>Ga0081455_10002290_pt1 | contig 22845 bp, 22 predicted proteins | sample TabmetS3T2R1_FD_70207 | JGI IMG/M metagenome (GOLD analysis project Ga0081455, IMG submission 70207) | Tabebuia heterophylla rhizosphere microbial communities from the University of Puerto Rico - S3T2R1 | ecosystem: Host-associated > Plants > Roots > Rhizosphere ...
CGTTGTCCTCAAATTTTTTGCAGAGAGACAAGTCCGCAATCTCGCCCGGTTTCACCTGTTCCGCTTTGGCGTTGAGCCCGTGCTGGGCCATCAGTTTGATCACGGAGGCCACTCCTTCCATCGTCGGGCACGGTTTTTTTGGCAGCTCCGCAATCATATTTTGGTATGCCTTTTCCACCTGTTCCTGTTTGCCCAGGCGCAGGTTGCTAGCCAGGCTCTTGAGAACAATCTCCTTATTCGCAGGCTTGTGGACAAAGGCCACGCCTTCAATGGTTGCCTTCGCGATGTTTTCCACTAGCTGTGGGGTCGTTTTCAACATATGGCGCGGCACGACCATGCCGGCCGACTGAAACGGCACGTTCTCCTTCGTCGTGTTGAGCAAGACCCGATATCCCTCGCTAACCACCACTTGACCAAATTCCGGGGACAAGCTCGTGGCTTCGACGCTGCCGGACCGAAGAGCGCCCAACCGTTCCGGTACGCCGCCAATGCCAAGTAAGACAATGTTGTCGCGGCGCGGATTAAGCCCCAGATAATCGAGTGCCACATAGGTTGCCAATGAAGCCGAACCCGATGGAGTACCGATCGCAACTTTTTTACCCTTGAGCTCTTCGGCGCTTTTGATGTTCGGCCTGGCGATAAACAGATAATCCAAACTGTTTTGAAGGCCGAGGATCATGACAAAATCGCCACCCCCGGTGTTTGCGTTCACGACATGGGTTGCCCCAACCAAGCCGACGGGAACCTGACCGGCCAACATCGCCTGCATCGCCCGACCGGCGATGATGAAAACCAGTTCGGCCTCAATGCCATATTTCCGAAAAATGCCCTGCTCTTTGGCGATCCACAGCGGCTCGACGTTGTTGCTGATGGCGCCATGGGCGATCAAGAGCTTCGTTGGATCGGCCGCGAAGGGGCTGTCTCCGACTAGTATACATAGATAACCGACGAGGACTGCGATCGCACTCCCAAGCTTCATGCCAACGACTTCACCTTCAATTCTTTGACGGGGCTCTTGGCCACAGGCGCACCAGCACTACGACACGGAGCAATTACTCCCTTCCGCGCCGCTCATCTCGTGCCTATTGCCGGTTACCTCTTGCCTTCTTCTACGCCTTCCAACCGTGCACCGAGACATCAATGAGTTGTCCCGCAGGATCGTGAACTCCCATTTCAGCAAAGCGACCGTCCCGGGGCTTCTTCGCCGCATCGCCTTGAGCGCCTGCGTCCGCCGCGCTTTTCAGAGTCCCTTCCATATCTTCCACTTGAAAGCCAAAGTGGTCGATCCCTTCCCGCCCGCCACGCGCCGGCAGAACCGCCATATTGATGTATCCGTCGGTAAGATAGATCGCCCGCTTGCCATCGTCCCGCACCGGCCCTCGCCAGGCCTCGGTCATGCCGAAGGTCTCCTTATAGAAAGTCGCGGCTTTCTCCTGATCCTCCACCTTAATCGCGATATGTTTGATCTTAGCCATCGTCTCCTCCTTTTATTCATTTCCGACAAAAATAGCCACTGTAAACGGACAAACAAAAAGCCGTCATAATCGCTTGCTCCTCGGTTTACTGCTGACGATGATGCATGTCAAATGGGTGGAAAACTTGACCCCGGGAAGAAAGCTCTATATGAAGAAAGCTCTATATATGGTGTATCTTCTAAAGGAGGGTCATCTATGCCTTTACATGTTAAAAGCAGCGATATTCCGGAAGCGAAGCGAGTCCAAACGGGGGAAGCGGGAACCGGATCCATGATTGTCAGAAAGGGCTACGGCAATGAATGCAGCCTCATGATCGCCACCCGCGCACCCGGCTATCATACCAAACCCCATCAGCACGAATCGGAGCAAATCAACTACGTCATGGACGGTGAGATTTGGTTCTTCGTCGAGGACAAGGGCTTTCATTGCAAGAAAGGGGACTTTCAGCGAATTCCCGCCAACACCATACACTGGGCATGGAACCGCTCCGACCAGGACGCTACCGTCGCCGAAGCCCATGCGCCAGGACTTGTCGGCGGCCGTGCTGGCGAGAATGCAGTCGCATTATTTGACGACGGGGAAGCTCCTGAGGTTCGTGGCCCCGGGGTCAACCGCTTCGTGCCTTACGACCAGGATAAAGCCGAAGCCATGTATTTCACCAAGTAATTTTGCGCATGGCGAACGACTATCGGCACACGATTGCGTGTGTCGCGGGCATCGCGTTCCTTTTCGTAGCCGGTCAGGCGCATGCACAGGATTTGCGCCGTATCAATTATGGAACGTCCACCTCGTCCGCACACCTGCCGGTTTGGGTAGCGAAGGATGCAGGTTTGTTCTCCAAGGCCGGCTTGAACGTAGAGCCGGTTCAGATCCGCGGCGGAGCGTTGATTACGATGGCCATCATAAGCGGTAGTCTACAGTTCTCCGGGGCCGGAGCGGAGTCTGTGGTTGCCGCGCGTATTGAGGGAGGAGACGTCGCTTTGCTCGCCTGCCCGGTGGATTCCGACCCGGTCTATTTGATCACCCGGCCTGAGATCAAATCGGCGGCGGAGCTCAAAGGCAAGGCCACCGCCGTTACACGCCTGGGCTCTACGACTCATTTCTACTTGAGGGCGGCCCTGCGTCAAGTCGGTCTTGACCCGGAGAAAGACATGATCATTCTCCAGTTGGGAACCGGCAGCGAAACGGTAAGCGCAATGGAGAGTGGCCGAGTGGCGGCGGCAGCGCTCACCAACCGCTATGCGATTCCGCTTCTACAGCGCGGCTGGCCCATGCTCGTGGATCTCAGCACGACCGATATGGTTTATCCTTCGTCCTGTGTCGCCAGTAGTCGCGCTTTTATAAAGGCTGAACCCAAAATCGTCGACGATTTCTTGCGCGCTTATGTCGCCGGTATTCAGCTGATTAAAAAGAACCAAAGTTTTGCGGAGAAATCACTCGCCAAGTGGCTGAGAGAAAACGATCCGGTGGTGGTGAAGAAAACGGTGGAAGCTTATGGCCGACTCTTCAAACCTGCGCCCTATGTGCCGGATAAAGGTCTTGACAACGTGATGAAGGATTTGGCGAATCGCCGCGCCGTGCCGAAGGAATTTATCGGTCGTTTCGAGCTTTTCCGTGACAACGGCCCGCTGGAGAAGGCACTTTCACGATCATGAATCGTCATGGGTTGATAGGTCTGATGGCTACTCTCTGCGCCCTGATTTTGGCGCAATCAACTGGCTCCGCGCAGGAACTCCGCCGCATTCACTACGGCACTTCGGTCTCCATCTCTCATTTGCCGGTCTGGGTAGCCAAGGACGCAGGGCTCTTTGCCAAGAAGGGCCTGAATGTCGAGCCCGTGCAAATCCGCGGCGGCGCCTTGATCACGATGGGGATCATGAGCGGTCAACTCCAATTCTCCGGGGCAGGAGCCGAGTCCGTAGTCGCCGCGCGCATCGAGGGCGGCGACGTCGTGCTGCTCGCCTGCCCGAGCAATCTGGAACCGATCTATCTCATCACGCGCCCCGAGATAAAATCAGCAGCCGAGCTCAAGGGCAAGTCTAGCGCCGTAACCCGCCTCGGTTCGTCCACCCACTTTTACTTGAGAGCCGCTCTGAGAAATGTCGGTTTGGATTCCGAGAAGGATATAACGATTCTACAATTGGGTGCGGGTCCTGAAATGGCGACGGCGTTGGAGAGCGGAAGAATCGCCGTCGCAGCATTGAACGTTCGCTATGCCATCCCGTTCTTGCGGCGCAACTGGCCCGTGCTCGTCGACTTGACCAAGACCGACCTGATTTATCCGTCGTCGTGCGTCACCAGCAGCCGCGCCTTCGTCAAATCCGAGCCCAAAGTGGTCGAGGATTTCCTGAGCGCCTATGTCGCGGGAATTCAACTGATCAAAAACGATCCTGGTTTCGCCGAGCGGTCACTCGTGAAATGGACGCGCGAGACCGATTCTTACGTTGTCACCAAGTCAATCGAAACTCATGCGCGCATCTTCAAATCGCCGCCCTACGTGCCCGATAAAGGCATCGAAAACGTCGTGAAGGACTTGGCAAGCCGTCGCAACGTGTCGAAAGAATTTATTGGTCGACCGGAGCTGTTTCGTGATAACGTACCATTGGACCGAGCCCTATCACGATAATGATGCGTCAGCGTCTACTATTGCTCGTCGCTGCCTTGTGCGCGTTCTGGCTGCCATCTCGGCAAGCATACACTCAGGAACTTAGACGTATCCTCTACGGCACCACCGCATCGCCTTCGCAATTGCCTGTCTGGGTTGCCAAGGACGCGGGTTTTTTTGAGAAACAAGGCCTCGACGTCGAGCCGGTACAAATCCGTGGCGGTTCCCTCATAACCGTCGCGATTCTGACGGGAAATTTGCAGTTTTCCGGCGCCGGCGCCGAATCCGTAGTGGCCGCCCGCGCAGCCGGCGGCGAAATCGTCCTGCTTGCCTGTCCGGTGGACGTCGATCCGGTTTACTTGATCGTCCGGCCGGAGATCAAATCAGCCGCGGAACTCAAGGGCAAGCCGGCCGGTATAACGCGCTATGGCTCAACGACTCATTTCTATCTTCGTACGGCGCTAAAGAATATTGGTCTCGACCCCGAGCGTGACATACTCATTATGCAGCTAGGGGCCGGGCCGGAGATGGTCGTCGCCCTCCATAATGGCGCAATTGCGGCAGCCGCTCTAACCCACCGTTATGCGCTCCCGTTCTTGGAGCGCGGTTGGCCGGTGCTCGTCGATCTCAGCAAGACCGATCTGGTCTATCCGTCTTCGTGCGTCACGAGCAGTCGCGACTTTATCAAGGCGGAACCGATCGTGGTGCAGAATTTTCTCAGGGGATACGTTGCGGGAATCAACTTGATCAAAAGGGACCACGGCTTTGCCGAGAAGTCCTTCGCCAAATGGATGCGCGAAAAGGATCTAGCGATCGTCAAGAAAACCGTCGAGACCTACGCGCGGCTCTATAAACCGGCCCCCTACGTTCCCGACAAAGGAATCGATAATGTTCTCAAAGACATGGTCGTCAAGCGACCAGAGCTCAAGCAATATCTAGGATGGCCCGAATTCTTTCGGGAGAACAAGCCACTGGAAACAGTTTTGCGTGAAAAGTAACGATGAAATTCCTCTGCTGTGAGGCGGTTCAAAAAGGCCTCGGATGCTAGGCGCGCGATGGTCGATCCTTCGACTACGCTGCTCAGGACAGACTAGGCAGAGGCGTCTCTGGTTGTACGTTGGAGCGAGTCGGACGAGCGCACCCTTCGACAATGCTCAGGGCAATCGGTTCAAATCCCGAAGTTGATCGCTGAACCTCATGCTGAGCCGGCTCGAAGCATCAACGGCCTCTAACGCATTTCAAGAAACTCTAGGCGCACCCCTTCCGGTCCCTCGAAGAAACAGACCTTGCGTCCGTCGGGTAGAATCCTTTCTTCGAGTATCTTGATACCGTCAGCTTTAATCTTTGCCACCTCTCCGGCGAAGTTGTCGGTATCGATGGCGACGTGTTCGAGACCATAGAACTGCGCCAACTTCTGTTCTTCCAAGAAGTCTGTGACGTTCAGCTCCACCCCGTGCAAGTTGAGGCGAAAGGTCGTTCTCCCATTCGGAGCTTTGCGCTCTGAGACGATCTTGGCCCCGACGTATTTCACATACCAGTCCACCGTCTTTCGTGGATCTGGTGTTTTGAGATGCAGGTGATTGATCTTGAAAGCCATAGTTTCCTCCTCTCATAACCGATTACAACGACTTTACCCTTCGCTCATGCACCGTTGCAAACGCGTTGGCTGCCCTTAAACCCGGATTCCGAAGTTGCGATCGACAGAAGGCGCGAGACGCAATCTTTGCGCAGCAAAGTCGACGGGTTTCTGCCTCTGAGCAGACATCGATCAACAGTGCTGGGACGGAATGTAAAGCTTCATAGCAACGATGTACGAGAGCGCAAAATGACTTTGCAACTTCACAGTCGGACGCCTTCGCTGCTTCAGGATTCCGCCTCGCTCCCGATATTTTCGGTTTAACTGCGGAATCCGGGTTAAATATTGCCCGGTCCGTCGGTTTGCTTATCCGGCAATTTCGCTAAAATTACTGATCACACCGTGGAGGTGTTTCTCCGGTTGAGGAAGATTACCCGGTCGCACACATAGCAAGGTCTGCATCCCTGCACGCTTAGCTGCATCGAGCTCCGCGGTCATGTCAGAAATGAAAAGCACCTCTGCAGCTGGCAAACGAAATTCGTTGGCGATTTGTCGATAGCTCCCTGGGTCGGTTTTCGGCCCTATGTTTGTGTCAAAATATCCGCCCAGGAAACCGGTCAAGTCTCCGATTTCCGTGTTAGCAAAGAGAAGTCTTTGCGCCAATGCGCTGCCCGATGAAAAGATTCGGACGTCGAGATTTTTACGTTTCCAGTATTCCAAAGCAGGCGGGACATCCTGGAATACCTGACTCTTCAACTCGCCTGTTACGTACCCCTGTTGCCAAATCTTTCCCTGCAGCGACTTCAGCCCCGTGGACTTGCGATCGCGATCCATTAACCAGTAAACATAGCGCGCAACGGATTCGGTTTGCGCATCCGGATCCCATTCCGGCGGAGCCAGTGCCTGTTCCATGTCCTTGTGGTGCTCCGCGCGCAGCATCGACAGATCGCGCTGCAATTCTTCAAAGGCGGCATTGTGCGCGAGATAATCCTTGAGATGGACACGCGCGAATGGAAAAAGCACGTGGTAAACAAAATCCATCGGCGAGGTCGTTCCTTCGATGTCCAACAGAATTCCCTGCACAGAACCGGCGGAATGATGGAAAATCACTGTGGCAGTTAGACTTGAGTAGAAATGTCCGAAGGTCCAAAGCAAATCGGTTGAAAATTTTTATCGACCCCACTCTCTGTATAATGAGGTGTCCAACCGGCCGGGTTTTGGAACAAACGGATCGCGCGAATCTGTCGGTCGGCGCAGAGGTCGAACCAGTGCCACGTCCCTTTTGGCAATAGAATTAAATCGCCTGGTTCCACCTCGATGGGCACCACCTGGCCTTCTTTAGACCGAACATGAAACAATCCATGGCCATGGATGATGAAACGCACTTCGTCCTCGTCGTGCCAGTGTTCGCGATTGAACTTTGCGAGCATCGAATCGAGCCCCGGGGTCCGAGCATTGACATCGATCACATCGGCGGTTACGTATCTCCCCAAAGCTTTAAGTCTTTCAATTTCTCCTTCATAGGCTTTGAGGATTTCTTCTGCCGGGGAGTCCCTTTCGACGGGATGCGCGGGCGTCCAATACTCATAGCGAATCCCGCGCGTCATGAGATAGTCGGCAACCGATTGCCTATCCGTCATTGTGCGGTTTTCATCAATGATTCTCACTATTGCCATACTTTCGACTCCTTCTTATTGAGATGCGTCGTTCGGCGAGTGTCATCGAATCAAATCTTCGGCTCCACCACCCGCAAACGACCCAACGTTTCTAAGAGAAATTCGAAAATCTCCACATGCCGTTTCGCCTCCCCAAGGTTTCCACCCCAGGTGTAAAGTCCATGCTGTTTTAGGAGAAACCCGTGCAAGTCGGGATGCTTTCTCAGAATCTGCGACACACTTTCTGCGAGCGCAGGCATATTCTGCGAATTTTCGATAATCGGCAACCATTCGCGATGCTCGTGATTCTTGACCCCCTTAAGTCCTTTTAGCATTTCGAAGCCTTCGATCATCACTCCCCCGGCAGGGGCGTGAACACTCGAAAGTATCGTGCTCCACACCGAATGCGTATGACAGACCGCCCCGGCGCCGCGCTCAAGCACCACTTTGACATGGATTAACGCCTCTGCTGATGGTTTTTCGTTCAGACCGTGAGTTTCGCTAAGCTCCGGCCCGATTGTCAGGATTCTTTCGGCGTTCAGCTCGCCTTTGTCGGCACCGCTTGGAGTGATGGCCAGACGCAGCGGATCTCGGCTCAGAACAGCGCTAAAATTTCCACTGGTTCCGAGAGCCCATCCCCGCGCACAGAAACTTCGGCTGATCGCAACAAGAGCAGAAGCGGTGTCATGAAAAGCTTCGTCCATCAACGGCCTTTTGGTCCTGGAAGCGATGATCGCGCATCGCGTTTTATACTATACAAAGCATCGGAATCGAAAACAAAGCACAAAACCGACAATGAAACTCCGTCTTGTGAACTTTTCTAGAAGCGCCCGGATTTGGACGGTTTTGTTTGTCGATCGTTCTTTGCGGAAAAGCGATTGAGAATTCTTTTATTTTGCTGGTCCCCAGGCATTTAGGATCACCTGCGCAATGTTTCGTCCACGAATTGCGACGACCTTCTTTCCTGTCTCCGCGCTGCCCGACTGCGGTGAGCCAAAATAGCCACGCCCACCGCTAAGACTCCAGTAGTCCTGGGTTTCACTGCGAAAGGCTTCCACGTCGTAATCGAAGTTAGGGTCGAGCTGGCTGATGGTTTCGCGCTTTACCATCTCAGGAAACGCATGCAGCGCCAGTGACGTCTCCCATTCCCCGCCGTGTCCCTCGCGATCAGGCCTTACGCTGCGAGATAGTTCAGGGACCCCCTCGCGATAACAGGCAGCCGTCAAATCCGGATCGCAGGTGAATCCGACACAGAGGACGCGAGCCGATTTTTTTGCGATTAGCATCGCGCGGGCCTCGTCGAGCGCTTTCATATGACCGAGATCCCGGTGGCCGTTGAGAATCACCAGCCGATCGAGTCCATGTCGCGCGAGCGAACCGCCGATATCCACGACCAGCGATCTGAGCGTCTCAGGTTCCAGGGATAGCGTGCCAGGAAAGTCGATGGCCGCGCGTGCCACGCCATAGGAGATGGTCGGCGCTATGACAATCTCATAGCCTTTTTCCTCGAGATGCGGCGCAGCCGCTGCCGCGTAGACTTCGGCTGCAAACGAGTCGAGCCCTAACGGCAGATGCGCGCCGTGTTCCTCCACCACTCCCACAGGCAAAATCACAAGGCCACGGCCCGATCGGGCCACGCGGTCAACCTCTGGAAAAGGAATTTCTGCCAGCCGCTGCATATTTCTTATCTTGCCTCCCGTATAGCCCGGCAGGCGAAACGCTTCAACCCCCAAAATGAGACTCTCGGTGCGTGTTAAAATCTAGTAATTGTTGAAATGCCGACGGCGGGATATGCTGGTCCTTAGGTTAAGTAGAGCTGAGTTTGGTCTTTTCGACATGTGCTCAGTGTCACCGAGAGATACGCGCTTCAGAAAGGAGTGGCTCCAATGCGACACCGATCCATTGTCGACGAGCGCCAGTCGATGTCGAGCGACGACGTATCGACTCGTATGCACGCACTAAAGATCGGCACCCAGGCGGCGGGAGCGCTGGCCCTTGGCGCCTTCGCCTTGGGCGCGCTGGCTATCGGTGCCCTGGCGATTGGTCGGCTCGTGATCGGTCGCGCGCGAATTCGACGACTTGAGATCGATGAACTCGTAGTGGCGAGGCTCCACGTCAGGGAATCAGCGGCTGCGCCGAGCACACCAACGGCTGGCAACACTGAAGTCAAGAAACAGCAAAATGGGCGCTTCAATCAGCCCACAACAGTGGATCGGACGATCAACAAACTCTTCGGTATTCTCGTTGGGCTCGGGCTAGGTCTGCCGCACAATTATCTGCTCGAAGTACGCGGCCGAAAGAGTGGGCGAATCCATTCGACTCCCGTGGATGTGCTCGATCGGGATGGCAAGCGATACTTGGTGGCGCCGCGCGGGTACACGCAGTGGGTACGCAACACCATCGCAAGCGGCACTGTATCCCTGAAAAAAGGACGGCGAACCGAGGAATTCGGCACGCGTTTCCTTGCAGACGACGAAAAACCGGAGATTCTGAAGTCCTATCTCGACCGATACAAACTCACCGTGCAGCGGTATTTCCCGGTACCCGCAGGCTCTCCGAGCGAAGCTTTTCGACCACTGGGCCGAGATTACCCAGTCTTCGAGCTGATACGCCGATAACGAACTTTGCAGGGCGCCCTCCGAGGGCAAAGCCTTTCAACACCGAGATTCTGGCAACGTTTGTGGTTGATGCATAGTGATTTGACGTGAGGTACCGATCCGACTATATCCTGTGTTGTCCCGCAAAGTAACGCAGCAAATGAAAGGGAAATCAACGACGCTTTCCCGTGAACTGTCTTCTACCGGGAAGAGCCTCGCGTTCCGGTATGGTGAAACTCGGTTTACGGGCAATTGAAACAGGCGGGGTTCTTTCCTCCTATCAGTTCCTCACATTATATTTTCCAGCGTTTATTCTCGCCCTGGGCTACAGCATCGCGACGCCTGCGATTCCGATTTTTGCCAAGTCGTTTGATACTAGTTTTGGCGTCGCTTCGCTGGTCATTGTCATGCATGCCCTGGGCGGACTGATTGCCGCGGTGCCCACAGGTTTTCTTGTGGATCATCTCGGCCGCCGGCCGATGCTTTTTGCCGGTCCGTTGCTGATGGCAGCCTCATCGGGCCTGACGGCCGTGGCTCAAAGCTTTCCCGAGCTTCTGTGCTATCGCTTTCTCGGCGGCGCCGCGATGGAAATGTGGCGGCAAGCCCGGTTGGCGATCATTGCCGACGTCAGCAAAAGTCGCCAACGCGGCCGCCAGATGAGCGGTATGGTGGGCACCGAGGGCGCGGGCAGGTTGCTGGGGCCGGCGCTTGGCGGCATGCTCGGAGCATGGAGCATTCGCATGCCGTTTGTCGTTCACGGAGCGCTGGCGTTTCTCGCGATCGTACCGAGCTTCTTTCTCGTTCGCGAGTCAGCGCCGGTCAACAAACAATCGACCAAGAGTAAGGATGATCAGCTCGACACGCGCGTGCTCCTGGCGATGATGCTGGAACCCAAGTATCTGGGCTTTTTGTCGGCGCAGTTTTTCGCATCCATGACCCGGGGCGTGCTGTGGGGAGGCACGCTATTGCTTTACGCCGCATACGCTTATAGCGCGGGACCTCAACTTTTGGGAGGACTGGCGACGACTGCCAGCATCGTGGGGATTCCGATAACACTCTCCTGCGGCTATCTGATGGACCGCTTCGGGCGCAAAACCACAATGGTGCCTGGGTTCGTCTTTATCGCTCTCGGTCTCATGTTTCTCGCATCCAGCGCTCGATGGCACTGGAGCCTTGCCAGTTTCGTCGCAGGCTTTCTCTGGATTCAAGGCGGCCATAGTGTCACATCCGGGAGCATGCAAGTACTCGGCTCGGATATGGCTCCTGCGGTTGCGCGGGGACGGTTCTTCGGCTTTTGGCGGCTTGTGGGCGAGATCGGCAGCCTCATCAGTCCTGCTCTTTTTGCGTTGGTAGCGGATCAGATCGCTTACAGCGCCGCGTTCGCTTTGTTCGGTCTTTGCTCCCTCGCCACCGCGGCACTGCTGGCCTTTTCGGTCAGCGAAACGGTGGGACGTGGAAAACTGTCGGTTGGTTGAAGCTCTGGTTGAACCTTCACCACGAACGGTATTGCCTGATCGAAGATTCAAGTACTTTGCGGGTCGCCTTGAGCTGGTCGAAGAGCTCCGATCGAATTACCACACAGTCCTTCGAGCAGGAAGACAATGCCTTGCCGTATGGCTTTCAACCCAGATTCCGCAGTTCAATGTGTGACTCGTGCTGGGCGAGGCGTGAGCCTGGAGCAGCGAACGCATAGACCCGTAATGTTTCAAAGTTTTTTTTGTTACTTGGCACTTCGCCCGCAACGGTTGAGGGCGCCGCTCATCGCACCGATGCCCGCAACTGTGCTCAGAGGCACAGGCCCTTTGCGTTCGCTACGGAAGGCTTGCGCCTTGTCCTGTGCTTCGCCTTCAACTGCGGAATCCGGGTTCAATTGAAACCATCGTCGATCTTAATATTTTCCATTCCTTGACTCCGACCCTGAAGTAGTTCAAGTGAAGAGATAAACTTCTCAGGCCAAACGCATTTCGCGCTCAAGCACCGATCCCAGATCAATCCGACATGAATTTTTTGCAATCTCCGCAAACCACGCATTCGAGACGAAGCCTGGCCATCGCGGGTGTCATGCTGGTAATCTTTCTGTTCGCCATCGACGCTACCATCGTCAGCACGTCGATGCCGACCATCGTCGCCAGGCTCGGCGGGCTCGAGCTGTATAGTTGGGTCTTCTCCATTTACATGCTGACTTCGGCGCTAACAACGCCGCTCTTCGGCAAGTTGGCAGACTTATTCAGCCACCGGCGCTTGATGCTCATCGGCATCGGTATTTTTGTGCTCGGATCGACCTTGTGCGGGGCGGCGCAAAGCATGGAGATGCTGGTTCTTTTTCGCGCCATTCAAGGTTTGGGCGGCGGCGCGATCTACGCCTTGGCCTTTATCGTGGTTGGTGTTCTGTTTCCTCCCGAGCAGCGCGCCAAGATGCAGGGCATCATCAGCAGCATTTGGGGAATCTCATCGATCCTCGGTCCCCTGGCCGGCGGACTGATCGTTGAACACACCAGCTGGCGTTGGGTCTTTTTCGTCAATCTCCCGATCACTGCGATCTCCATCGGCCTCATCGTCGTCGGACTGAAGGAAGAAAAAACCGAGCGACACACACCGAAGCTCGATCTGTTGGGGGCTTCGACTCTTCTCTTGGGATTGATGTTGATGTTCTACGCGCTCTCGCATAGCGCCCACACCCGTCAACCGCTGAATGCGGAGCTCCTACTCATCCTCGCCGTATCTACGGTGATCCTCATTTTCTTCTATTTCATCGAACGGCGCGCCGAGGAACCGATGATTCCCCTGGACCTTTTTCATTTGAGCCTTTACCGGACCTCGACTTTTGTTGCGACGCTTGCAGCCATGGGGGTGTTCGGCGCGATTAGTTACTTGCCACTCTATCTCCAGGGCGTGCTCGGCATGAGCGCGTCAGGCGCCGGACTGATTCTGTTGCTGCTGAGCCTTGGATGGACGGCCGGGAGCCTAATTGCCGGTCACTCGATCAATCGACTAGGCTACCGAAGTGTCGCCGGCACCGGCATGATCTGCATGGCGGTGGGGTTTGGCATATTTGTGGTGACAGGCCATCCCGTTAGTCTTCTTTTAGTATTGATCGCTAGTTTGTTGATCGGCTTGGGAATGGGAACGTCGAATCTCACGACGTTAGTGGCAGCGCAAAATGCCGTGCCGATTCGACGCATCGGCGTGGCCACGTCTACGCTCATGCTGCTTAGAACCTTCGGCGGCGCTTTTTGCATCAGTCTGATGGGCACGGTCTTACTCAATCGCATGCAACAGGGCTTGGAGAAAGTTGGCAGCGGCCTGTCCGCGACTCTGCGCGACAAAGTCGCCAACCCGCAGAATCTCCTGGAACCCGCAACTCGAGCAGCGATTCCATCGGAGTTTTTGCCGCAACTGATTCACCTACTCGCCGACTCCATCTGGTACGCTTTTTTGACCGCGTTATTGCTAATGATCATCGGCTGCGTGGTGAGCATCCGGATGGGGTCCTATACACCGGCAAACACACCAAGGCCGGATGGGAAGCCAAGTTGGTAGGGAAACAGGTTTCAGATTTCAGATTTCGGGTTTCAGGTTTGGGTCTATCCCGTTGACAGATGGAGTCCGCTCCCTGTACAGAGAAATGGAGCTTCATATTCGTCTAGTCTGGGAGAACAAACTTTAATGAACAATGAACCAACAGCAGAAGCGACGGCTCCCTCTGCACTTGGCGCGCAACTTCTCGATGCCACCGATCAACAAAAACGTCTCGCTCTTGGACTGATCAGCACCTGCCATACACTGAACCATCTGCAATACAGCATCACCTCGGTCATTTATCCTGTCGTGATGAAAGAGTTGGGTTTCGGCCTCTTTCAGCTCGGAGTGATCTCCGCGGTGTCGAGTTTTGTCGGGCAGGGACTGCAGGTTGTTTATGGATTCATCACGGGAATGTTCCGACGAACCACTATTTTGGGAGCCGGCAATGTCATCGTCGGCGTGACCGCCATGCTCCAGTATTTTGTCGGCAGCTTTCCGCAGCTTCTGGCGGCGCGCGTGATCATCGACGCCGGTTCCAGTCCCCAGCACCCTCTGGGTTCCAGTATCCTGTCTCGCTACTATCCAAAGGCTCGCGGTTGGGCGCTCACCTTCCATCATTCGGCGGGCAATCTCGGATCGTTTATCGGTCCGGCCCTGGCTTCACTGGCTCTGCTTTATATGGGTTGGCGAACGGCTTTCGTCGTCTTCGGGATTTTCAGTTTGGCAATGGGATTGACCCTATTTCTGTTGCAAGATTATACGTCTACTTCAGACGAAGCTGAGGGCAAAAAGAGCATATTCAAATCCAACCTCAACGCTTACATTATCTGCCTCAAGGACCGCAATATTCTGCTCACCTCGCTGGTCCTGATGGTGGGAGCCGCGGGTAGAGGAACAGGCGTCAACGCAACTTATCTCGTGCCGTTTTTCATGGAGCGGTTCAGCATCAGCGCATCCACCGGCGGGATGCTTTTGACCGTAATGCTGGGCGCCGGTCTGATTGGCCCTCTCGCGATCGCCTGGCTCTCGGACCGCAGTGGTAAACGCACCTTGATTACTCAGGTCACCTTGCTCCTGTCGGCGATCATGACCGTCTGGCTGGCACAGCATTCCGACTTGGGCCCGCTGTTTTACTTGAACCTGGTGTTCTACGGAGCGGTTGTTCAAGCGCGCGGAGCGCTCACACAGACGATGATTGGCGACTTCGCCAGCGTTGAGCTGACCGATGCGGCGTTCTCGATCTACTATTTCGTCGGCTTCATCTCTGGACCGATCTGGACTTTGATCATCGGCTATATGATGGACCACTTCGGTTTTACTCCGGCCTTCTACGTCGCCGCATCGACATACGTCGCCGGAATGCTCTTGCTCTTGCTGGTGAAAGAAGAACCGGCAAAGGTTTGATGAAAAATCCATGATTCGAGTTGCCTTTGTCATCGGCGGATATCCCCCCGAAGAACATAAGCGGCGCGCCGACGTGGCCCTGTCTTATTCGACTCCAGAAATCCAAGTCGGGATCGTGGACGTAGCAGCTAGTCCATACTTCTACGGGATGACGCCGGCCGAAATTCAGTTGGTGGCGCCAGCATTCATCGAAAGTTTCAAACGCGCTGAGAAAGAAGGCTACGATGCCGTAGTTCCCCTTGGCACGCTAGAATTAGGCGTTGACGGGGGAAAGTCTGCCGTTGATATTCCCGTCATCGGGCCCACTGAAGCCGCCCTGCATGTCGCGTCGCTCGTCGGCGACCGGTTCGGCCTGATTGTTTACCACCAAAGCCAGATGGCGTTCTTGCGCGGCATCGTGCGCCGTTATGGCATGGAGCATCATGTCGTCGACTTCGGTGTAACAGGTTTCGATTTGCCGGATTTGGCGGCGCACCACGAAGAGGTCGTCGAGAACTTCGTCAGCGAAGCCAAGCGGCTCATCAAGCGAGGCGCCGAGGTCATTATCCCAATGGGCATCAGCCAGTGTCCCGTGCACATCAAGCCAGACTGGCTCCAGGATCAGCTCGGCGTTCCGGTCGTCGAGGCCATCGGCGCGCCGATCCGCATGGCGGGCCTGCTCGCGGGCCTGGGACTTAAACAAAGCCGCGTCCGCTGGCCAAAATCGCCGCATTAGGCTCATGAAGTTCAATGTTCAAGGTTTAAAGTTCAAAGGGAAATCCGCCGATCCACATTGAACCTTGAACTTTGAACCTTGAATTGCTACGGCACGGAAATGCGCAGATTGACACTCACAATTGTTCTCTGTCTGTTAGTCTGGAGCGCGCCGCTGCATTCTGCCAGCGCTCTCGAAAGTATCGTTATCGCTTACCCGACCACCAGCAGCCAGTTTGTTCCCCTGTGGTTCGCACGGGATGTCGGCCTCTACGAAAAGTATGGCTTGGATGGACAGTTAGTTTTTATCCAGGGCGGCAGCGTCCTCCTTCAAGCTATGCTTGCGGGCCAGGCGCATGCGGCGCAAAACGGCATCGCTGAAACGATGGTCGCGGTTCTTCGGGGCGGTGACGTGAAAATATTGGGCGTCACGTCAAACATTTTTCCCTACACGCTTATCGCTGGGAAAAGCGCAAAGGGCCCCAAAGATTTGATGGGCGGCAGAATCGCGGTGAACCGGCTGGGTGACGTGAGCGCGATCGCTTCGAGGGTGGCTTTGCGCAAGCTCGGATTGAATCCCGATAAAGATGTGACCATGCTCCAGGTCGGCGGCTCACCGCAGCGTCTGGCCGCCTTGCAATCCGGTAGCGTTCAAGGAGCGGCGCTCGATTTCATGTCCGGACTGAGGCTCTCCAAGCAGGGCTATACCGTGCTCGCCCAGGTCAGCTTGAACTATCCTTATCTAGGACCTGTGGTATCGGCACGGTTTTTACGCGAAAAACCCGCCACCGCCGAGGCTTTCCTCAAAGCCTTTGTCGAAAGCATCGGCCGCTTCAAGCGCAATCGCGAAGAAGGCATCAAAGCACTGGCTCGCTACATGAAATCCGACGAAACCGACGTCCTTAACAAAGCTTACGATTTCATCGCCAATGAATTTTATACCGAGAATCTCGAGCCCGAACCGAAAAGCTTCCAGGAGCTCGTCGATGAGGTGAGCGCGCGGGAGCCGTTAGCCAAGAACGCCACTATTTCACAAGTCTTTGATTTAACCGTCGTGCGCAAGTTGGAAAAAGAAGGTTTCTTCAAAACCGTTTTCAAGAGATAAACGTTTGGGGCTGTTCTCAATACGTTCGCACCTAAATATTTTTCTTAGAGTCCGTGACCCCCACTAAATCTCCCCCTTTGACAAAGGGGGAGACACAGAGGGGGTTTGGCGCAAAGACATGCTAGCTCGCAAGGAATAGAATGATGGGCTTAGGTATCCTTCTTGTACGGGCCTTTTCCGGGAGCGTAGGTGCCTTCGATAAATTGTTTGATCCCCTGATCCTTCCAGGCGCTGTTCTGAAGAAATGACAATTGATCGCTCTTAGCCCCACTATAGGAGAGCGCGGCCTCGATATCCGGTATGAGCAAGCTATCACGATAGGCTTCTTTGCAGGCGCGAAGCGCCAGCGACTGCTTGGCGCACAATTTCTCAACGAGCTTTTGCACTTCTTCTTCCAATTGTTCTCGCGGCACCGAGTAGGTAATCAAGCCGATCTCCGCCGCGCGCTTGCCGTTGAACTGATCGCCCGTCAGTATGTAATAGACAGCTTCCCGCGGGCGCATGAGCGCCGAGATCTGTTTGCTCACTGGTCCGCCGGGAAAGTGGCCGAAGTTGACCTCGGACAAACCAAACATCGCTTCGTCGGCAGCAATGGCTATGTCACAACCGGCGACGATGGAGAAGGCTCCGCCAAAGCACCAGCCGTTGACCATCGCGATGGTCGGCACCGGAAAAGAACGCAGAATCCGCACCCGCCATTCGAGAGATTGGTTCAATAAGGCCTCGAACTCCATGCGATCCCGCTGCTCATAGAAAAATTCTTTCAGGTCTTCTCCCGCCGAAAAGCTGTCTCCCTTGCCGGTGATAACCAAAACGCGAAGGTCCTTGTCATATCTCAGCGTGCCAAGCAGCTCCACCATCTCGTGATGAAGCTTCGGGTTCATGGCGTTTTTCTTGTGGGGCCGGTTCAAGGCGACGGTGACGACGTCGTTTTTGCGATCGACAAGAATCGTTTCGTAATTTGCCATTATGGATTGCCTCCTCTTTGAGTATCTGCGCTGATCAAACTGAGATGTCAATCGATTGATCTAGGTTTGCGCCGACCACCGAAAAGCATGGTCTCCGTCAGGCCGAAGGGACGCAAACCTAGTCAAATCCCCTTTTTCCAAAGGGAAGCTCTGAAAAATTCAAGAGGTTCGAGCGAACTCCACAAATCTCCCCTGACCCCTCTTTTCCAAAATTTGAAAAAGAGGGGAACTCAGACTCGAAAGCGCGGGATCCTCGAGTACTTACGGCGAACAAATTCTACTTTCTCTCTGCCAACATTTCCCCCTTTGAAAAAGAGGGACTACACTGGGATTTGAATCTTCTCACAGCTTCAGGGGATGAAAGGGGATTTCTGGATTCTTTGCGAGCTTAGCGTCTTGGCGGGAGAAAATTTCTGAAACTCTTCGGTCAAACATCTCAAACGGAAGATTTACAGATGTAGGCTGTGGTAACCAACGACGCATTCAGACATTTCGTGACTTGACCCACCGAGCGCGACTTTGCTTTAAGCCTAGTCCCACCAGCAACGCCGCCATCCGAATCGGCGTGCCAAAACCCTCGACCACCGGAACGCCCAGTTGCTCTTGCAGCCAAGCGGGCTTGATATGCACCGGACACTGGCTGATGCCCATGGGATAGATCACTTCAGCGCCTTGCCTGACGAGGCGTTTGGCTTCGTTGACGAAGTTCTCGACGACCTCATCGTGGTGCGCTGCCAAATCAGGCAAATCGAAACCGCTCACGCCGAAATCGACGATCCGATCTTCCATCCCATAGCGCCTGATAATGGCGCGGGAAAATGCCACCAGGCTCGGATGATAAACCATGACGCCGAAACGGTCGCCAATGAGCGAAGCAACATGCAAGCAGGCTTCCGTGGGACCGACAACCGGAATATCGACGGCTGACTTTCCCCCGTCTACGCCGAGATCCAGCGTACCCAAGGGCACAACCGCGTCATACCCTTCTTTTTCTGCGCGTTTGAAAGCCTCGATAAACGCCGGCGCCACCAGCTGAATTTCCGTCGGCGTCATGCCGTAAAAATACGGGCTGGCGGCGACATCGACGATTCCGACTTGAATTTCCGGCGTCGAGTACGACAACGCCACATCAGCTCGTCGTTTATGCTCTTCGGGCGGATAACCGCCGATGACAAATCCGACACGAATCATATGATGCCCTCGATCGGTTGCACCGTGCACCGCTATGCCAAAACAATTTGTGCGGCTTGCGCAAATTTTCGGATACGCACCACAGAGGCACTGAGGACGCAGAGAGGGAGAGTCTTGAGTAAAAAACACTCCGCGTACTCGGCGTCTCTGTGGTGAATCCTGGGTTTCATTTTTTGGTTGCGGCTGGCGGGCTACAGCTGGTCGATATGCAACAGCTGGCGCGCGTTGCCGCCGTATATTTTTGCCAACTCCGTCTCGCGCAACCCCGACTCTTGGACCACCCCGACGGCATGCTCAGTGTACTGCTTTCCCTCTTGCCCGAGTCCGAAGGGATAGTCCGTGCCGAATACGATTTGTTCGGAACCAAACATTCTGGCAACGCACGCGACTACGGCCTCGTCAGTTGGTCCCGCCGTGTCGTAAAAAAGTTGGCGAAAATAATGACTCGGTTTGTGCTGGCTTTTACCCTCGCGAAAGGCTCTTTCGATTCTGCGCGCTAGAAAGGGAATAGCTCCGCCAACGTGCGCGGCGATGATTTTGAGGTTTGAATATTTGTCGCAGAAGCCTCCTAGCGCGAGTCTCGATAACGCAAAGGTGGTATCCACCGGTAGGCCAATCAAGTGATCGAGGCGGTAAACGTTCCACTCTTTAGGCAACGGCCGCTCCAGCGGATGAAGAAACATGGCGAGACCACTTGCATTGGCATATTCAAAGAAGGCCGCGAACTCTGGTTCATCCAGCGCGCGTTCTCGAATATGGGTGCAGAGAGTAATACCAGAGAATCCGGGCAAACGCCTTGCTCTCTCTAGCTCCTTGCACGCCTGGTCAGCGTCCATCATCGGAATGGATGCGAACATCCTGAACCGCTGCGGATGCTTTGCGGATATTTCCGCGTATTCATCGTTAGCGACCCGGGACATTTCAACCGCCGGATGGCGATTTCCCCAATCGAAGTACTCGTACATCTGGGGCAAGGATAGGACTTGTAACGTGACATCCCAGCGATCCATTTCACCCAAAAATCTATTCTCATCCCATTCCCAGATGCTTCTTATGGCAAGCGGTCGAGAAACGCTTTTTCTTAGCACTCTCGTAAACTCGGGCGTAAAGGCGTGGGCGTGAACATCTATTCTTGACGCGCTTCCATTTGCTAATTCCGTTGTCATAAGTTTAAACCTCGCTATTTGAAGAACCCTTTATCCACTAACTCTTTCACAAAACTTGCATCAAAGACATCTTCCATCCGAAGCGAAGCCACCTTGGGGTTTCTTGGAGCCAACATATCAAAGACAAGCTTAAAGCCTTTCTCCGTCGACAATGGAACTTTCTCATAAACGTGGTCCTTGACGTATTCCCACTGGCGCTCCAACAGCTCCATGTTCGGATTTCTCAAACTGCGCGCTGTGATCGCAATCGACTCTTCTTTGTTTTGCTGGAAAAATCGAACCCCTCTCATATATCCTCTGATCAGCGCCAGGACGGCATCTCGATTGGCCTGCGCGTATCTTCTCGTCGTAAATATGGCGGTAAATGGGAATTCGACGCCGAGATCGACGAGATCCAAAACCTTGTAGAGGCCCGCGCCGCCGCCGATGAAAGTCGCGCCACCGACGGTGGCGGCATCGACGGAACCGACCCGAAGCGCAGCGAGCCGTTCCGCCGATCCTCCAGTGACCAGCATGGTGACCTGCTTCTGATCGACGCCCAAGTGCCTGAGAGCGATGCTGGTGGCGACTTCGTCCGATCCCCCGACAGCACCGATGCCGATTTTCTTGCCGGCAAGATCACCGGCGCTCTTTATCGGCTGGCGCGAGACGAAGGTATAGTCTAAACGGTTCATCGGAACTGCCACGATCACCGCGTCTTCGCCCGCGGCCCGTGCCCCAATTGGACCCGCGGACCCCGCGATGCCGGCCTGAACCTCTCCCGCCAAAAGCGATTGCACTCCCCTTATGTTCCCCTGAATGTAGGTTATCTCGACTTCAATTCGCTCTTCTCTGAATAGCCCTTTCTCCCGTGCAATCCATAATGGTGCGAAATCAATGACGATGCTAGGAATGGCGACGCGCATTTTCTTAAACGGCTCTGCTCCGATGGCTATTCCAGGCGCCAACAGCCAAAAGAAATAACAACCAGCGGCAATTGTTGCTGCACAATTGCCTTTTTTCGTGCGACGTTTCGTCATGCTGCTTCTCCCGAGCACATCAATGGAACTTGAATTGTTCGTTTCACGAGTGCTCTAATGAGTTGTTGGAGGCGACGAAAACAAACATTACTCTTCCGGATTTGCTCGGAGAAGAGCACAAATGTTAACAACAAAGTTGCAAATGGTTGACTAATCGATGGCGCCATGGACCGTTTTCGAACCATGCAGAGTTTTGTCGAAGTCATTAGACTTGGCAGCTTCTCCGAGGCCGCCAAGATTCTCGGCCTGTCGCGCGCGCTGATTTCGCGCCATGTGACGGACCTGGAGAAACACCTTGGTGTTCGGCTGCTGACGCGGACGACCCGCCGCATCACTCTCACCGAGGCAGGAACGGAACATTTCAGTTTTTGCCAGCAAATTATTAAGGAAATCGAAGCGCAAGACACCGCCCTCAAACGGTTGCAACGAGAGCCGGCCGGCTCGCTAAAAATTCTTGCTCCCAAATCTCTTACTACATTAGCGCTAGGAGACGCCATCGCGAGCTTTGCCGCGGCCTATCCTCATCTTCATATCAATCTAATGCTCGATGACCTTTCGTTTCGGAGCTATGATTTTATCGAACGTGGATTCGATGTCGCGGTGCACACGACGCCGGTCCGCGAATCGAGCCTGGTGGCCAGAAAAATTGCCAATTTGCGTTGGCTGCTGTGCGCCTCGCCCAAATATCTCGCGCAACATGGCGCGCCACGCCGGCCGCGAGATCTCACTCGGCATCAGTGTTTAATCCATGTAAACTCGGACCCTAGCGACCGGGTTTGGCGTCTCCGCAACACCACGGGGTTAGCGTCGGTAAAAGTTCAGGGACCGTTCGCCTCCAATAGCGTGCTCGTGCTGCGCAAAGCCGCATTAGAGGCTTTGGGCATCGCCATCTTGCCGGCCTACTGCATTAAAGATGATCTCAAGTCTGGCTCCCTGCGGGAAGTTCTTGCGGACTTCCCGATTCCCGTTCACCCGCTTTCTCTTGTTTGGGCCCCCGGCCGCGAAACGCCGAAAAAAATCCGCCACCTGGCCGACTTTCTCGCGGACTGGTTCCGCAAGCACCCCGTACCGCAATAGGATTCCCTTCATCCCCAGACTTCGCGCGCCACCCGTACCACTAGCGACAGCTTTGCGATCTCGGCATCGACGCTGATGTTGTTGCCCAAAACCGTGCTGGAAAAGCCGCATTGCGGGCTGAGCGCCAGCTGATCGAGAGGAACGTACCGGCTCGCCTCGTCGATGCGCCGCTTGAGATCGTCGACACTTTCCATATCGCCGCTCTTGGTGGTGACCAGGCCAAGCACGATTCTCTTGTTCTTGGGCACGAAACGTAGCGGAGCGAAGCTACCCGCTCGCGGCGAGTCGTACTCAAGAAAAAAGCCGTCGAGTTTGAATTCGTTGAAGAGAATCTCCGCCACCGGATCGTAACCGCCCTCGGCGGCCCAGGCGCTGCGGAAGTTGCCGCGGCAGATATGCATACATACCGTCATGTTGGCCGGCCGGTCTTTGATACACTCGTTAATCAATTTGGCGTAGGTGTGAGGCAAGTGGTCGGGGTGTTCGCCGATATGGCGCACGCTCTCGCGCATCTTTTCATCGCAAAGATAGGCCATGTTGGGATCGTCAAGTTGGAGATAAGTGCAACCGACATCCGCCAACGCCTGAATCTCTTCGCGGTAGACGCGCGCCAGGTCGGCATAAAATTTCTCTATGTCCGGATAGGCCTGTTCGTCGATGGCCGCGCGGCCGCCGCGCATGTGCAAAATCGTCGGCGAAGGGATGCATAGCTTCGGCGTCCGCTCAGTTACCGAGGCCAAGTACTTAAAATTTTCAGTCTCAAAGCCCGGCTGCGCTTCAGAGTGCCTGTCG
>Ga0081455_10002291_pt1 | contig 22826 bp, 19 predicted proteins | sample TabmetS3T2R1_FD_70207 | JGI IMG/M metagenome (GOLD analysis project Ga0081455, IMG submission 70207) | Tabebuia heterophylla rhizosphere microbial communities from the University of Puerto Rico - S3T2R1 | ecosystem: Host-associated > Plants > Roots > Rhizosphere ...
GGCGATGGGCCGCGATCGGCCGGGCCATCCGGTCGCTGCCGAGGAACGCCCAGATCGTCTCTCGTTCGCCCTCGAGCGTGGTCGTCGTCGGCGAGTAGTGCAGAAGCACGAGCTTGAGATCTGAACCTGCGACGGCGCGGAGCCCGCGGTCGATCGCCTCCACCTCCGCGCTCGTCTCCGCGTAGACCCGGCGCAGGATCGGCTCGCCGAAGTCGGGGAGGTGCGCATCCGGAAAGCCCCCGATGAAGCCCTTCGTCCCGACGACGCCGACCGTGGCGCCACGCACTTCCACCGTTGCCGCGTCCCGCTCGAGCACGCGGACATTTCCGTCCTGGAGCGTCTCGACGACCTCGTCGCGTCGATCGGCGTGCCAGTCGTGATTCCCCAGGACTGCGAAGACCGGCGTCTCGAGGTCGCGGGTGACGTCGGCGATGACCGCCGCCTGCTCGGGCTCGCCGTACGTGGTCAGGTCACCGGCGAGCAGGATCAGGTCGGCGAAGCGATCGGCCTCGGCGAATGCCGACTCGAGCCTCGCGCGCTCCTCCTCGGCACCGTGGATGTCGCCTGCCGCCGCAACCCGAATCTGCATACGCTCGTGATTGCCCAACGGCGCCGAAGGGTAACGATGCACCGTTGAGCCACGACCAGCCGTTCAACGACATCAAGGACAGTCTCAGACGCGCTGCGGGGGCCCTTGCGCTGGCCGACATCCCGTTCGTCCTCGGCGGCGGCCTGGCGATCTGGACGCGTGGAGGGCCCTCGACCGGCCACGACCTCGACCTGATGGTGAGGCCGCAGGACGCCGATCGCGCGCTGGAGGCGCTGAAGGCGGCGGGCATGCGCGTCGAGAAGCCGCCGGAGACCTGGCTCTACAAGGCCTGGGACGGCGACATCCTCATCGACCTGATCTTCAGGCCGGTCGGGGAGCCTGTCGGCGACGAGCTGTTCTCACGCGCCGACGAGCTCGAGGTCAACTCGGTGCCCATGCAGGTCATGGCGGTCGACGACGTGATGGTCGCGAAGCTGAAAGCCCTCGACGAGCACCAGCTCGACTACGAGCGACCGCTCGAGTTCGCCCGCTCCCTTCGTGAGCAGATCGACTGGGACTTCGTCCGCCAGCAGACTCGCGACTCGCCCTACGCCAAGGCGTTCTTCACCATGGTCGAGGAGCTCGGCATCGTCACTCGCCGGTACCGCTAGCGCTACCTCACCGGAAGATGTTCAGCAGGGCGGCGAAGACGTTCGTCGCCGGCGGGACCGTGTTCGGCGCCCGCTGGATCTCGAGGTTCTGACACGAGTTGAGCGGGTCGGCGATCGCGGTCTGCGGCGGGTACTTCTCCGGCTGGCCCGCGCCGACCGCGACCTGGTCGATCGTCTCCCACGTGCCCTGGAAGGCATCTGCGGTCGCAGCAGCGGTGCAGGCGGTGAAGATGATGCCGCCGGCGGCGATGGACTGAACCTCTCGCATCTGACGCTGCAGCGTCCGGACCTGCCGGTTGAGCGTCGTCACCTGGCGCTGGAGCGTCTTGACCTGGCGTGTGAGGCGCCGTTCCCCGGGCGTCGCGGCCGAAGCCGGCGCCGCCAGCGCGGTCAGGGCGACGAGCGCAGCAATCGTCGTCAGCACTGCGGTCTTCACAGAAACCTCCCGTTATGAGTGGACAGACCCCGTTTGCAACCGAAGTGTAGGCCTGTCGGCGGCGGGAAAACACCCCTCTCCTCAACTCACCTCGGACGCCGGTCTGAGGCGCGGCCAGAGCCAAGCGGTGACGAGCGCCGCGACGACCGAGCCGCTCAATCCGAGGGCGAGATCGCCCAGCGTGTCCTCGTAGGCGGTCTCGAGCTCCGGTGAGTCGCGGATGAAGGTGACGTACTCGGCGAACTCCCAGAGCACCGCCGTCACTGCTCCGAAGCCGATCATCAGCCCGACGGCCTCGACCCGGCCGACGGGCAGCCGCACGAGCAGCTGCCCGAAAGCGGCGACCAGGAGCCCCCAGTTGACGAAGTGGTTCGCGTCGTCCCACCAGTCGATCGAGTCGTAGAGGTCGAGGGCGTTCCCCGCCACGTCGATCAGGAACGGCAGCGTCAGGAGGATGTCCAGCGCGTACGGGTAGCGGTCGGTGCGCTTTCGGGCGTAGAGGAACCAGACGGCCGGCACGAGCAGGACGGCGAGCGGGTACGCGATCGCGCGGCCCGTCATCGCCTTGCCTTCGAACTGCGGCAGGTCCGGGAAGAGCACGGCGAGCAGGAGGAGCCCGATCAGGGCGGCCTTGAGGGCCACGTCGACCCAGAGCGCGATCCGGCTGGTCATGTCCCGACCCTACGGCGGAGAGGGCTGTAGCGTTCTGGGGACCCCGCCCAGGAGAGGAGGCATCAGTTGGAAGCTTCCGCGATCGTTCCCGACCCACGCCGCTGGCACGCGCTCGTACTCGTCTGTGTCGCGTTCTTCATGGTCGTCCTCGACGTCGCGATCGTGAACGTCGCGCTGCCGACGATCCAGACCGACCTCGATATCTCGCGCAGCACGCTCCAGTGGATCGTCACGGCTTATTCACTCGCGTTCGGCGGCTTTCTGCTGCTCGGCGGCCGCGCCGCCGACATCTTCGGCCGCCGGCGGGTCTTCATGATCGGAATGGTGATCTTCACGACCGGCTCGCTGGCCTGCTCGCTGGCCAACAGCGGGACCGCATTGATCCTCTTCCGGGGCTACCAGGGGCTGGGGGCCGCCATCGTCTCTCCGGCCACCCTCGCGATCATCAGCGCTGCGTTCAGGCACGGCGGGGCCGAGCGGAACAAGGCCTTCGGGATCTGGGGTGGCGTCGCAGGCAGCGGCGCCGCCGCGGGTGTACTCCTCGGCGGGATCCTGGTCGAGTACCTCGGCTGGCCCTGGATCTTCGCCGTCAACGTCCCAGTCGGGATCGCGATCTTCATCCTCGCCCGCTGGTTGATCTCCGAGGGCCGGATGGAGGACGTCGACCGACGCACGGACCCGCTGGCCGCGGTTCTCGTGACCGGCGGCTTGGTCGCGTTCGTCTACGCCATGTCGAAGGCGCCGGAGAACGGCTGGACTTCGGCGCGGACGATCGGCTTCACCGCCCTCGCGGTCGTGCTCATCGCCGTCTTCATCTGGCGGGAACTGCGGACCGACGCGCCGCTCGTCCCGCTCTGGATCTTCCGCCTGCGTCCTGTGACCGTGGCGAATGCCGTCGGAGCTCTTTTGGGAGGAGCAATCTTCGGCGGTTTCTTCCTCCTGACGCTGTACATGCAGCAGGTACTCGGGTACTCACCGCTCCAGGCGGGCGTGGCCTTTCTCGCGACCGCGGGAACGACGATCCCGGCAGCGGCACTCTCGCAGGCGTTGGTCACGAGGATCGGCGTCAAGCCGGTCATGGCGACCGGCCTGCTCCTCATGACCTTCGCGTACCTCTGGTACACCCAACTTCCACCCTTCGGGCACTTCTGGACGAATCTGTTCATCCCCTTCGTCGCGAGTGGGTTCGGACTGTCCTTCATCTTCATCCCGCTCTCACTCGCCGCACTCACGGTGGTCGAGGACCGCATCACCGGCGTCTCCTCCGGTCTCCTGAACACGTCACAGCAGATCGGCGGGGCGCTCGGCGTGGCGATCATGTCGACGATCGCGACCACCCATTCCGAGACGCTGCTGAAGGAGGGAACCCCGCAACGCGAGGCGTTCACGTCGGGGTACAACTGGGCCTTCTGGGTCGCCGCGGGCTTCATGCTTCTCGGCGCGCTGATCACGCTGGTCGTGCTGCGGAACCGCGACGTCCCGACCCAGGAGGTCGCGACGGAGGCAGCCTAGGTGGACGGAGGCGGCCCGTCGTAGCGGGGCAGCCCGTCGGCGGGGAGGCGGTCCCACGCGGCCTTCGAGTCGGTGAACGAGTGGTACTGCGGGCGAATGCCCGGATCGCCGTCGAGCGACCCCAGGCGCACGGAGACCTCCGGCCCGTCGGGCCACGTCCCACCGAAGAGACTCGAGCCGCAGACGGAGCAGAACGCCTTGACGGCGGCTCCCTCCGGCGGCCGGTAGACCTCGACGAGCTCCTCGCCCTGGAGGAGCCGGAAGCCCTCGCGCGGCACGCGTCCCTGGCTGAGCCCGAACGTGCCGGAGTGACGCCGGCACAAGGAGCAGTGGCAGTGGTTGGCGCGCCGGAACGGCTGCGTGAGCTCGTAGCGGACGCCGCCGCAGAGACACCCACCGGTGAGCGGGAGCTCCGGCCGGCGCTCGCCTTCGACCGCCCTGGCGACCAGGTCGGTCAGCCGAGCGGCGAGCTCGCCCGTGTGATCGAGGTCGGGGTCGAAGATGGTCACCTCGAGGCCGACGGCGCCGTCCGCCCAGACGAGCTCGTGCAGCAGACGCTCCGCCTCGTCCCAGCCGAGGCCGCCCGGGGTCGGGCTGTCGACCGCGGGCATCACCGACTGGTCGAGCACGTCGACGTCGAAGTGCACCCAGAAGCGGCGGTCGGGCCACGCGGCCCGGTTGGACACGCTGATTCCGGCCCGCCCGATCTCGCCGAGGTAGGGATCGTCGCGACGGATGCCGATCGCGACGACGTCTTCGGGGCGCATCAGCGGCCGCTCGCCCCCGAGGTCGGCCAGCATGCCGCCGAGCCCGGTGACGAGCGCGAGATCCTCCCCGGCTGCAGCCCCGACGCTGCGCGAGTTGCCGGGGTGGCGGTAGTCGCTGTGCGCGTCGACGAACACCAAGCCGTAGCGGCCGCGCCGCTTCAGCGCGAGTGCGTTCCCGAGCAGGATCGAGCAGTCGCCGCCGAGGACGACCGGAAAGGCACCGCGGTCGAGCACGCCTTCGACGCGGTCGGCCAGTCGGTGCGAGTACCAGGCGATCGCCCGCTCCCGATCCGACGGCCGGTAGCGCGGCGGCGTGACGACGCCGCCGTCCTCGGCACCGAGCCGTCCGACGATGCCCTCGTCCCGGAGAGCGCCGGCGAGCTTGTAGACGCCCGGCGCCACGCCTTCGTCCGGCGGGCGCAGCCCGAGGTTCGACGGCGCGTCGATGACGACCAGATCAGGACGCACGTCTACGCGAACGTCGGTAGAGGGCGAAGCCTTCCTCGTCCTGCCGCCGCGCCGTTCCGTCCTCGACGAGCAGATCGAGAGCGGCGCCGGCCTCCTTCCGGGTGAGTCCGATGACTGCGGCGAGGTCGGCTGCCGACAGCTCTCCCGCCGAGCCGAGCACGAGCGCCGCGAGCTCCACGCGCGCTGTCTCCGGCTTCGGCAAGCGCCTGAGCTGATCGGCGTAGCGACGCGCCATGAGGTCGACGACCACGGCAGGCCAGCCCTGCGGCCGCTCCTGCGCTCCGGCCGTCGTGAGGACGAGGCGCCGCTGGAGCCGGTCGACCGCAGCCGCCACCGGCTTCCGCTCGTAGCCGATCAGGCCGGGTAGGTCGGCGGTGCTGCACGGGCCTTGATCGCCGAGGAAGTCCGTGACCGCCCGTTCGAGCGGCGAGGGCTCCTCCACCTCCCCACGCGCCGCAACCAGCGTCGGCAGGATGCGGAGCGAGACGAGCGCCGACCGGCCACGGATGTGCTTCCCGACGCAGACAAGCCGCCGCCCCGGCAGCTCGTCCTTCCAGCGCCAGACGCGGCCGAACTCGGGACTGAAGTCGAGGAAGCGGCCGTCGTCGTCGCGCGATGACCACGTGATCTCCGGCGTCCCGGCGACGGCCTCCCAGAGCGAGGGCAGCTCGAGGTCGTCGCTCGGGAAGATGAGTGCGAGACCGACGCGGTCGACCCACGAGGTCGCACCGCGCAGGGTGCGGATCAGACGAGGCGACGTTCGAGGTATGCGGCGAGCCTAGTCAGCGGGAACGAGATCACGAAGAAGAGCGCGAGCACGAACCCGTAGATCGCGAACGGATGGCCGTCTCCGGCAAGCGTCAGGTTCTCGAACTGGCGAGTGGCGGTCTCGACGAGCTCGCTGACGCCGATCACGTACGCAATCGTCGTGTTCTGAATGATGTTCACGAGCAAGCCGACCATCGGTGGGATCAGCCGCCTGAACGCCTGCGGGAGGATCACGAACACGTGTCGGCCCACCCAGCCGAACCCGAGCGCCGCCGCAGCCTCGTGCTGCCCGCGGGGGATCGACTGGACGGCGCCGCGGGTGGCCTCTGCGACCTGGGCGCTGCCCCAGAGCGAAAGCCCGACCGCCGCGGACAGGAAGGCGCTGAGCTCGAAGCGGAAGCCGCCGACCTCGGCCGCCGCCGTCCAGTAGATGAAGAGCACCGTGACGAGGATCGGCAGCCCGCGCCAGACCTCGATGTACAGCCGGATCAGCGCCTGCAGCGGGCGGAACCGGATCGTGATCAGCGTCCCGAGGATCAGGCCGATGACGGTGCTCGCGACGACCGCGATCGCCGCCAGCTTCAACGTGGTCGGCAGCCCTTCGCGGAGGATGTACTCCGCGACGTTCCGGAACCAATCGGGGTCCTGCTGCGGCACTACCTCGACTCCGGTAGCGCCAGGCGCGCCTCGAGCAGCCGGACCAGCGCGGAGAGCGTCCAGACGAGGACGAGGTAGATGACCGCGATGACCGCGAACATCTCGAACGTCCGGAAGGTGACGGACTGGATGTGGTTCGCAACGGTCGTCAGCTCCGCATAGCCGATCACGAGCAGAAGCGACGTGTTCTTGAGGACCGAGATGTAGGTGTTGATCGTGGACGGCAGCGCGATGCGACCGCCGATCGGCAGCGTCACGTTGAGGAACGCCTTGAGCGGGGTGAAGCCGAGCGCGTAGGCCGCCTCGCGGAACTGCCTCGGCACCGCCTCGAAGCCGGCGCGGAAGTTCTCAGTGTTGAAGGCGCCGCCCCAGATCGTGATCGAGAGCCATGCGGCGAGGAACGGGCTGCCGGTGTACCCGACCCACGGGAGGATGCCGTAGTAGAGGAAGAAGATCTGCACGATGATCGGCGTGTTGCGGATCACCTCGACGTAGATCCCGGCGAGCTGGCTGATGACGGGGATCCGATGAGCCCTGGCCGCGCCGAGCACGACGCCGACCAGGAACGAGCCCGCGATCCCGATCGCGGCCACCTTCAGCGTGTTCTTGAGGCCGCTCCAGATCTCCGCCCGGTTCTCCCAGATGAACGACCAGTCGAAAGCGGCGAGGAGTTTCACGGGCGGCTAATGAAACACGAGCGGCCGCCTTCGCGGCGGCCGCTCGTGCTGCGTAGATCACCTAGGGCAGTTGTTCTCCGGCGTGCTGGCGCGCGGGTAGCGCAGCTTGTTCGTCGGGCTGGGGACGTTTGCCCTGAACGTCGCGTAGAACCGGCGCGGGACGGTCCGACGCATGATCGGCCAGAACATGTTCCTCGCGGCCATACCCGCGATCGCGGTATTGACCCACCGCTTCGTCTGCGCCTCGCCCTTCCGGATCCCAATCCCCCACGGGACGTTGAGGAATCGGTGCGCGCTCATCTTCGTGCCGGGGTCGTTCGCGGCCACGCCGACAAGGAACGCATCGTCGTACATGAAGGCATCCACCTGCCGGTTCTTGACCGCGAGCACGCCCGCACCCGGGCTGGAGATGACCTGGAACGCGGTGTCCCTGAAGCAGTTCCTGATCCAGCGGTCGTAAATCGACCCGGACGTCGATGCGATCCTCTTCCCGCGCATCCAGCTGCTGAGCGTGCCGACGTTCGTGTCGTTGAGGACCAGCAGCCGGCCGACGGCACCGTAGTAGGGCAGTGAGAAGTCGATCTGCTGCTCACGTTCGGCGGTCCAGGTGATCGTCGAGATGATGATGTCGACTCGCTCCGACAGAAGCGTCGGGATCCGGCTCGCCGTCGTCGTGCACGTGTAGTCGACTCTGTTGGCATTGCCGAACGCCCACCTCGCGAACTGCTTGGCGACCTCGACGTCGTAGCCCTTGTGATTGCCGTCCGTGTCCTGGTAGCCGAACGGCGGCGTGTCGCACTTGACGCCGATCTTCCAGCGACCGCGGCTTCTGATCTCCGCCGGCAGCGCCGGCAGCTTCGGCTTCGCAGGTAGTCGCTTGGCTTCCTGCGAGCCCCCGCGGAACGGTGCGGCCGACCCCAATGTCGCCGCCGCCGCGACCGCCAGAAGCGCGATCAGGACGGTGACGAATGCAAGTCGTTTCATTCGACCTCTCCTTCTTCGGTGATTGTCAGCTCTTCCAGCGAATGCGCCATCTGGACGGAGCGCCGGAGGAATCTCCTTGTCCGCTCCTCCTTCGGACGATCGAGCACTTGCTCGGGCTTCCCCTGTTCCACGATCTTCCCGTCGTCCATGAAGATCACCCGGTCGCCGACCTCCCGGGCGAACTGCATCTCGTGGGTGACGACGAGCATGGTCATGCCGAACTCGCGGGCGAGGTTGCGCATGACGACGAGCACCTCGCCGACGAGCTCCGGATCGAGCGCCGACGTGATCTCGTCGAAGAGCATCACGTGCGGGTCCATCATCAGCGCCCGGGCAATCGCGACCCGCTGCTGCTGTCCGCCCGAGAGCTGATGTGGGTACTGCCTTGCCTTCTCCTCCAGCCCGACGTTCGCGAGCAGCTCGTGGGCCCGCGCCTCGGCGTCCTTCCGCCTGACGTGCTTCACGCGACGCGCGGCGAGCGTCACGTTGTCGATCGCACGAAGGTGAGGGAACAGGTTGAACTGCTGAAAGACGATTCCGACCCGCTGACGCACGGCGGCCACATCAACGCCCTTCGAGGTGATCTCCTCGCCCTCGAGGAAGATCCTGCCGGAGTCGATCGGCTCGAGGAGGTTCACGCACCGCAGCAGCGTGCTCTTGCCGCTGCCGCTCGGCCCGATGACGACGAGCACCTCACCGGTGCGGACCTCGAGGTCGATGCCGTTGAGGACGACGAGATCGCCGAAGCTCTTCTTCACGTCCTGGAGACGAACCATCGCGCCGTCGGCGGTCGCGTGCGACGCGTCGTCGACACTCGGTTGTAGTTGCGCCACAGGCCCCTTTCCCCTCCGGTGTCCCCGAAGTAAAGACGCTGGCAAGACGCGGATCAAGCACGGGTTCGTCCGAGGGGGACTCCTCGGTTCACGCCTTCAGGACCTGACTCCGGCGAACCAGCCCTACTACAGAACCGAATAACGGCCGTCATGTACGTCGACGGGATGAACGCCGGGCTCGCGGCGGCGTTCCTCGAGGAGTATCTCGAGGACCCTGATCGCGTCCCGCCGGCGTGGCGTGAGTTCTTCGACAACGGCCACGGCAAGCCTGTCGCCAGCGACCCGCACGAGCTCACGCCCGGTGCCGTCGCGGCAGCGGTCGCGCTCGTGAACGCCTACCGGATGCACGGCCACTTGGCCGCGCGCCTGGATCCGCTCGGGTCGGAGCCGATGGATGATGACCCCGCTCTCGACGAAGCGCGCCTGAAGCCGCCGCTCACGCCGGAGCTCCAGGAGCTGATCCCCGCCTCCGTGCTCGGCCTCCACGTCGGGGGTGAGACGCTTCGGGACGCGCTCCCACGGCTCCGCGACGTCTACACGGGGTCGATCGCGTACGAGATCGAGCACATCTCCGACGAGGCGGCGCGGGCCTGGCTGCGCCGGACGATCGAGTCCGGGCGCTTCGGGCTGCGGCTCGAACCGGCGCGGCGCCGAGACCTGCTCGCGCGCCTCGCGCAGGTCGAGGCGTTCGAGCAGTACCTGCGACGGTCGTTTCTCGGGCAGAAGCAGTTCTCGATCGAAGGGCTCGACGCGCTGATCCCGATGCTCGACGAAGCGATCGAGCTGTCGGCCGCGGCGGGCGCGCGCGAGGTCGTGATCGGGATGGCGCACCGCGGCCGGCTCAATGCGCTCGCGCACACCGTCGGGCGGCCGTACGAGTGGATCCTGCGCCTGTTCGAGGGCGACCGCTCGATCGACGCGGTCGCCGTCGACTCTGAAGGCGGCGCGGGAGACGTCAAGTACCACCTTCCGGGCTCGGGGACGCGGCTCACGTCGGCAGGCGAGATCGAGGTCGTGATCCTCCCGAACCCGAGCCACCTCGAGGCGGTCGACCCGGTCGCGGTCGGCTGGGCGCGGGCGGCGCAGACCGATCGCGCGGCCGGCGCGGGCCGGCACGACCCGCTGGGGGCACTGCCGATCCTGATCCACGGCGACGCGTCCTTCGCGGGCCAGGGCGTCGTCGCGGAAACGCTCAACCTCCAGAGCCTCGAGGGGTACTCGACCGGCGGCACGCTGCACCTGATCGCGAACAACCAGGTCGGGTTCACCACCGAGCCAGCACGAGGCCGCTCGACGCGCTACGCGAGCGACCTCGCGAAGGGCTTCGACGTGCCGATCGTGCACGTCAACGCCGACGACCCGGAGGCGGCGCTCTCCGCGGTGCGGCTGGCGATGGCGTTCCGGGCCGAGTTCGGCCGCGACGTCGTCGTCGACCTCGTCGGCTACCGCCGCTTCGGCCACAACGAACAGGACGAGCCGTCCTACACCCAGCCGCTCGCAGCGGCGCGGATCGCGTCGCACCCGACGGTGCGCGAGCGCTATACGCGGACGCTCGTCGGCGAGAACGTGATCGCGGCGGAGGAAGCGGACGCGCTCGTGGAGCGCGTCACCGCGACGCTGCGCGAGGCGCACGAGCGGCTTCGAATCGCGATCGCCTCCAGCAGGCCCCCGGCCACGCTCGTCGAGCTGCCCGCGCGGACCGGCGAGCCCGAGGTGACAGCCGTCGCGACGGGACGGCTCGCCGCGCTCAACGAGCAGCTGCTCGCCGTGCCCGAGGGGTTCACCGTCAACCCCAAGCTCGGCACCCAGCTGGAGCGGCGGCGTGAGGCGGTTGTCGAGGGGTCGATCGAGTGGGGTCAGGCCGAGGCACTCGCCTACGCCTCGCTGCTGGAGGAGGGAATCCCGATCCGGCTCTCCGGCCAGGACACCGAGCGCGGGACCTTCTCACACCGTCACCTCGTGCTCCACGACCCGACGAACGGCGAGACCTACACGCCGATCCAGCACCTTCCGGGCCGCCTCGCCTCGTTCGAGGTGCACAACTCGCCGCTCTCCGAGTACGCAGCGCTCGGTTTCGAGTACGGCTACTCGGTCGCCGCTCCGGAGGCGCTCGTGCTCTGGGAGGCGCAATTCGGCGACTTCGTCAACGGCGCCCAGATCGTGATCGACCAGTTCATCGTCGCGGGGCGCTCCAAGTGGGGACAAGCCTCCCGCCTCACGCTGCTGCTCCCCCACGGGTACGAGGGCAGCGGGCCGGAGCACTCCAGCGCTCGCCTCGAGCGCTTCCTCCAGGCCGCCGCGGAGCAGAACATCCGCGTCGCGAGCCCGTCGACCGCGGCGCAGTACTTTCACCTGCTCCGGCGCCAAGCGCTGGACGCGCGGCCGAGGCCGCTGATCGTGATGACGCCGAAGAAGCTCCTCCGCAGCCGCAACGCCTCCGCGCGCCCGGACGAGCTGAGCAGCGGCAGGTTCGCCCCTGTGCTCGACGACGCGTCTGTCGACGCCGACGGCGTCCGCCGGCTCGTCGTCTGCTCTGGAAAGCTCGCGCACGAGCTCCAGGGCCACGAAGAGCGCGTCCTGGCAGAGCGCGTCGCGGTCGCCCGGCTCGAGGAGCTCTACCCGTTCCCGGAGCACGCAGTCACAGAGTTGCTTGCCGGATACCCGGCGCTCGACGAGCTCGTCTGGGCGCAGGAAGAGCCGCTCAACATGGGCGCTTTCCGCTCGATCCGGCACCGCCTCGAGGCTGCGCTCCCCGCAGACGTGCCGTTGCACTACGTCGGCCGTCCCTGGCGGGCGAGCCCCAGCGAGGGATACGCGACGGTGCACCAACTCGAGCAGGAGCGGATCGTCCGCGACGCGCTCGGCCTGCCCGCAGTCCGCTCGTGCGCCGCCGCCACGCCGCCGGCTGCTCCCCGTCGAAGCCAGAGCCAAGAACAGGAACGATGGGGTTGCGCCGCCAGCGGCTCGGGACCACGATAAGTCCCTGCATTACGCGCTGAAAGCGGCATTACTCGCGGCCGTCTATGTCGCCGCGGCCAAGCTCGGACTCGAGCTGTCAGTCGCGCGCGGGGTCGTAACCCCCGTGTGGGCGCCGACGGGAATCGCGATTGCGGCGCTCTTCCTCTTCGGGCGCAATCTCTGGCCGGCCGTCGCCCTCGGGGCGTTCGTCGCCAACGCGACGAGCGACGCGTCCCTCGGCCTCGCGGCGGCGATCGCCGTCGGCAACACGCTCGAAGCCGTCGTCGGCAGCGAGCTGATGCGGCGGGCAGCCGTGAGGCCCGCGCTCGACCGGGTTCGGGACGTGATCGCGCTGATCGTGCTCGCCGCACTGGTCGCGCCCATGGTCGCGGCCACCAACGGCGTCACGGCGCTGCTCGTCGCCGGGGACATCGAGAGCTCGTCGTACGGGTCCGAGTGGCTGCTCTGGTGGGTCGGCGACGCGATGGGCGCGCTGATCGTCACGCCGCTCCTCCTGGTCTGGTCGACCAACCCGCTTCGCCGCATCCGCGGGTGGCAGTGGGTCGAGGCTCTCCTCCTCATCAGCGTGCTCGCCGCGACGAGCGCCGCTGTTTTCCTCGCGGGCTACTGGCGCTATCCGCATCTGATCTTCCCGATCCTGATCTGGGCGACCCTTCGCTTCCGCCAGCCGGGCGCGGTCACGGGCAGTTTCCTCGTCACCGCGATCGCCATCGCCGGCGCCGTCGACGGGTCGATTCCGCTTTCCGACCGCAGCAACACCGAGATCGTCCAGATCCTCGAGGGCCTGCTCGCTGGAGTCGCAGTCAGCCTGCTGATCCTCGGCGCCGTCCTCGAGGAGCGTGGGCAGGCGGTCGAGCGGGTCGCGGAGGCGGTTGCCGCGTTCAACGAAGCACAGCAGGTTGCCCGGGTCGGCAGCTGGGAGTGGAACATCGCGGAGGACCAGGTCAGGTGGTCGGACGAGCTCTTCCGCATCTACGGTCTCGAGCCGCAGTCACGGGAGATGACATACGAGTCGTACCTCGAGCGGGTGCACCCCGACGATCGGGCGTTCGTCCGCCAGACGGTGGACAGGGCGTACGAAGAAGGTGAGCCGTTCGTCTTCGAGCAGCGCATCGTCCTCCCCGACGGCCGGGTGCGATGGACGCAGTCGCGGGGCCGGGTGGTGACCGACGGCAGTGGGACACCGGTGCGGATGGTCGGCACGGGCCAAGACATCACGGAGCGCAAGCGGCTCGACACGCTTCGCGACTCGATCCTCGCCGGCGTCTCCCACGAGCTACGGACCCCGCTGACCTCGATCCTCGGTTTCTCGCTGACGCTCGCCGAGCGCGAGGCGCAGCTGGACCCCGCCCGCCGGCGCGAGATCATCACGCATCTGGCCGAGCAGGCACAGCGGCTCTCGAGGCTCCTCACCGATCTGCTCGACCTCGATCGACTCCGCCTCGGTGTGTTGACGCCGACCTTCACTGAGGTGGACGTCGCCGAGCTCGTCACCCGCGTGACGAGCGCACACGGCATCGCTGTCCAGTCGGAACCGGTCGTCGCCGAGGTCGACCCGGCCAAGGTTGAGCGCATCGTCGAAAACCTCCTCTCGAACGCGCACAAGCACACGCCGGGTGGCACCGACGTCCGCGTGTGGCTCGAGCGGCAGAACGGCGGCGTGCTGATCGCGGTCGACGACCGCGGGCCCGGCGTGGCCGAGGCCGACCGCGAGGCGGTCTTCGAGATGTTCAGCCGGGGCCGGGAGGTCCCGGCCGGCATGCCCGGGGCGGGCGTGGGGCTGGCGCTCGTGGCTCAGTTCACGGCGCTCCACGGCGGCCGCGCTTGGGTCGAGGAGAACCCCGGCGGCGGCGCGTCGTTCCGGGTGTTCCTGCCCACCCGCTCGGGCTAAGCGGTTCCCTCGGAGATTACGCTCCGGCGGTGAAGGTCGGCCTCCTGCTGGTCGCGACCGCCTGGCTCGCCGGCGGGTCCGCCTCGCCGCCGCGGTTCGTCGCCACCGTCTCGCCGGTGACGCGCGACGACCTCCCCCATTCGTACCGACCCGGTTGCCCCGTGAGGCCTGCCCAGCTCCGGCTCGTCCGTGTGAGTCACTGGGGCTTCGACGGCAAGGCCCGCGTCGGCTCGGTCGTCGTTCGCTCCGACGTCGCCCGCGACATCGTCGCCGTGTTCCGCCGCCTCTACTCGGCCCGCTTTCCGATCCGGCGGCTGCGGACGATCGACGCCTACAAGGGCAGCGATGCCGCGTCGCTTGCCGCGGACAACACATCGGCGTTCAACTGCCGCTACGCGATCGCCCCGGGGCCGAAGCGGTGGTCGACGCATGCGTACGGCCTCGCGATCGACGTCAACCCGGTCGAGAACCCGTACCTCGACCGCGGAACCGTCAAACCGCCGGCGGGGCGCCGTTACCTGAACCGCTCGCGGTTCAGGCCGGGCATGGCCGTGTCCAGCGGCGTGCTTGTCCGGGCGTTCGCTGCGGTCGGTTGGTCGTGGGGTGGTCGCTGGGCGTCGCCCGACTACCAGCACTTCTCCGCGACGGGCGGCTGACGACAATCATTCGTTTGGGGTGATGTCCCGGCGCCCGAGATCGTGCTGAAGTCCCGTCGATGAAGCGCGGGGCAGTCGTTCTCGTCACCGTGATCAGTGCGCTGTCGCTCTCCGCGTGCGGCGGTGGCGACGAAGGCAGCGAGACGACGTCACCGAGCGAGTGGGCTGACTCGCTGTGCACGAGCCTGGGCGAGTGGAAGAGCTCCATCGAGTCGACTGCAGCCTCGTTTGCAGGCGGCAACCTGTCGCAGCAACAGGTCCAGAACGCGGTGGACGACGCGTCGAATGCGACCGAGACCCTCGTCGGCGAGCTCCAGGATCTCGGCCGGCCCGACACCGAAGGCGGCCAGGAGGCTCAGGACTCGCTCGATCAGCTCAGCGAGGAGCTGCAGACCGGCATCGGAGAGGCGGAGCGTGCCGCGGCGGGCGTCTCCAGCACCGCCGACGCTGCGCAGGCCGCCGCGTCGATCCGGAGCACCTTCACGTCGATGGCAGGCCAGCTGACATCGACGTTCATGAGCCTCGATCAGTCGCAGGGCGAGCTGAAGAGCGCGCTCGATCAGAGCGACGCATGTAACGACCTGAAAAGCTCCTGAACCGCAGCCGCCCGGCGCAGCGTTCCTGTGGAGCGACCCTCGTGCGTTAGCGCCAGGTCCAGGGGCCAGGCCCCAGGACCTGGCCCGGCGGGACGGTCGGAGCCAAGGCACCCAGCCAAGATGCACCTCCTCGTTTGCTCCGGTCGGGTCCCGGGGCCTGGCCCCGGGACCCGACGAATCGAGCCGCCCGCGGCCACGAAACCTCGGTCGATTGTCCCCACCGGGCGCGCCGGTCTAGCCCTCGAGCGCCTGGGCCGCGGTGGACCGCACGCGACTGCGCCGGGCTCGCCCTGCCGGAACGAGAACTGAACCGCCGCAGCGCCGCCTGCGCGACGCGGCCGGCCAGAGCCTCGGATGAGGCGCCGACGCCGCGAGCGTTCCAGGTCATGACCACCGCGACAAACGCGCCTCCCTCCCAGTAGACGAGGCCACCGTCGTGGCGGGCCCGAGTGATCCAGCCCGGCTTGTGCAAGACCGCGGCTCGCTGTCCAGTGAGGCCACGGCCGAGCCAACTCGGCTGCGCGTGTGCGAGCAGGTAGAGGAGGAAGCGAGCTTCGCTCGGCACGAAGCCGCCGAGTCGCGCAAGCGGTCCCCGGCCCGAGGCCGAGAAGTGCACAGCCCTGAGCAGGCGAGCGAAGTCCCAGGCGGTCGTCCGCTTGCCGACGAAGGCCGGTTGCGCGTTCCTGCGCACCGGGATCGGGGCGCGACTCTCGACGATGTAGCCCCCGTACATGTCCGTGTTGTCGAGGTGCAGGCCCCGAAAGAGCGCATTGACCCGATTCGCGCCGGCCGAGATCGAGCCGCCCAGCCAGACCAGCAGCTCGTTTGCCGCCTTGTCGTCGGAGGGGACGATCGCGTTGCGGAGCAGGCGATCGATCCGAGAGCCGGGCGGAGGCTTCCCTCGCAGGGAGCGCAGCACCTCCACAGCGATCCCGGCCTTGAGGGTCGAGGCCGCCGGGAACTCCGCGCGCGCGTTCCAGGCGGCGCCGCTGCCCGTGCGGAGGTCCTGCACGAAGATCGCGCAGGTGCCGGGAAAGCTGCGGGCGAGTGCCCGCACCGTCCGGGCGAGTCGCGCGTCCTCGGAGCTCCGCCGCGGCGGTGCCCGCGGCGTTCCACCGCGTGGAAGGCCGAAGACCGGCGCAACCGCCGTCGAGGACCGCCGGTTACCGTCGGCGACTGCGGTCACCATCACTCGAACGTCGCGCTGGGGTAGGTCGACGTGGAAGTCGAAGGTCGTCCGGCCTGGAGCGAGCTCCTTCTCGGCGGCGAGGCTTCCGTCGAAGCTGACCACGACCCGCTGCGTCCCGCGAGGCACACGCCCGGCGATGCGCCCGAATGAGACCTCGTTCGGGCTCGGCGCGACGAGGACGGGCGGAGGGAGAGCGACCGGCACGCTCGTAATGATCGCGCCGCGCTAGCGTCTGCGCATGGCGGCGCTTCACCTCGGCGTCATCCTGCCGAACTACGGCGAGAGCCTGGACGCTGAGCTCCTCGCCGGCGCGGCTATCGCGGCCGAGCAGGCCGGCTTCGACTCCGGGTGGGTGACCGACCACGTGATCGTGCCGCCCGAGCATGCGCCGATCTACGGCACGATCGCCGAGCCACTCGTCTCCCTCGGCTTCCTCGCGGGGCGCACGAGCCGACTCCAGCTCGGCGTCTCGGCGCTCGTCGTCCCGCAGCGCAACCCGCTTGTCGCCCTGAAGCAGCTGACGACGCTCGACTTCCTCTCCGACGGTCGGATCGTGACGGCCGTGGCGGCCGGCTGGATGGACGGCGAGTTCGCCATCCTCGGCGCCGACTTCGAGCGGCGCGGGCGGATCTTGAACGAGTGGCTCGAGCTCGCTGCCTCGGCATTCCGGCAGATGCCCGGACGGATCGAGGAGCTGGACGGCTGGCTGGCGCCCGCGCTCGTTCGGCCTGGCGGCCCGGAGCTCTGGGTCGCGGGAGTGTCCCGCGCGACGATCCGGCGCGCGGCGCTGACCGGCGTCTGGCACCCGGTCGCACTGCCGGTGGACGAGCTCCGGACGAGGGCAGCCGAGCTGCGGGAGCGGCGCGCCGACAGCCGCGTCGTCCTTCGCATCGGCGTCTACCTGCAGGACGAGCGTGCGACCGGCGCCGACGAGCGCGGCCGGCACGCCGTCGCCGGGCCGCCCGAGTGGGTCGCCGAGCGGCTCTCCGAGTACGTCGCCGCCGGCTGCGACGGCTTCGTCGTCAATCTCGACTACGACCGGCCGGGACTGGAAGAGCGAATCGGCGCGTTCGCCGCTGACGTCACCCCGCTCCTTCCCACCTAGGAGCCCCTGACTACGATCAGGGAGGCGGGCCGCCCTCCCGCCAAAACCCATGGACCAAACGTCTTCAGCCACCCTCGAGTCGCCACGCTACGTCGGCGCCGGCGTTCGCCTGCCCGCAGCCGACCCCGGCGTGCCCGACACGCGGTCGCCCGTGCGCCTGCTCCTGTGGGTCGGCCGGCACCAGGTCACCACTCTCGTCGCCGGCGTCGCCTTCGGCGTCTTCTGGATGCTCGCGCAGGCGCTGACGCCCTTCGCCATCGGACGCGCGATCCAGGAAGGGATCGTCGACGAGGACAGCCGCGCCCTCGCGCTCTGGACGGCGATCATCCTCGGTCTCGGCCTGACGCAGGCGGTCGCGGGCGTCATGCGTCACCGCTACGCCGTCCTGAATTGGCTGCAGGCCTCGTTCAGGCTCGCGCAGGTCGTCTCGCATCACTCGGCTCGCTCCGGAGCAGCCGTGCGCGGGCAACTCTCCACCGGCGAGGTCGTCGCAACCGTCTCGAACGACGCGATGCGCGCCGGCGGAGCGTTCGACATCACCGCGCGGCTCTCCGGTGCTGTCGTCGCCTACATCGTCGTCGCGTTCATCCTGCTCTCCTCATCGGTCGTGCTGGGACTCGTCGTGCTCATCGGCGTGCCGGTGCTCGTCCTCCTGCTCGGTTCGGTGATCAAGCCGCTGCAGATGCGTCAGCGCGAGCAGCGCGAGGAGGTCGGCAGGCTGACTGCGCTCGGCGCGGATACGGCGGGCGGGCTGCGCGTCCTGCGCGGGATCGGCGGCGAGCAGGCGTTCTTCGACCGGTACCGCGCCCGCTCCCAGGAGGTTCGGCACGCCGGCGTCCGGGTCGCATTGCCCCAGTCGACCCTCGATGCAGCGCAGGTGTTCATTCCCGGGCTCTTCGTCGTCTTCGTCACGTGGCTCGGTGCGCGATTCGCGGTCTCGGGCCGGATCGGCGTCGGCGAGCTCGTCGCGTTCTACGGCTACGCCGCGTTCCTCGTCATCCCGCTCCGGACCGCCGCCGAGGCCGTCGACAAGGTCACCCGCGCCTACGTCGGAGCGCGGCAGATGCTCAACGTCCTCAACGTCGAACCGGACGTGGTCGAGCCAGCCTCGCCGGCGGCCGAGCCCCCGCCCGGGAGCTCGTTGGCCGATCGGCGCTCGGGCCTCGTGGTGGAGCCGGGCCTCGTCACGTGTCTCGTCTCGTCCCGTCCGGCCGAGACAGCAGCGCTCGCCGACCGGCTCGGCCGCTTCGGCGACGACGAGGACGTCGTGCTCGGCGACGCACCACTCGCCGACCTCCCGCTGAACACGGTTCGCCGCCGGATCGTCGTCAGTGAAGCCGACCCAGTGTTGTTTTCGGGCACGCTCCGCTCCGAGCTCGATCCCTGGGGCCGCGCCGACGACGCGTCCATCCTCGACGCGATCTCCGTCGCCAACGCCGAGGACGTGCTCGAGGCGCTCCCCGAGGGCCTCGACGCGTCCGTCGACGAGCGGGGCCGATCGTTTTCGGGCGGCCAGCGGCAGCGCCTGGTCCTGGCGCGCGCGCTCCTCAGCGACCCCGAAGTGCTCGTCCTCGTCGAGCCGACGAGCGCGGTCGATGCCCACACCGAGGCCAGGATCGCGCGGCGGCTACGCGAGGCCCGCGCCGGCCGCACGACGCTGATCGTGACGACCAGCCCACTCGTGCTCGACCAGGCCGACGAGGTCGTGCTCGTGGAGGGCGGCAGGGTCGTCGCCGAGGGCACCCACCGGGAGCTCTTGCACGACCGCGCCGACTACCGCGACACGGTCACGCGAGGGGAAGAGGTGTGAGCGAGCTGCTGCCGATCGCCGACGGCCCGGAGCTGCGCAGTCAGGTGCGCCGGCTGGGGCGCCACCACCGCGGAGCACTCGCCGGGATGGTCGGGCTTCACGCCGCTGCAGCTGCGGCCGGACTGGCCGGCCCGCCTCTGCTCGGCGCGCTCGTCCAATCGGTCCAGGAAGGGACGACGTCGGCGTACGTGGACAAGATCCTGCTCCTGCTCGCCGGGTTCCTGATCGTCCAGACGATCCTGACCTGGCTGGCGCGCCGAGCCTCGTTCGTGCTCTCGGAGAAGATCTTCGCCGAGCTGCGCGAGGACTTCATGCGGCGCGTTTTGGCCCTGCCGCTGTCGACGGTCGAGCGGGCCGGCACGGGGGATCTCGTCTCGCGGACGACCGCCGACGTCGACTCGCTGGCACGGACAGTTCGATTCGCCGTCCCCGAGACGCTCATCGCAGCCGTGACGGTCGTCCTGACCGTCGCGGCGGCATTCTGGGTGAACCCACTGGCCGCGCTGCCTTGCCTCGCCGGGTTGCCGGCGCTCTGGATCAGCACCCGGTGGTACCTGCGCCGCGCACCGGAGGCATACCTAAGGGAACGCGCGTCCTACGCGACGCTCGCCGGACGGGTCGGCGAGACGGTCGAGGGCGGCCGAACGATCGACGCGCTCGGCCTGCGCGACGAGCGCGTGCGGCGCATCGACACGGACCTGGAAGAGGCCTATCGCGCCGAGATGCGCACCCTGCACCTGCGCATGCTCTGGTTTCCGTCGGCCGAATTCTCCTACGTCCTTCCGGTGGCGGCAGCGCTCGCCTGGGGCGGCTGGCTCGTCTCCGCCGGCCACGCGACGCTCGGCGAGGTGACCGCCGTCTCGCTCTACGTCGTCGCGCTCGCCGACCCGGTCGACCGCCTCATCTCGTGGCTGGACGAGATCCAGGTCGGCGCCACCTCCCTGGCCCGGCTCGTGGGGATCGTCCGCGTGGCGCCCGATCGCTCCGCCACGGACGAGACACCCGAGGGCGACCGCATGCGGGCGGACGACGTCCGCTTCGCGTACATCGCCGACCGCGACGTCCTGCACGGCATCGATCTCGATCTCGAGCCCGGCGAACGCGTCGCGGTCGTCGGGCCGTCGGGCGCCGGCAAGTCGACGCTCGGGCGCCTGCTCGCGGGCATCCACCCGCCGCGGCTCGGGCGGGTCGAGATCGGGGGCGTTCGCCTCGTCGACCTCCCGCTCGACACACTGCGGCAGGAGGTCGCGCTCGTGACGCAGGAACAGCACGTCTTCGTCGGCACGCTCGCCGAGAACCTCAGGCTCGCCCGGCCCGAGGCCTCCGACACGGACCTGGCCGCGGCGCTCGACGCAGTCGACGCGCTCGAGTGGGCCGCGGCGCTACCGGACGGCCTGCAGACCGTCGTCGGCGCCGGCGGCGCCTCGCTGACTCCGGCCCAGGCGCAGCAGGTCGCACTCGCGCGCCTCGTGCTCGCCGACCCGCACACGCTGGTGCTCGACGAGGCGACGTCCCTGCTCGATCCGCGCGCGGCGCGCCACCTCGAGCGCTCGCTCGCCTCGGTGCTCGAGGGCAGGACGGTGGTCGCGATCGCCCACCGGCTGCACACGGCGCACGACGCCGACCGCGTTGCGGTCGTCGAGGACGGCCTGCTCGAGGAGCTCGGAACGCACGAGGAGCTTGTCGCCCGCGGCGGGCCTTACGCCTCGCTCTGGGACTCCTGGCACGGCGACCGCAAGTCGGGGTAGAGCAGCGCGTCGCGGTCGACCGCCTCCGGGTCGACGCCGACGAGCTCCCACTCCACGACGTCGAAGCGCATCGCCCCGCTGCTCATGAACGGGTCCGACGCCGCGATCTGCCGAGCCTCGTCGAGCGAGCCGCAGCTGAGCAGGTAGGCGGCTTCGAAGCCCGCGACCGGCGGCTTCCAGTCGCCGCCGAGCACGATCCGCTTCTGCTCGATCAGCCGGTCGATGAATCGCTCGTGGTCGGCCTGGGCCGCTTCGCCGGAAGCCTCATCGGCATTGGCCGCGAGCAGAACGAGCGCGTGCACGACGCAACTATGAAGGAGGGGGCGCCGATCGGTGCCCCCTCCTTCGGATCGTGGCTAGATGGAGTCTGCGAGCGCCCGCAACCCTGAGCGCAGTTGGGCGAACTGCTCGCCCCTGAGCTGATTGGCGATCGCGTTCAGCTGCGCCTTCGCGGCGGCGTTCTTGCCATCGTTACTGAACCGCTCGGCCCGGTTCACGAACTTGTTGACCTGACCAAGCGTCTCCGCGTCGATGTCGTCCACCCGTACGAGCTGATCACGGAAGGACCGCACGACCGCGAAGCTCGGCTCGTTGACGAACCGCGGCTGGTGCTGCGGGGTCAACCGGTCGAGCTGGACTTCAGCAGCTGCCTTGATCTCGTTCTCGGACAGCTCGAAGTTGTTCAGCAGCGGCTTCGTGGTCGGCGTCAGCCCCCACGAATCGAAGCCGCGGGCGATCTCGGAGCCGTAGACGGCGCCGTTGTAGTAGTAGGTCGACCAGAGGCCGCCGAGCACGAGCCCGGTTCCGCTGATCGGGCCACGGTCGTAGTACCCGATCTCCTTCGGGTTCGCCGAGTCCGTGAAGTCGACCAGCGACGCCCCGCCCTGGTACCAGGCCTGAACCATGATGTCCCGCCCGGGCACCGGCACGAGTGACGGCAGGTGGCCCACACAGTTCTCCTGGTTCGTCTGAACGGCCGGCATCTTGTAGTAGCTGCGGAAGACGAGCTTCCGGTCGACGATGTCGAAGATCGTGTTCGCGCCCCAGTCGAGCTGGTCGGCCGGCCGGCCGGTCACAGGATCGGCCGCACGGCAGCGCGCGGCGGTCCCGCCGCCCCACTCGTCGGTGAACACGACCTTGGTCCCGTCGTTGGAGAACGTCGCTCCGTGCCAGTAGGCGTAGTTCGGGTCGGCCACCGCATCGATGCGCACCGGGCTCGCCGGATTGCTGATGTCGATCAGGAGGCCGTTGCCCTCGCACGCGCCGGCGGCGAGGCCGATCTCCGGGAACGTCGTGATGTCATGGCACGCATCGGTGATCGGCGTCGGGCCCCAGTTCATCCCCGAGGGGTGCTGCGGGGTCGGCGGCGCGTTCTGAAGGCCGTTCATCGCTCCGGTGACCGGATCGGCGAAGAGCCGGACCTCGTTGACGACGGCGGCATTCTGCGGTGCCGCGAGCGGCACCCTGATCACTTCGATGCGGTAGAAGGAGCTGTTCGGGTCGGACGCGCCGGCGTTGACGCAGCTCGCCATTTCGGTCGACGAGCGGACGCCGCCAGTGCCCTGGACGTAGACGTAGAGGTTCGCGTCGTCGCTCGGGCTCTTCAGCACGGTGTGCGTGTGCGAGCCGCGGCAGGTCTGCACCGTGGCCACCTGAACCGGTGCGTCGAGGTTGCTGATGTCGAAGACGCGGACACCGCGGAAGCGCAGCGGGTTCCCGGTCGGGACACCCGGAGAGCCACAGTCGGTGCGCGATCGCGTTTCCTCCGCGGACATGAACAGCAGGTTCTGGTAGACCGACACCTCGCCCTGGCCGCCCGGACAGACAACCTGAGTCCGAAGCGTCGGGTTGTTCGGGTTGGAGATGTCGTAGATCAGG
>Ga0081455_10002292_pt1 | contig 22815 bp, 23 predicted proteins | sample TabmetS3T2R1_FD_70207 | JGI IMG/M metagenome (GOLD analysis project Ga0081455, IMG submission 70207) | Tabebuia heterophylla rhizosphere microbial communities from the University of Puerto Rico - S3T2R1 | ecosystem: Host-associated > Plants > Roots > Rhizosphere ...
GGGTGGATACGCGTTACGGCGAGCAGCTGGAGAATTCGGTTATCTGTGAAGCGGGAGATTTCGTTTATATCAAAGCCGACGTGCCGCACCAACCCATCAATCTTAGCGTCACCGAACCGGCAATGGCTTTGGTCGCACGCAATGACGCTAACGAGCAAGAACATGTTGTCGCCTATAACGGATAAGATCGCTAACGAGACAGGCAGTGATGAGCAACATGCCGGGCCACCGAAACAGAACCGAAGTTTCGGCATTTACACATCGAGTTCGGACCAGTTTTAACGGTTGGGATTTTGGGTGTGGATGGACTCGGTGATCATGACGTCACTATCCTTCAAGGGTTCAGCCTGCACCTCGCACCGAACCGAAACCTTGCTCATCAAAATCGAAGGATACAACAAATAAAAAATATTCATCCGAAGGTTCGTCAGGTGGTTTTTAAAGACACCTCTTCTGATTTTTACTTTCTTGGAACAACAACGATGGATTCAAGAGAAACCATCAAGTGGCGGGACGGTAAGAGCTATCCGTTGATAAGGCTTGAGATGTCATCGGGCTCGCATCCATTCTTCACTTGAAAACAGCGTGTTCACGATACGGAAGGTCGCATCGCTCGTTTCAAAAAAAATACGGCAAGGAGTGAATTGAGGCGCTGTGAAAGCTCCGGCAATCCGCTGCATCAACTTAAGCATCGTCTCGACGAATGTCGATACGTCGATGCATTCTCTTCATCAAAACCATCATATTTCATGGAGGTACGATCATGCCACAGCAACCAGCGTTAACAGTTGATGAGCAGAAATTGAACGACGTTTGGAACGAGCACCTGCGCGCAGAGTTCTCCGCGCACAGCGCGGATGAGACGCTCGTCACAATGGTAGCTAACCCACGCATCAACCAAGTGCCGGTGATGATCGGCGGCGATGGTAAGGAAGAGGTGTACGAGTTTTACGACAAATATTTCTTGCCCCAGATCCCGCCGGATACGGAGGTGGTCCCGGTGTCGCGGACCATCGGTCAAGGAAGGCTGGTCGATGAGATCGTCGTCCGGTTTACCCACACGATCCCAATGGATTGGATGCTGCCTGGCATCCCGCCGACCGGGAAGCGGGTCGAGGTAGGGCTGGTGGTGGTCGTGCAGTTTGACGGTGACAAGATGGCGCACGAAACGCTGTATTGGGATCAGGCCTCAGTGCTGGCGCAGCTTGGGCTGATGGAGCGAAGAGGTCTGCCGGTCGTAGGGGCGGAAGGCGCGCGATCAGTGCTCGATCGGAGCATACGCCTAAATGAGCTGATTCGTCGCGCCAAGGCCGCTGATCGCGCGGTTTAACCATCTCGTTCGTCGCAGCGGTCAAATCCGAAAGGCGCTGGATAACTGGGGCGCAGACGCGCGGTGGCGTGTCGTCACCGTAATGAGCGGGAAAGAAAGCAATGAAAGCGATACGCATTGAAGAGTACGGTGGACCGGAGACTTTGAGGCTCGGCACGTTAGAATTACCTGACCCCGGACCGGGCGAAGTGCGCGTCAAGCTTCGTGCGGCGGGGCTCAACTTTGTTGATGTTAACTTAAGACGTGGCGAGGTCCGTGCGGCGGGGCCCAACTTTGTTGATGTCTCCCCAAGCCGCGGCGAGGACCCATCATCTCTTCCGTTTACGCCTGGTTTTGATGGCGCGGGCATTATCGATGCTGTCGGAGAAGGCGTCAAAGAATTTAAGCCGGGGGATCGTGTCGCCTACACTGGCCATCTTGGGACCTATGCGGAAGCGAGTGTGATCCCGGCCAGCAAGTTGATCCCGCTGCCCAGCGATCTTTCGTTTGAGCAGGGTGCGGCGTTTCCGCACCAAGGGATGACCGCCCACTATCTCATCCATGAATACCGCTCGCCCAAACCCGGCGACACAGTGCTGATTCATGCTGCGGCAGGCGGGCTGGGTTTGCTGCTCGTGCACTGGGCCAAGCATCTTGGGGCGCGCGTCATTGGTACCGTCTCGACGGAAGCGAAAGCCCAGGCCGCGCGTGCAGCGGGTGCCGACGAAGTGATCCTGTATACCAGGCACGATTTTGTCGCTGAAACGAAGCGGCTGACGCATGATTTGGGCGCTGATCTGATTATCGACGGGGTGGGCAAGACAACTTTCACCGGCAATCTTGAAGCGGTTGCCGTGCGCGGCCATGTGGTGATCCACGGCTTTGCCAACGGGCTGCCTGATCCCATCCAACCACTCTCGCTTATCTGGCGCGGGATTTCGATCTCTGGCGGGATGCTCGGCCATTTCATACGCACGCGCGAAGAGTTGTTGCGGCGCGCAAATGATGTGCTCAACGGGATTCGCGAAGGCTGGCTCCGGCTGCACATTGATAAAGTGTTTCCGTTGGCGGAAGCGGCGGAAGCGCAACGAAGATTGGAAAGCCGCGAATCCACGGGCAAGATCATCTTGCAGACAGGAACATCGTAAAAATTTCCGGCGGACACAGAACTTCCAACTGCGGGACAGGAGGAACGTCCGAGAGCGCAACGAATTGCGCGGCTTCCAGACACACAAAGGAGATACAATCATGCCACAGCAAGCAGCGTTAACAGCTGATGAGCAGAAAACGACGTGTGAAACGAGCATCTGCGCGCAAGTGCCGACCCCACGCAGCCGATGAACGAGCTCATCCGTCGCGCTTCGAACAAGAACGGCAAACTCTAGATGAAGGGAGCAGGCCATGAATTCACGGACAACTCAACTCAAACTCAAACCCCCCCAACGCTGCTGACGAGGACGCCATCCGTGCTACCCATCAGCAGATGATCGATGCTTGGAATGCAGGCGATGGCGCGGCGTTCGCCGCCGCCCCGTTTACCGACGGAATCTGTCATACTCTCGTTACGGAGGGACGGCTGGCGTGGTAGACGCGCTGAGGACGAGATCGGGGCGTGGCCAATCGAGTAAAGACTAAGAGTCAGCGTGCGCTCGGCCAGTAAACAGTCATTTACCAAGGCGATGGAACGCGACCTTCAGCGGCGGAACTCGATCAATTGTCCGGAAGAAGATTTTCGTGAAGGTCCTCGCCAGAATTCCGTCTGCATGCAATCGTTCCATCTCTTTGAGAGACGCACGAACTGCCCAGAACCCATACTCGATCATGTCTCGTTCGTAAGCGGCTAGGGCCGGGATCAGCTCGTCCTCTCCGCGATCAACTCGGACAAGCGCCCGGCGTAGCGTAGCGGCATCCCGCAAGGCGGTATTGGCGCCGATTCCGCGAAATGGCGTCATATTGTGAAGCGCATCGCCCAAAAGTGTAACATTGCGTGTTTTCCACGGGGGAATCGGAACGGAAGTCTTCACCGGAAACGCGGTGATCGTAGAACACTCGGCCCTATGGATTAAGCTCCGGAGAGCTGGGTGCCAGTCATGCATCAGCACCGCCACTGCCTCTTTCAACTCTTCACCGTCGACCGCTTCAGGATTCTCCGGCAAGCCAAACTTTTCGCGCCGCGCGGAAAAACCCCACATGACGTACTCGTCGCGATCGTACGATACTGAAAAGTGGGCGGACGGGTCCACTTTACCCACATTGGGGTGGGTTGACGCTTTGTAGGCGCGCTCTCCATATTCGACTGCACTGGCGAACAAGAAGCAGCCTTTGGGACCAAGAATCAGTGTAGGGCCGCTGAAGATTTCCGGGGGCGTAGCCTGGCGGGCGTCGTCGCCCAAGCAGAATTTTCCGGTGATGGCCAGAATCCCCGTCTCGACCCGCCTGGCGTCGGGCAAGAGCTGCGCGCGCAGATGAGAGCCGGCACCGTCCGCACCGACAAGCACGTCGCCCGTCGCGGTCGACCCGTCTTCAAAACGGGCCGTCACGGCTCCGTCTGGTGCATCCTCGAAAGCGACGAACTTTTTCCCGAAATGGATGACGGAGCCAAGGCCTTCGAGAAGAATGCGACGTAACGCGATGCGGCTCACGGGCAGCTCGGTATCAATGCCCTTCCGGTCGCTTTGTGGAAAATCAATGGCGAGCAGGCGATTCATTCGATGATCGAGAAAGGTCACCCTTTGGCTCGGTTTGGCCGAGCTATCGACGAGGTTTTCAAAGAGGGCTCCAGGCAAGCAACTCCGGAGCGCTTTGCCCCCGGCGGCATCGATACTCAATCGGTAGCCTTGCAGACGATCCGTCGGCGAATAGTCACGCTCGAACAGCTCGACACCAACGTTGGCCAACTTCAACCCTTGCGCCAAACACAGGCCACCGGTGCCTGCGCCAACGATCATCACCTTGAGCGGTTTGCCAATCACGACTCGTCCGCGGCGCTTTTCTTTATTGTCGAGGTAGCGCCTGCGTAGAAATTTTCCCTAACTAAATGATAACCGCCTTAAGTCGAAGTTCAATTCGTTATATTCACTGATCAAGTCCGACCCGTGGCTCTACCATGCCTACCCTTACGAAGGAGATGATCATGCAAAAAATCACGGCGCTGCTTGTGCGGTGCCCACCATAGCGCATGCTTGCTGAAACTTATCGGCGTGGGATCGACTCTGAGCGCCCGTGAAACACACCGTTGGTAAGAATTTGCCGGCGAGCCGGCTGCCTCTCCGTGCTATCCGACGAGCCAGGGAATCAGTTTTTTAGAAAGTCATCATTACGGCAACTGCCGACCGGTCGGCAGTTGCTCTTCGTCACCGCTTCCAAACAGTAACGCCGCAGTCCGTAATTTTCTCGAATTCGCGCCACTTATTTGCTCGTTTCAGACATCAAGGTGCTTTGGCACAAGCCTTGCCCTGATCATGATGAAGGAGATCAGTCTAATGAAGAGCGAAATTCCAATTATGGCAACGTTGGTTCTAATTGGAACGGCAGCGCAAGGTGTTGAGCAAGCGGTTTTCTCGACAGCAATGGAGTATTCCTTAAATGCAAGAAGGAGAAAGTTAAGGAGCGTCCGCTCTGGATGGTAGACTTGAAGTGTCTCGCCACATTTCCAAGTCTGTTTTCAATCTCTGATTCCCCCCGCTCTCATCGGAATCGTCGTCCCGCCCAAGCGAGAAAAAATCAGCAGATGTAGTTTTGTCGGGGGCACTTTTTTAACGAGGATATATTATGAATACAGTACGAAAAATTCTTGTTCCCATCGATTTTTCCGAGGATTCGGCAAACGGGCTCAACTATGCGGTTTCATTAGCGGAGAAAACCGAAGCCGAACTGGTAGCGTTGCATGTGACACAAAAAGAAGAGGCGAATTCCTTTGTGGATTTATTGGCCATGAAGGAAGGAGCGCCTACGCTGAATCCACCGGCGGGCATTCCTATTGATCGATTGCTGCGTGAGAAAGCATTGGACCTTTACCGCTTTATCGAGAAGGTTGTTAGAAGGCGGGGCCATGTGAAGATCCGAAGGAAGATAGCCTTGGGAGACAATGCTGAAAAAATCTTAGGGGTCGCCGAAGAGGAAAATGTCGATCTCGTCGTGCTTGCCGTTCGACAAAAATCCTTTTTCCCTTACCTGATGGCCGGAGGAAAGTTGCTAAAAATGATCTCGCGATTCCCCTGCCCGGTGCTCCTGAAACCGTCCTTTGACGAACCTTGGCTTGGATCCGGGCTAATCGGGCCTTCGATTTTCGCTCGGTAATTCGCTCGTCAACCGGGCATGGATTGCAGTGTTGACGGCATCGTTAACTATGTCTCGTGCTACGGCTCAGCTACTGCGAGCAAAGAAGAAGCGGCCCGTTGCTCCATACGACTTATTAATGAACTGCAGCGTGAGCTATGATCCGACGAAACGCCCGATAGTTGAAGTTGTGAGTGTAACGATGTCGATCTTTCACGGCTAACACCCGTGGTGATGATGATCACGTCGGCAGAGCAGTGGTAGCGGCAATCACCCGCACGTCCGCCCGAATCGTTTCTGTTCCACCCACACGTTCAAACTCGCGTTCTTGTAGCACAACGGATAAAAAGCGGAGCATTGCTCAACGCAGCAAGGTCGGCCCGCCGACACCAGCCGACATGTCGGCGCTGAGAATGGAGCTTTCGAGATGCCTTACTTGGAGAACCTCGGATTTCCGTGGCGCTACTCCGCGTAGCGTTTAAGGCAAACGCGAACCAAGAATAGAAATTCTGTGGCACTACCACTTACGAAGGAGATGATTATGCAAAAAATTCACGGCGGCTGCTTGGGCGGTGCAGTTCGCTAGCTCCTCTACTGACAGGGTCAGAGCGACATCGCGTAGCTTGCAACTATCTCTATTGATCGCATCAATTTCCCAATGTCATTATTTCGACGAATGCCGATAGGTCGGCACCATTCTCTTCGTCACAGGTCCCATTGTCTTATACGTGACAGTTTTAAGCCGTCAGATTCTCGCCACTTATAGATCATATCAAGATCGATGCGGTCTGGCACGATCGATGCGCTCAGTAATTGCCCGTAAGCTTATGGAGGTAAGATCATGAAACAGCAATCACAACGCCAATTAAATAAGCCAAAAACTCCAAGCAAAAACGGCGCAAGAACATCGCCTTTGCAACCCATCATCGTCAAGCCCGAACAGGCGCTGGCGCTGAAGGCCTTCGGCCTCGACCTTAAAGTATTCCTCACCACCGAGGCCACCGGCGGCGCTATCTCGGTCCTCATGGGATGGCACAAGCCCGGTGAAGGCGCGCCCGACCACGTCCACTTCGACCAGGAAGAAATGTTCTTCATCATTGAGGGCACCTATGAGCTAACCGTCGGTGGCCAGACCTCGACGGCCGGCCCCGGTACCATCGTCTTCGTCCCCCGCAACACGGTGCACCGATTCAAGAACGTGGGCGACACGACGGCGTGCATGCTCGACTGGAGCCTGCCGGGTGGACAGGATCATTACTTCAAAGCGATCTCCGAACTCGCCGCCGGCGGCTCCAATGGCGAGAAGGTCATGGAGATAAACAAGAAGTTCCACACGGACTTCCTCGCCGCGCAGTGAGCTATCGGGGATCGCGCCTCAGGCTGGTTCAGCAACAGCTCTTACAGGCACAACAACAAAGTCGAACTTGCCAAAATTTTATGGCAAAGGAGAACATGCAAATCGAAAATGAAGCGACCCTTATCGAAGAAAAGGATGCAACACCCACCGCACATGCAAGAGATTACGGCACCTAACCCGCCCGCGGTTGATGGGTATCGTTAGCTGTATCTCCTGGAAGAGAATGAATCAGGACAAATCAAGGAGACTAATTATGCTACACACGCGACTTTGTGACCTCCTGGGTATCGAGTTTCCTATACTGAGCGCGCCCATGGGCCCCGACGTGAGTGGCCCAGAGCTGGTGGCCGCCGTCAGTAATGCGGGCGGGCTGGGGATTATTCAGGCACAGTTGCATCCGCCGGCGTTGCTGCGTCAGACAATTCGCCGCGTACGTCAGCTGACCGACAAGCCTTTTGGTGTGAACTTCCTCCTCCATTTTCCGTGTGAAGAGGGCGTGGCCGTCGGTGTTGAAGAGCGAGTGCCGGTGTTGTCGTTTTTCTGGGGCGACCCGTCGTCCTACATTGTCCGAGTGCACGCCGTGGGCGGAAAAGTTTTCCATCAGGTTGGGTCTGCCGCGTCTGCCCAAGAAGCCGCCCGGGCTGGCGTCGACGTGATTATCGCCCAAGGCGTCGAGGCCGGAGGCCACGTGGCTGGAGAAGTCACGACCATGGCGCTGGTGCCGCGGGTCGTGGACGCGGTTGCCCCGACTCCGGTCGTCGCGGCGGGCGGCATCGCCGATGCACGAGGGCTCGTCGCGGCGTTAGCACTTGGAGCAGAGGCTGTCGTTTTCGGGACGCGCTTCTTAGCCACCCCGGAAGCCAATGGCCATCCGCTGTACAAGCAGAAGCTTGTAACGGCCACCGAGGCCGATACCGTGCGTACGACTCTCTTTGGGCATGGCTGGCCGGACGCCCCTCACCGGACCTTGCGGACACCTTTTGTGGAGGCGTGGCTGGGGCAGGAAGCACGAGGGAATGCGTCACGGCCAGATGAACCGGTGGTGGGCCAGACCCAAATAGCGGGCCAGAGTATACCGGTGCTGCGGTTTATGGGGTTCCCACCGAACGCTGCGGCTACGGGGGATATCGAGTCCATGGATCTCCTGGCAGGCCAGAGTGTCGGCCTGGTCCACGAGATCAAGCCTGCGGCCTTCATTATCCGCGACTTGGTCGAGGGGGCGCGTCGGATCATCGAGCAACGACTTACTCCTACGTTGGTCGGTCGCCAGGCGTGACGGCATTTAACCGCGGCTTCGGCCGGCGGCGAAATCTAGTGAGGATGAAGCGATTTACAAGAACGGCTGAGCTGGAGAACAAATTATGAGTTTGCAGGATAAGTTGGATGAGTACAAAGCCCAATTTGAATCAAGTTTACCACCTGCAGCATTAGCAATCATGCAGCGTGCGACGGATGATCTGCGTCACTCAGGGATCATGGAGCGAGTGCTGAAAATCGGCGACCACGCCCCGGAGTTCGCGCTTCCCAATGCGCAGGGGCAGATAGTCAGCTCAGCAAAGCAACTGGAAAAGGGTCCTCTAGTGGTCAGCTTCTATCGAGGTGTTTGGTGACCTTATTGCAATCTGGAGCTGGAAGCTCTGGAGGAAGTTGCTGCGGAGTGCAGCGGGAGCGACACTGGTAGGGATATCGCCGCAACGCGAACAATATCTGCAGCAAGTTGTAAAGAGGTACCAATTAAGCTTCGACGTGTTGCGTGACAAAGGAAATCAGCTTGCGTCAGAGTTTGGGTTAGTCTTTACTTTGCCGGATGATTTGCGTGAATTGTACAGCAACTATGGAATAGATCTTGAGAGATTCAACGGCGATGACTCCTGGCGGCTCCCGATTCCTGGCCGGTTCGTCATCGGTTCGAACAGCCTCATCCGTTACGCGAGCGTCGATCCAGACTATACAGTACGCCCTGAGCCGACGGAGACGGTCGCCGTCCTCCAGAGCCTGAGAGAGAAGCGTTGTTAAACTTCTTGCGGCCTTCTTCAAGGCGAACCGGAACAAATATTAAAGGAAAGACAATCAGAACTAAACAAGACCCCAGGGAGCCAGGAGGTCAATGTTATGGCCACAATGCGTGTGAAGGGGATCGTCTTCGACATGTACGGAACACTGGTTGATGTGGGAGCGGTGGCCGAAGCATGCAAAGAAGTGGCTCCTGAACCGGTCGCCTTCGCTACCCAGTGGCGGCTAAACAGCTGGAGTACACCTTTCTCCGGACGCTTATGGGAAAGTACCGAGATTTCTGGAAGGTTACTGAAGAGGCCTTGGACTTTGCAATTCAGCAGTTCGGCTTGCAGATCCCTCCGGAACAGCACAAACAGGTGATGGACGCGTGGCTCCATCCGACACCGTATGCGGACGTCGAGGCTGCATTACCCAGACTAAAAGAGAAATACATCCTGGCCATTCTGTCGAATGGAACTCCGAAAATGCTTCAGAAAGGATTGGAGCGAACCGGGCGCAGGCCGAACTTTCGCTGGGTGATCAGCGCGGACGCTGTGAAGCTCTACAAGCCTTCGCCCGAAATGTATCGGCTTGCACTAAAGCGGATGCGGCTACAGAAGAACGAGATCCTCTTTGTTTCCTCGAACTCCTTCGATGTGGTGGGGTCCAAAAACTTCGGCTTCAAGGTGTGCTGGATCAACAGGCCTGGAATTCCACTGGATCCTCTTGGACCCAAGCCAGACCTGATCGCCAAAAGTTTCGGTGAGCTGGTCGAGACCATTTGATTAAAGGGTCTTAGAAACGGCGGTGCAAAGTTATACCTCTGAATGGGCTCTCGAAGGCGCATGATGCAAGGCCCGGCATACAAATCTTATCAATCCGCAAGTGCCTTAGGAGGTTGTGATGCGTTTCGGATTTGCACTTCCACAGATAGGTTCGGAAGCAGGACCGGAAGCGTTGGTCATGGCCGCAAAGCGAGCGGAAGATTTGGGTTTCGACAGTCTTTGGGTTCTTGACCGGTTACTGTGGCCGATTAATCCGCGGGAGCCGTACGCCGGCGGCCCTCTTCCCGTCAAGTACAAGAGCGTGCTGGACCCATTGGAGACGTTGACATTTGCCGCCGCGCACCCGCGTCGCATCGCGCTCGGCACGAGCGTTCTCAACGTTCCTTGGTACAATCCCGTCTTACTCGCGCGCCGGTTGACGACTCTCGATATCCTGTCCGCCGGACGGCTACGGATCGGATTCGGCATCGGATGGTCGACGGATGAATACGAGGCCGCCGGGGCGCCGTGGCACGAGCGCGGCAAACGGGCTGACGAATTCCTCAAGGCGCTAAAAAAAATCTGGACCACCGATCCGGTGGAGTTTCAGGGTAAGTATTATCGGATCCCGGAATCCATCATCGGGCCGAAGCCCGTGCAGAAGCCTCACCCACCGATCTATATGGCGGCCTTTACGCCTCCCGCCATGAATCGGGTGGCAACAAAGGCCAGTGGGTGGTTTTCAGCGGGTATTCCCCTTAGCGACGTCGGTCCCATGTTCGAGGGAATCAAGGGAATGGCCAAAGAAGCCGGCCGCGATCCTTCCGGCCTGGACCTCATCGTTCGCGCCAACATCGAGATTCATAATACTCCCCTTCAGAAAGACCGCCGCGACTTTACCGGCACCCTCGAGCAGATTGCCGAGGACGTGACGACAACGCAAAAACTCAGTGCGGCCGAGATACTTTTTGACGTACAATTCTCTCCCGGCGTCGAAACGGCAAAAGACATTGTCGCTAGGATGGAAGATCTCCGGCGGATGGCAAAGCACGCTTGAGGCTTTTGGAATCATAGGTGGGAGAAGCGACTGTTAAGTTGCTTCCCTATTTTTAAGAGCCACTCACACGGAAGAAATAAGAGCCATGGGAGTAAGTATGCAAAACACGAAATCGGCGCCTAATGAACAGATTTTTTCTATTGTCATAGGTTTCTGGGAAGCACGGGCGCTTGCGGTGGCTACGGAACTAGGCTTGCCAGATCTTTTAGCCGAAGGCCCACCCCATGTGGACGAGCTTGCGAGCCGAACCAAGACGAACGCCACGGCGCTTTTTCGTCTGTTGCGTGCTCTCGAAAGCATCGGGATCTTCACCCAAACCTCACCGCGCATCTTCGGCAATACACCGACCAGCGAGTGCCTGCGCAGAGATGCACCCGGTTCACAGTGGGCTTCGGTCCTCCATAGTCTCTCCAAAGGGAACGGCCCCTTTGAGGCATGGGATGAGTTGGCATACGCGGTGAGAACCGGAGAGCCTTCTCTCGATAAGATTTACGGCTACGACTTTTGGGAGCTTCTCCGGCGCAAGCCTCAAGCCAATGCCGCCATGAACGAAGCGATGCGTTCGATGACTGGAGCCATGACACTGGCCGTAACAGCCGCCTACGACTGGACCCAATTCCCAGTGATCGCCGACATTGGCGCACAGCTGGTCTCTATCCTCGAGGCTTCTCCGGCCTCAAAAGGCATCCTGTTCGATAAACCGTATCTGAGAAAGGAATCACTCTCCCATGACCATATGGAAACCATCAGTGGCGACTTCTTCGAGTCTGTGCCTCCGGGTGCCGATGCTTACCTGCTGCGCTGGATTCTTCACGATTGGGCAGACGCGAAGGCGGCCGCGATCCTTGGATCCTTGCGTCGGGCGATGAAGCCAACTGCGCGGCTGATCGTGATCGAGTCTGTCATTCCAAATGGACCGGCGTTTAACTTCGGTAAGTGGACCGACCTGCAGATGTTGGTTTGTATCGGAGGTCGCGAACGAACAAAGACGGAATATCGCGCGCTGCTCACATGTGCGGGATTCGATCTACAGGAAGTGGTGGCTACAGCGTCCCCGCTGAGCCTCCTCGTTGCAAAACCAGGGACAGCGTGAGCTTGTCATCCTATTAATAGGAGCAAAGTTTAGCTCCGATTTGAAACGACGAACCCATGATGACGGGACTGCGTCCACTAATGACGAACGTCTGACAAGTGAGGCCTTATGAATGCCGTGAGGCTCGATCCGCACCGACCTTTCAAGCGTGATCCGCTTGCAGTGCATCTGATGCGGGATCGTCTGACCCGGTCGAGCGGGAAATATGGGGCTGGGCCTGGGGGATGAGGGAGTTTGTAAGACCCATGTCCGCACGTGTGAATCAAGTCCATACACACTGAAACTTAAGGAGGATTTCAATTGTGCCTATCAAAGCTAGTTGCCACTGCGGCGCGACACAGTTTGAAGTGAGTGAGGCGCCGACTAGTTTGACGGAATGTAATTGTACTTTTTGCTTCAAGCGCGGCATGCTCTGGGCTTACTATTCGCCCGAGCAGGTGGCTTTTATCAAAAATGATCGTACAACTGCGTATACCCGCGACGAATCCACTCACAAGCATCACCATTGTAGTGTTTGCGGGTGTGGCGCTTATAATGAGCTGCGCTGCTCTTGGGGCGAAAACGGCCCCGATTTTACTCGCCCCCAGGTTGCCGTCAATGCGAGGTTGTTCGACGATTTCGATCTGGCAGCTATACCGGTTAAGCAGCTCGATGGCAGGAATTTGTGGTAGTTACTGAGAAACGATGTGGGCAGTTGAGGGAGCTGAGCATATTGGGTAAGCCCGACTGCTCGGAACCGAGCGGCTAGTTACGTTATGGATCGGTCGCGACCAAACCATGCCCCTGATATGATGGCGGCTGTAAGCGTGACACCGTAGGCGATCAGGCCCAAGGCGAGCGCTACGAACAGCCAGTTGAGTGAGCGGGTTAGGCGAAGCGCAAACCAGCCACCGCCGATCGCAACCACGACGCGGAGGGATCCGGCTAGCAGCGGCCACAAGAGTCGCGCCGCACCCTGGGAAGCAAAATAGAGCGCCATCCCCAGACCAAAGAATCCATACGCCGGTCCGACGATCCGCAGATAAGCGCTTCCCGTCTCGATCACCTCCGGGTCGGGACTGAATAGCCCAAGCCAGGCCTGTGGCCAGATCGCTGCGATTAGCCCCAAGGTCTCGCTGATCGCAAAGGCGATGGCGCCGCCGACCAGCGCGATGCGGAGCGCTCTTTGCTTTTGACCGGCGCCGATATTCGTGCCGACAAACGCCACCAGCGGTGCGCCCAAGCCGAAGATCAAAGGTATCAGCAGATACTCCAAGCGCACACCAGTGCCGTAGCCGGCGATGGCGTTGGTTCCGGAGGCGCTGGCGACTAACGCAGTGGCGAGCGCCACGGTTAAGTTTGTCTGCAACGAGGTGACGGCGGCGACCGCTCCCACGCCTAGGATGTCCCGAAACAGCGCCCAACGAAGCCGCGTCAAGCGGAAACGTGCTACATTGCGTCCTGAAAAGATGTACCAGAGAAGAACCGCGGTTCCCGCCACATAGAAGATTACAACTGCCAGGCCCGCTCCGGCCACGCCGAGCACTGGGAAAGGGCCAACACCGAAGATTAGGCAAGGTGAGAGCGGTACGAGAACAATCACGCCCACGCAGATCACCATCGCCGGAACTAACATGTTACCGGTGCCACGGATCACACTCGCCAGCGCGTTCATGAGCCAGAGCAAAATATTGCCGGCGAAGACGACGTTGGAGTAGCTGAGCGCCGTCCGCAGCTCCCCGTCCGTGCCACCTAAAGCGCGGTATATCGGCGGTCCGAACCCAAGCATGACAATCGAGAAAAAAGCGCCCAGACCGACGTTGACGACAATCGCATGCAGGACCAGCGCGTCGGCTTCGTCGCGGCGGCCGCCTCCCAATGCCCGCGCAACCGCGGAAGAGATACCACCTCCCATGGCTCCCGCGGAAACCATTTGCACCAGCATGACAACGGGAAATACCAGCGCCATGCCAGCCAACGCTTCGGTGCCGAGATGCGAGACCCACCAGGTTTCAATCAGACCCGTAGAGGCCTGGGCCAGCATGACGAGGACATTGGGCCAGGCAAGACGCAGCAGAGTGAAAACAATGGTTCCGCGCAGCAGAGCGCGGGTGCGTGAATCGATTTCAGCGGTTTGCGGCGATGCAATGCCAGTTGCGGCGATGGGAACGGCGCTGACGGCCTTGTGTCGTGCTGCGGTAATCATGACGCCTTGCGCTTTCTGCCGCGCCTCAATGTTGAGGTTCGCGGTCGGGCGATTGGTTTCTTTTGATCGACCATTGCGTAGCGGCGGCGGGTGTGCTTGCTCGCGGCAGGGCCGGCGGCAAAGACAAAGTCGCGTTGGTTGAGCGGTCTTCCGCTCCGCCGATCGACCAGCACGGGATCTGCCGCCCTCTGAGTCTTCTTGTCGACGAGCACTACGCTCGCGCCCTCGGGAGCGAAGTGCCGGTTGCCCCAGGCGGTCAACGCGATGAGAACCGGCCGAAAATCGCGGCCCTTTTCGGTCAGAATATATTCATAGCGCGGCGGGTGTTGGCTGTAGCGGCGGCGCTCCAAAAGACCGGCATCCACCAAAGTGCTCAAGCGTCGCGCCAGCATGTTGGGCGCGATATTGAGGCTCTTCTGAAACTGGTCGAAGCGCGTAAATCCGTGCAGGGCGTCCCGAATAATCAGGATGCTCCACCACTCGCCGACCCGTTCGAGGCTGCGAGCAATAGGACAGGTCATCTTACCGAAGCTTTTATGTTGCATACGGAGAACCCTACACTGGTAACTATCGTCGTGCAAGTTACGTGCCGCAGCATTCGTGACGGAGCTGACGTGCTCGCATAACTTCCCTTTCGAAGGGCTACAGCTGAAACGTTGCCCCACCATCTCAACTATCATGATGCAAGTAACAATGACTGAATTGGAGCCGATATTTCGACAGGTGACGATAACTGGGCGACAGATCTCGTCACATCCGTGGCCGGCCGCGCTGCAACGTGTGGCGTGATCCCTATAGTTTCAAAGACGGCAGGTATCCAATCGAAACTGGCACATCCATTGCTCCAACCGCTTTGCATATTACGAATCTGCGACAAACGGGTTCGCACAAAAAGGAGACTGATTGCAAACAACGAAAGGAGAACCGACATGAACCTGGAACATAAGAAAGTAAAAAAAACTTCGCAATGGAACCTGACTGACGCTCCAAAGTTGCCCGGCTTGCTTCAATCAGCACGCAGCAGAGGAGAAGAAAATCAGATGGCTAAGATAGTGCGTTTTCACAAACTGGGTGGGCCGGAAGTCTTAAAAATCGAAGATGTACCTTCAAGACAGCCCTCCAAGGGCGAAGTCCGTTTGAGTGTGCAGGCAATTGGATTAAATCGTGCGGAATCCATGTTCATGCATGGGTATTACTTGGAACCGCCGCAACTCCCTGCGACGTTGGGATACGAAGCTTCCGGGATCGTTACAGCCATAGGAGCAAATGTCGACCCCAGTTGGCTGAATAAGAGGGTATCGACGATACCGGCGTTTTCCATGAATCAGTATGGTGTGCTGGGGACTGAGGTCATTGTGCCGGTTCACGCTTTGGCTGAGTATCCTTCACATCTCTCGCCAACTGAAGCAACTTCCATCTGGATGCAGTACATGACGGCCTACGGAGCACTGGTTGAGTTTGGCCAAGTAAAGAAGGGAGAGTTCATTCTGATCACGGCGGCTTCCAGCAGCGCTGGTCTCGCCGCCATACAGATTGTGAAGGCCGAAGGAGCCATTTCGATCGCAACAACCCGCACAGGCGCTAAACGAGACGAACTGCTCGCACTCGGCGCGGCTCACGTAATTGTCACAGACGAAGAAGACTTAGTGGCTCGCGTCAAGAACATCACCGGCGGTGCGGGCGCCCGGATCATTTTCGATCCAATCGCAGGTTCGCTGCTCGACAAACTGGCAGAGGCAGCCGCTCCCGGGGCTACGATTTTTGAATATGGCTGGCTCTCCGGGGCTCAGACACCGTTTCCACTCGTACCAGCTATCGAAAAGGCCCTGAATATTCGTGGTTATTGGTTGGCGGAGATCACCGCGCCAGAACTGCTTAGTGGTCATGCAGCTGGCGGGTTGACGAATCCGGAGAGACTCGCGCGAGCCAAGAGCTACGTCTACAACCGGGTAAAGACCGGGCAGTTAAAACCCAAAATCGCCAAAACCTTCCGCTTCGAGGATCTAGTCAAGGCGTATCAATACATGGAATCAAACGAGCAGATCGGGAAGATCGTACTGACTGTAAGAGAGTAATTTTGGTTGTGGAGCTTGCGTCACGCTCTTCCGCCGCGCACTTCCCGATCCTCCTGTGGAGCATTTATGGACAGAGTAGAGATAGTAAAAAGAAATTATAGCGATTTTGAGCGAAGCCCCGAAATGGCGGCTGATTTTATTGACCGCGTACGTCTTAACCAGCAGAAGCTGAGGGCCGAACTAAAACCGCAGTATGACTTCATCGTTTGCGGATCGGGCTCGTCGGGTTCTGTAGTTGCGGGTCGTCTGGCCGAAAATGCCGACGTCAGCGTGCTGCTGATCGAGGCAGGTGGCGACGATGACGTACCAACTGTCAAGAATGCGGGCCAATGGGTCACGAATATCGGAAGCGAGAGATACTGGCAGTTCCAAGCCGAGCCGAACCCACACCTCAATGGCCGCGCCATTCCCCTGGGCATGGGAAAGGTGCTGGGCGGCGGATCCAGCATCGACGCGATGGTCTGGGCTCGCGGTCACAAGAGCGACTGGGACTTCTTTGCAGCAGAGACAGGGGACCCTGCGTGGGGCTATGAATCGGTGCTTGATATTTATCGCCGCATCGAAGACTGGCAGGGGGCACCTGATCCAAGATATCGCGGAACCGGCGGACCGGTATTTGTCCAGCCGCTGCCGGATCCGAACCCGGCTGCTCCAGCCTTGTTTGAGAGAATACGCTCGCTTGGGATTCAGATTTTTGAAAATCAAAACGGCCGGATCATGGAGGCGGATGGTGGCGCATCCGTTCCCGACATGCGTATTCGCGATGGAAAACGCCAATCTGTTTTCCGTTCGTATGTCTTCCCTTACATGGACCGGCCAAACCTCACGGTGCTCCCCCACGCGTTGGTTACTCGGCTAACTTTCGAGGACAAGCGAACAACGGGTGTTCAGATTTCCTATGAGAGCAGCGTCCGTCGCATTCGTGCGGGACGCGAGGTGATCTTGTCGCTTGGCGCAATTCATACGCCAAAGGTCCTCATGCAATCTGGCATTGGCGATGAGGCCGAATTGAATCATTTTGGTATTCCTGTCATCCAGCACCTACCGGGAGTCGGGCTCGGGTTTCAAGACCATCCTGGTGTTTGTTGTCACTGGGAGTGTTCGGACTCGTTACCATCCCGCCCCGCGCCGGAAGCGGTCATATTCTGGAAGAGTGAGACTGGTTTAGGTAGCCCTGACTTCCAGATTCTGCCGGCTGTACTAAGCGCTGGGGACGCAGCAAAACTTGGCCTCCCTGCGGGAGGTTGGGCCCTGCTCGGTATTGTCGTTCAGCCAAAGAGTCGTGGTCGTATCCGCCTTACCGGTTCCGATCCCGCCGATCCCGTTCAGATTGAAGCGAATTATCTCTGTGACCCAGACGATCGAGAGGCCGTATTCGCGTGTGTAGAACTTTGTCGCGAGATAGGCAACTCCGGCGCTCTTCGTCCTTTTGTCAAGCGAGAGATCATGCCTGGCAACTTGGACCGCCCAGAACTAGAAAACTACATCCGCGACACAGCGTTTAGCTTTTGGCATCAAACATCCACGGCCAAAATGGGGCGGCACGCCATGTGTGTGGTGGATGGCTACCTCAAAGTCTATGGAATCGACAACCTTCGCATTGCTGACGGCTCTATCATGCCACGCGTGACAACTGGCAACACGATGGCCCCCTGCGTGATCATTGGCGAGCGCGCGGCGGAGATGCTTCGGGCTGCACACAAGATTTGATGACTAGCACGACAAGAAAGAGAGGGAATGACAATGAGAACTAATATGAAACCGATCACTGCGTTGAATGCCGTCAGCGCTCGCAAGCCAATTCTCCAATCGGTGTTGGACGCATTAAATGAAGGAAGAATTTCAGAAGCCGTGGATCAGTTTGACGACCACTTCACATTCACCGACCATGCGCTCGATCTAGAATTTACAGATAAGAGTCGTTTGATCGAATTCTTTCAAAAAACCCGGGAGCTCTTCCCGGACACCGTGGTGGAAGTAGATTCTACTTTTCAATGCGGAGATTACGTCAGTGCTGAATGGAAGCTAAAGGCGACAATGCAGACGGCGCTCTATGGTGTCACCCGCTTTCGATTTCCAATTTCCTTGCGAGGACTATCGATCGCTCATATTGAGGACGGAAGGATTACCAAGTGGTCCGACTACTACGATCAAAATAGATCTTGGCGGTTCGGTTTGGCTGCATTTTTCAGAGAGTGGATCGAGTACTAGCGAGGTGCTCGCCAATTCTGTACTCAGACGCGGACCGTTCGCGCAAAGAACCGCGAACAAAATGACAACAAAGGAGAATTATATGGGTAAGCTTGAAGGAAAAATCGCACTCATTACTGGTGGCAGTAGCAGCATTGGCCTGGCGACGGCGAAGGAGTTCGTGAACCAAGGCGCGTACGTCTTTATCACGGGACGGCGTGATCCGGAGTTGGCCGCCGCGGTGAAGCAGATCGGAAGAAATGTAACGAGCGTCCAGGGAGACGTAGCGAACCTCGGGGATCTTGATCGCCTCTTCGCACAAATCAAGCAGGAGAAGGGCAAGCTCGATATTGTCTTCGCGAATGCCGGTGGAGCGAAGTTCGCCTCTTTGGGCAAAATCACTGAGGAGCATTACGACGCGCTCTTTAACGGCAACGTGAAAGGCCTGCTTTTTACGGTGCAGAAAGAGCTTCCGCTGCTGCCGGATGGCGCGTCGATCATTCTGAATGCGTCCATCGCTGCTAGTAAGGGGATCGCGCCGGAGTGGAGCGTTTATAACGCCACCAAAGCCGCTGTGCGTTCGTTCGCACGAACATGGACGATGGACTTGAAGGATCGCCACATTCGGCGTTAACGCGGTGAGCCCGGGCTATATTGACATACCCCCATGGCATTTCGGAGAAGGGGCCGAGGAACGCATGAAGATCATTTCCAACAGTGTTCCGCTCGGCCGATTCGGTACGGCCGATGAGATTGCGAAGGCCGTGGTGTTTCTCGCATCCGATGACGCCAGCTACATCATGGGGACGGAACTGTTCGTGGACGGCGGCATCGCACAAGTGTAGGCACTCTGATCATTATCGAAGGATACGACGAAATGAAAAAAAATCTTCATCCGACAGTTCGTCAGGTTGTTTTTAAAGACGTCTCTTGTGATTTTTCCTTTCTTGGAACATCAACGATGGATTCAAAAGAGACCGTCAAGTGGGAAGACGGCAAGAACTATCCGTTGATCAAGGTTGAGATATCATCGGCGTCGCATCCGTTCTTCACCGGAAAACAGCGTGTTCCCGATACGGAAGGTCGCATAGGTCGGTTCAAGAAAAAATACGGAAAGAAGTGAATTCAGGCGCATCTCCCGGCGCGATCAGAGCAAACTAATCACCGGCGAAACACTACTCATCGCGGGAGGTCTTCGGTAGGCATTTACAGAAAATGACTTCAACAACACGAAAGGAAAATTAAAAATGAAAACGAAATTACAACTATCCAAGAACGTGACCATGAACAAGCCGGACGAGAAGAGACAGGGAATGAAGGTACGCACGGTTGTCACCGGCCATAACGCCAAGGGTCGGGCTGTTTTTGTGCGAGACGAGAAAGTCGATGGGACGCCCATCCCTGGCCTAGGAGAGCTCGCCTTCCTCTGGAATGCGAATGAGCCCGCAACCTACCCGAACGCGGGGAACAATCCGGCGGCGCCCGGTATATTCCCACCCGTAGGTGGCATCCGCTTCATCATCGGGACGTACTTGCCGGGAGACTTCATTGCACCAGAACCCACTCCCGAGATGCACCTCGAGGATGGCGACGAACTCGGTGGAGCTAACGCCGGCTTTCACAGGACCGACACGACGGATTTCGGGGTCGTTCTCTCCGGCAACCTGGCACTCCAGCTCGACGATGGCGCGGAGGTGTCGCTGTCTCCCGGCGATGTCCTGATTGAGAACGGAACTCGCCACCGTTGGCGCGTGGTTGGGAACGTGCCGGCCACCCTGGCTTCTTTCATCATCGGAGCCCAGCGCCGTTCGGATAAAAGGAGTGACGATAATGGGTAGACTAGCGAACAAAAATATCCTTATCACCGGCGGCAACAGCGGGATCGGGCTGGCCGCGGCGCAGGAATTCGACAGAGAGGGCGCGCGCGTCGCCATCTGCGGCTTGAATGAGAAGACGCTGAAGGCGGCTCAAGAGACGCTTGGCGCCGGAAGTCTTGCCGTTCGCGCGGATGTCAGCAATCTCGCGGACCTCGACGCGATGTTCACCACGATCAAGCGGGAGTTCGGTCACCTGGACGGCATCTTCGTCAATGCAGGTCACAGTGAATTCCTGCCGTTCGAAGAGGTGACGGAGCAAAGCTTCGACCGGGTGATAGGCTCCAACTTCAAGGGGGCCTACTTCACAATTCAAAAGGCGTTGCCGCTACTGAGGCAAGGCTCATCTGTCATCATCAATGCGTCCGTTACTGCGCGAAGGGGATGGCCGACGACCTCGACCGTCTCGCCCTGCAAGGCCGCAGTGGTCAATCTCGCTCGGATCCTCAGCTCCGAGCTCGTGGACCGCGGGATTCGCGTGAACACCATCAGCCCAGGCCCGACTGACACGGCGATGTTCGCTCGTTTCCCAGGCGAAGAGCAGGGCGATGCGGTCAAGGGGTTGCTGCGGGCAAACAATCCGAGCAAGCGGCTGGCCGATCCGGTGGAAATCGCGAAGCTGGCAGTTTACCTCGCGTCGGACGATTCTGCGTACGTCGTCGGGGCAGACTTCCTGATCGACGGCGGGGCCACGGCCATTTCGGCCGTGGGCGCTTGACCGGCGTACACGAGCCTCGTCGCATTCAATAAGGGGCCGTGGTTACTGGGCCTCGACGATGCTTGTGCCGCGCCGAAGCGGGACGGATGAACTCATTCCTGGGTGAAGTCTGGGTAAACGAAAGGGGTTCGCGGCTTCAACGTCCGCTCACCCCTCGTCATTCGTGGTTGCGGGGGTCGGATTTGAACCGACGACCTTTGGGTTATGAGCCCTTTTCAAATCGACGCCAGAGCCAACACGCCACAAACAACGCGTCGTGAATTAGCGGCTTTCGCGCTGTCGCCTTTGGACCTCTTTGGCTCTCGTTGGAAGCAACTTCCTGGCTAGCTCCTGGGTGAAGTCTGGGTGGAACGCCGGCGTCGTCCGCTCGCGACACCGCTCGCGACGGCACGCTACCATGCGTTCGACGCGAACCGTCAGACAGGCGGTGCCCCACCGCGAAGCTCATCGAGCACACGCGCCAAGCGTTTCAAGGTGATAGGTCAGCCGCTCGCGCGTGGCCGCCATTGACTCCTCTCAAGACTCGCTTTCCAATGCGGGCGGAGGAGTTGAGATGAACAACAGGCCAGCATCGCTTGTCGTGGCGATCTTCCTCTGGCTGATTGCCCTTGCACAACTGCTCCGAGTCCTCTTCCGTCTGGACGTGAGGGCGGGCGATGTCAGCATCCCTCTCTGGGTCAGCATCCTGGCCTTCATCGTGCTGGCGGCCTTGGGAATCTGGCTCTGGCGCGAGCGTCGGGAGTAGGTCCGCTACGGAGCCGGGCCGGAATTCTTACATGCTGACTGTCGCGTGTCCGTGTGGCGTGAGAGGATCGGGGCAGCTGCCCGGTTAAGTGTGAGCTGCTCGAATTCCTGGGGCGGGACATCGCCCAAGGCGCTGTGCCTGGCCGAGGCTCATGAACCAGTGCTCGTTGAGGCACTCATCCTCATCGCGCAGGCGCCCGTTGAAGCTCTCGACGTAGGCGTTTTGGTTGGGCTTGCCGGGCGCGATGAAAATGCAACTCGATCTCGTGCGCATACGCCCACGCGTCGAGCGCCCGGCGGATGAACTCCGGGCCGTTGTCGGTGACCAATCGGGCCGGCTTCCCTAGGATTTCAATCAAGCGCTGCAGTACCTGCGCGACACGGCGACCGCCGATCGAAGTATCAACCGAATGCGGTCCAGCGGAGCCTGATCAGCGCCTTGGGGGTTCCGCCGGAGGATTTCTTTCAGATCATCGACGTCTTGCCGCGGGCGCGACTTCCGCCACACCCGATCGTTCCTCGCACTCAACTATTCGGATGATCTAATTCTGCTGGAGGTCGATTCATCGCGGGCCGCCCCAAGGAAAAGCGACTGGGCCTGTTGAAGGCCTCACGGGACGCCGCAAGCCTGAACTCGACGCCGCCCTCAGTAAATTAGCCTCGCAGATTGGGGCGGTCGTTGCTGATGCGTGCCACGCAACGCGCCTCCAATCGGCGAGGCCGAGTCGGGAGCCCTAGAACTTCACGTCGAACCGGACCATCGGGATGTCCCGTAACAGCTCGATCGGCTGGACATCCAGGCAGAGCCCGTTCTGCACACCGTTGGCGTCGAAATCAAGGTACGCGAGGTCATAGCCCCCATACATCGAGGCGTACGGGTTTGGCGTCGGGGAGCCGGGGCAGAAGATCTGCCGCAGCGTCAGCATGTAGCCGGGCGCGACCTCGACCTGCGCGTTTCCTGCGAACGGAAGCCGGAACACGCCGGTGAACGGCGTGCTGGTGCTCCCGACGACCACCGTGCCCACCACGGTGCCGTACGGAATCTGGTGCAGGATCGCCGGCGAGAAGTCCATGATGCCCGTGAAGCTGCCCGTGAGGACCGTGGATTCGGGGCCGTCGATGGGATTGTCGCCCTGCACCTGGGTCTCGAACGACCCGGACAGCGTGCCCAGTCCG
>Ga0081455_10002293_pt1 | contig 22792 bp, 16 predicted proteins | sample TabmetS3T2R1_FD_70207 | JGI IMG/M metagenome (GOLD analysis project Ga0081455, IMG submission 70207) | Tabebuia heterophylla rhizosphere microbial communities from the University of Puerto Rico - S3T2R1 | ecosystem: Host-associated > Plants > Roots > Rhizosphere ...
GTCCACCTCACCCGCCTGGTCGTCCTGGCCCAGCCCCCACAACTGGAGGGGTGATGCTCGCGGCCGTACCCGAACGTCGATCCCCGGGCGATGCGAGCCACACCCGCGGGCTGGGCGGCATGCCCCCGGTCCTCGAGGTGACCGAGATGGCAGAGCGCGTCCGGTCGAGCGTGCGTGACGCAGTGGAGCTCTCGGAACCGACGCTCGATGTCATCATGGCCACCTTGCTGGCAGGGGGGCACCTGCTGATCGAGGACCACCCAGGCGTGGGCAAGACGATGCTGGCTCGCGCGCCCGCCGCCAGCTTGGGCGGTCGGCTGACCCGCATCCAGGCCACGATCGACCTCCTGCCGGCGGACATCGTCGGCGCCAACGTGTGGCGGGCCGAGGAAGGGAGATTCCACTTCCAACCCGGTCCCGTGTTCGCCAACCTTGTCCTCGTCGACGAGATCAACCGGGCAACGCCGAAGACCCAGTCAGGGTTGCTGGAGTCGATGGAGGAGCGGCAAGTCACCGTCGACGGCGAGACGCGGCCGATCTCGCCACCGTTCATGGTCATCGCCACCCAGAACCCCAGCGCCGGCCACGACGGCACGTACGCCTTGCCACCGGCGTCGAACGATCGCTTCCTGGCACGCTGGCGCGGTCCTGCGGGCTCGAGACCGCACGCCTTGCGTCGGTCCTCGAGCAGCGTCGCTTCTCCGTGGCTGCCCCAGCTACGCGTCCCGTCCGGTTGCGGACCCTCTGGCGCGCGCTCCGCTGCGACCGGGGGTTGGTGGGAGGCTTGCGCCTGGCGGCGCGGGCCGCATTGCGCCGTCACGGCTAGCCGGACACACCGCGAGTCACCCGACGGGATGCGCTCCGGCAGCCACCCGGGCGTGTCAGTCGGGAACGGGGATGGTCACGTGCAGCGAGGTCCCCCCGCCGGGCGGGCTCGTGAGCTCCAGGTCTCCGCCTATCGCCTCCACGCGGTCGCGCAGCCCCAAGAGCCCCGATCCGTTGTCCGGGTCCGCGCCACCGGCCCCATCGTCCTGCACTGCCAGGCGGAGGACCGAGTCCAGCACGTCGAGGTCGACGCGCACCAGTGACGCACCGGCGTGCTTCGCCGTGTTCGTGATCGCCTCGGACACGACGTAGTACACAGCGACCTCGACCTGCTCCGGCAGCCGCTTGTCACCCCGAATGTCGAGCTCGACCGGCATGGCGGAGCGGCGGGCCAGCGCCTTGAGCGCCGGCGCGAGTCCACCCTTGTTGAGGATCGCGGGGTGGATGCCCCGTGACACCTCTTGGAGGTCCTCCAGCGCCGCTGCCAGCCCCTCGGCCGTGTGGGCCAGTTGGGCGTGCAGCTCGTCGGACCCCGGCGGAACGATTGCATCCGCGGCCCGCAGCTCGAGCCCGAGCGAGACCAGGCGCTGTTGCGTGCCATCGTGGAGGTCCCGCTCGATGCGCTGGCGCGCCTCGTCGCCGGCGGCGACCACGCGGGCCCGGGAGGCCGTGAGCTCGGCGCGGCCCGCCTCCAAAGAGCTCGCCATGGCGTTGAACGACCGCTCGAGGTCCCCGATCTCGCCCACCCCGGTCTCGGGCATGCGCACGGCGAGGTCACCGCCAGCCAAGCGGCCGGCCATCGTCGCCGCCCGCCTCACCGGCAGAACGATCGCCCGTGACAGGTAGACGCCCACGAACAGGATGAGCAGGATCGATCCCACGAGCCCCACCACCGCCAGGGCGACGGCCCGGTCGGTGGCGGCGTTGGCGCGGTCCTGGCGTTCAGCCGCCAGCTGACGCTCCGCCGTCCGGAGGCCGTCGAACTCGTCACGCACCTCGTCGACGCGATTCCGCCCCTCGTCGGCCGTGGCCACGCTCTTGACGGCGGGATCGCCGCGCCGCGCCCCTTCCACGAGCGGAATCGAGTACTCCTCCAGGTACGAGGTGATGGCAGTGCCAAGGGCCTCCGCCCGCTCGTGCTGGTGTGGCACCCGGGCCAGCCGCTCCAGATCCCTGATCGCGGCCGGCAGCGCCGCCTGGGCGGCTGTCCACGGCTCGAGGAAGCGCTCGGAGTCGGTCAGCAGGAAGCCCCGCTCGCCCGTCTCCAGGTCGATGACCAGCTGCTCGAGCCGTCTGGCCGCCACCAGCACGCGTTCGGAATGCCGGGACAGCTCCAAGGCGTCGCGCTCCCTGTCCACGGCGCGGAGCATCGCTGCGAAGGCGGTTCCCACGATCAACGCGAGCAGGCCGCTCGCGACGATCATCCGGGCAGCCAGCCCTCGTCTCGCCACCAGCCGCAGTAAAGCCGATGCCCCGCGGGACGGCGAATCTGACGGCTGATCGCTACCGTGCGGGCTGCGCTGGCCGACGACGTCCCCACCGGCGCGGGTTCCCATCGGCCGCGAACCAACTACGGGTACTCGTCGTCATGCCGTTGTCCGGCCACGCGTCCCGAACCAGGGGAACGCGTGGCGGAGCCCGTTGTCGCGGGCGTGGTCGTCACGGCGTCCGCTTGGGGTCTGGTGATCGGCGTCCCTGTGGGATGCGCTCGTGGCTGCGAGTCCGGTGGACAGGAGGACCACGGCGGCGAGCTCGCTGACCACGGCGAGCACGATCGCGGTTCGAAAGCCAGCCTCGGGCCAGCCGAGCAGCCCGCCCTCTCGCCCGTAGCTCACGATCAGGCCGGCGAGCGCCAGCGCCGACGTCACGACCCCGACCAGCGCCGCCAGCCGGCGGATGGGCCGATAGGCGAGGGCGAGGACCGCGGCGATGCAAACAACTGCGTTGGCCAGGAACAGGGGACCGATCCAGCGCACCCCATGGACCAGCGAGGCGTACTGCTGGATGTGCACCGCGGCCTCGCCGGCCAGCGCGATTGCGCCCAGTGCGAACGCGACGTCGGCCGCGGCCGTGGCGGCGGCGGTGTCGAGCCACCACGGCCGGGCCGAGACGCTAGTAGCCACTGCCGCCACCTGAGCTGCCGGACGCGGCCTTGGTGATCTGGTCTCCGGCGGGCGAGAGGACGTACCAGCTGCCGCCAAAAAACGTGAGGCCTTGGCCAGTCGTGTCACCAGGATTCTGGTCGCCCGAGAAGCGGTAAACGGGATGACCGTTGTACGTGACCTGGGACTTTCCGTCGGACCGCTTGGTGGTCCCGAGCAGCGACTGCTCGGCGCCGCTGCCGGCGGTCGGCGAGCCGCTCACGGTCAGAGGCGGCCAGTCCGTGGCGCACGCACCGCTGCACTCGCTCGTGGTGCCCTTGTCCTTCAGGAAGAGGTAGAGCGTCTGATCCTTCCCGTCGGCCAGGATCTTGCCGAGGTCGGTCTGCTCGGTCACGACCGATGCGGCTTGCGCACTGCTCGTCGAGGTCCCGCTGCTCCCGCTGCTACTACTGCTGCTGTCGTCGTCGCCACCACAGGCACCGAGCACCATGGCCGCGACCACCGTCCCCCCCAAGACAAAGGTGGACATCGATCTCCTGCCGACCATCGTTGCTCCTTTCATCGGTGGCCGTTGGTACCCCCACGACGCTGGCGAGCTCGGCCGCGCGTCGCACCGGTGAGGCGCCCTAGTTGATCCCCGGTGCCAGCGACCCGTAGTGGGGGCCGGAACCCACGGTCCGGTGCGCAAACGGCACCCCGTACCTGGGGGCCACCCGGTACGCGAGGCCTGACGGTGGCAGGGGTGTGGACTAGGTGCTGCCTGCGACGACACGTGTCTTCCGTTGCGCGATCGTCCGACGTATGGGCATCGCGCCGGGTGGGTCGACTATGGACTTGTGTCTTCCCCCATGGCAGGACGCTGATGGACGCGAGCCCACCCTCAACGAATCGGGTCGTGTGGTCGGCCTCGCTGACGAGCATGCCCGACTCGAGCGCCTCCTGGCGGTGGTCGCGGGTGGGGACGGTCGGGCGGTTGTGGTGCATGGCCCCGCGGGGTCGGGGAAGACGACGCTGCTCGAGCACGCGGTCAGGTCGGCGCCGGAGTTCTGTGCGCTGCGCGTCGCAGGTGTGGAGTCGGAGCGGGACCTGGCATACGCGGGTTTGCATCGGCTGTGCGCGCCGATGCTCGATCGTCTGAACCGGCTGCCCCTTCCGCAGCGCCAGGCACTCGGGGCGGCCTTTGGGCTCCACCCCGCCGATCAGGTCGACACGTTTTTCGTCGGCTTGGGGGTCCTGGGCCTGTTCGCCTGCGTGAGCGCGGACCGGCCGCTCCTGTGCGCTGTCGACGACGCGGATCTGCTCGATGAGCCTTCGCGCCGGATCCTCGCCCTGGTCGCCCGCCGGCTGCGCTCACTCCAGGTCGCCACGGTCTTGACCGTGACGGAGCCGGTGGAGGACCTGGCCGGGCTGCCGGAGCTGGTGCTGCGTCCGCTCACCGAGCCCGAGGCCCGGGTGCTGCTTGCATTGGTGGCACCGGGCCCGTTGGACATCCCGGTCCGTGACCGCATCGTCGCCGAGTCCCGCGGCAACCCCCGCAACCTGATCGCGGCGACTGCGCTCATGCCCGAGCAGCTCGCCGGGGGGTTCGGTCTCCCCGCGGCACCGCCGCCGACCGACTCGCACACGCGACGGGTGCGGGAGCTGTTGGCCGCCGTTCCGGGGCAGACGCGGCGGTTCATGCTGCTCGCGGCCGCGGAGCCCGAAGGCGCTTGGGGGTTGCTGCGGCGGGCGACCGTCGCCCTGGGAATCGATCCCGTCGGTGTGCAGGACGCGCCGTTGCTCGACCTGGACAATGTGGGGTCGCACGTGACGTTCGACGATCCGCGGATGCGCTCCGTCGTCTATCACGACGCTCCGCTCGACGAGCGCCGACGTGTGCACCAGGCGCTCGCTGACGCATGCGACCCCGAGGTCGATCCCGATCGCCCGACGTGGCATCGCGCCCTCGCCACGCTGGCGCCCGACGACGCGGTTGCCAGCGACCTCGAGCGCTCGGCAACGCGTGTCGGCGCCCGGGGCGGAGTGGCGGCGTCGGCCGCGGTTCTCGCGCACGCCGCGCGTCTGACGGCGGAAGGGTCACGACGAGCCCACCGCGCCCTGGCGGCAGCGGGTGCGAAGCTCGACGCTGGCTCCCTCGGGGCGGCGGCCGAGCTCCTGACGCTGGCGAGCGAGGGGCCGCTCGACGGGATCGGGCTGGCTCGGCTCGCGCTGCTGAGGGCAAGGCTCGCGCTCGCACGGTCCGGGCACGGTGATCCGTCCGAGCTCCTGCTCGATGCCGTGTGGGCCCTGGGATCCGTTGACCCCCGGCTCGGCCACGGCGCCTACCTCGAGGCGCTGGAGCTGACCATCGCCTCCGATCGCCCCGGCATCGCCCGTGCCATCGCTGCTGCGGCAGGTCCCAGCGCCCCGGTCCCGGGACGGCATCCCTCCGCGGGCCAGCTTCTCTTGGATGGCTGGGTCCGGCTGTTCACCGAGGGGCACGTGGCGGCAATGGGGCCGCTGCGGCGGGCGGTGGAAGCGGCGTTGCGGCCCGATACCCCCCGCTGGCTCGGCCTGGCGTCGCGCACGGCGGCCGTCGTGGCGGACCACCAGGCGGCACTCGAGCTCGCGTCCCGCCGCGTCCGACATGCCCGCGAGGCCGGCGCACTCATGGAGCTGTCCCTCGCGCTCGACCACCTCGCCACCGTGCACATCCATGCCGGTGACTTCGATGCCGCGGCCGGCCTCGTCGACGAGGCCCACAGGGTCTCGGCCATGTCCGGGCACGTCAGAGTCCCCTCCGGCTCGCTGATGCTGGCCGCATGGCGGGGCGCGGAGGCCGAGTTCGCGGAGCTCGTGCAGGCGAGCCGGATCGGCGTTGAGACCCCGCCTGACGGTCACCAGCTCCCGCAGAGCGCCTGCGCCACTGCAGCGGTGCTCCACAACGGCCTCGGCCACTACCAGGACGCTCTAGCGGCCGCCCGGCGTGCCGGCGAGCACGACGACGTCGGCTCGCCGTGGGTCCTCGCCGAGCTGGTCGACGCGGCCGCCCGCACTGGTGAGCTCGATGACGCCGTCGCCGCGTACGAGCGCCTCGCAGCGCGGACGCGGGCGGCTGGCACCGAGTGGGCGCGGGGCATCCAGGCACGGGCGCGGGCAGTCATCAGCGACGGTGACGACGCGGACAAGCAGTACCGCACGGCCATCGAGCGGCTCGGCCGCTGCCGGGCCGTACCCGATCTGGCCCGCGCACACCTCCTCTACGGCGAATGGCTGCGGAGGAGGCGGCGCCGGCTCGATGCGCGCCCCGAGCTCCGCGCAGCCCACCAGCTGTTCTCGGGCATGGGCGCCGCGGCGTTCGCCCGCCGGGCCGCCGACGAGCTACTCGCAACCGGCGCCCGCGCGCGCCGACGGACCGTCGACGAAGCCAACGCGCTCACACCGCGTGAAGCCCAGGTCGCCGCCCTGGCCCAAGACGGTCGGTCCAACGCGCAGATCGGCGCCGAGCTCTTCATCAGCGCCCGTACCGTCGAATACCACCTGCGCAAGGTCTTCGACAAGCTCGGCATCGACTCCCGCCGCCAACTGGCCGAGGTGCTCGCGCTTTGAGGTGAGGCCTCTCGTAGAGGCCCCACGCGGCCGCGGGTGTCGCAACCATGGGAAGTGCGCGCAACACGACGACTCGGGGACGCCAGATCACACGCCTTCAAGATCGCGTCGCCCGGTGGCGGAGCGTATTGAAGCTAGCTGGAACATCGCGGCTCCCGGTGGCTTCGGCCCGAGATGGTGGGTGCCTTCGAAGACAGGGACACGCCGTGGCGCGATCTTCCAACAAGGCGTTACCGACGCAGGACACCAATCGAGGAGAGCGGTTCCATGGGCGTGCATGTCTTCGGTCTCACCATCGGGATGCTCGCCGAGGCAGCCCAGGCGGCACGCACCGCCGATCGATCCGTGCTGCTGATCGACGACGTTGCACAAGTCGTCGTCGTCATCGACCAGCACGGCCGTCTCCTTGTCCGGCCTGAATCGCGGAACGCCGCATAGTGCGCACTGTCCGGGCGACGGGGATCACCAAGCAGTTGCACCGCTCCGGACCGCTCGGACACTTCCAAGACATAGGAGATCACATGCGCCCAACCATGAAGCAAATGGCGGCGGTCGGTACCGCGACCCTCTTGACATTGGGCGCGGCCGCGTGCGGCAACGGCGGCGGCAACAGCTCGTCCTCGGAGGCGAGCGGCAATGGCAGTGCAAGCTCCATCTCGCCGGCCGATTTCACGAGCGACTTCTCCGCGATGGCGAAGCTCAAGGACGTCGCCAGTCAAGGCAAGGGCAAGATTGCCGTGCTGCTGCCCGACACGCAGTCGTCGGCACGCTACGTCGCGTACGACGCCCCGTTCCTGGCGCAGGCCTTCGAAGCCGCCGGGCTGAGCAAGGACGACTTCATCATCCAAAATGCCCAGGGCAGCACCAGCACGATGCAGACGCAGGCGGACGCTGCGATCACCAATGGTGCAAGTGTCTTGGTGGTCGACGCGCTCGATTCGGGAAGCGGTGCGGCCATCGAAAGGGACGCGCAGTCCAAGGGCGTGGCGACGATCGACTACGACCGGCTCACGTTGAACGGGTCTTCGGGCTACTACGTCAGCTTCGACAACGTCGCTGTCGGCAAGAAGATCGGGCAAGGGATGGTCGACTGCGTGAAGCAGTGGAGCGTCCCGAATCCACAGGTCCTCGAGATGGACGGCGACCCGACCGACAACAACGCAACGCTGTTCGCGCAGGGCTACAACTCGGTGTTGAAGACCGAATTCGACGACGGTGCCTACGTGAAGGTCGGTGAGCCCGGCGGGACGTGGGACAGCCAGAAGGCGCTGACGAACTTCGAGCAGCAGTTCACCGCGCACCCGAACATCAATGCGGTCGTCACGGCCAACGACACGCTGGCCAATTCGGTGATCTCAGTCCTGAAGACCGACAACATCCCGGCCAAGACCATCCCTACGACGGGCCAGGACGCCACGCTGATCGGACTCCAGAACGTTCTCGCCGGCTACCAGTGCATGTCGGTGTACAAGCCCATCTACACCGAGGCACAGGCAGCAGCGGCGGTCGCGCTGTTCGTCCGTGCCGGCCAGACGCCGCCGAAGTCCCTCGTGAACGGCACCACCAACAACCAGCAGACGGACGTCCCGTCGGTGCTGCTGACGCCCGTGTCGGTCACCACCGCCAACATGAAGGACACGGTGGTCAAGGACCACTTCGTGAACACGGCGGATCTGTGCGCCCGGTCCCTGGCGTCCGCGTGCAAGTCGGCAGGGATCGGCTCATAGCCGTGCCAGTCCCCGTCACGGCGAGCCGCGACGAGTCGCTGCCGGGCGAATCTCCCCGTTCGCCCGGCAGCCGACTGCTGGAACTGCGCAGTGTGAGCAAGCGCTTCGGGCCGGTGCTGGCCTTGCGTGGAGTCAACCTGGTCGTGCCAGCCGGCGAGGTCACGGCACTAGCCGGTGACAACGGTGCCGGAAAATCGGTACTGATCAAGACAATCGCAGGGATCCACCAACCCGATGGCGGTCAGATCTACTGGGAAGGCCGCCCCGTCCACATACGTACGCCCCGCGATGCGGCCGCACTGGGGATCCAGACCGTGTACCAGGACCTGGCCCTGGCCGACAACCTCGACATCGTCCAGAACATGTTCCTCGGCCGTGAGCGGTCGAGAGCGGGACTGCTCGACGACGACAGCATGGAGACGTCGGCCACCAAGGCGCTCGCCGGGCTCTCCGTGACCACCGTGCGGTCCATCCGCCAGCCGGTCGCCTCTCTCTCGGGTGGGCAACGCCAGGCGGTCGCGATCGCCAGGGCCGTGCTCTGGAACTCGAAGCTCGTGATCATGGACGAGCCGACGGCGGCACTCGGCGTCGCTCAGACGGAGATGGTGCTCGACCTCGTCCGCACACTCGCCGAACGCGGGTATGCCGTGCTCCTCATCTCCCACAACCTGCACGACGTGTTCGTCGTCGCCGACCGCCTCGCAATCCTGCACCTCGGACGCATGGTCGCCACCGGCAAGATCGCCGAGTTCGAGCCACAGACGGTGGTCTCCTACATGACGTTCGGCCGCGTCCAGCCGTCCGCCGACACGCGGTAGCCCCTAGCAACCAGCGAGCTCGCCATGGAACGACTCGACGAGAAGACCCGAGGCCTGGGACACGACAACGGTGGCGCGGACGAGGACGCGTTGGCCGCATCGGCCGCCGAGGTCGCCGTATCGCCCGAGCTCGCCGCCGGTTCGCTCCGCGACTACCTGCACCTGTGGCTCGCCCGGCTGCGCGCCGGGGAGAGCGGCGTGCTTCCGGTCGTCGTGGGCCTGGTTGCCATCACGATCATCTTCCAGTCGCTGAACTCGAAGTTCCTGACCTCGGGCAACATCGTGAACCTGCTGGTGCAGGGAGCGGTCTTCATGATGCTCGCACTGGCGGAGGTCTTTGCGCTGCTCCTCGGCGAGATCGACCTCTCGGCCGGCTTCGTAGCCGGCCTCTCGGGCGTCGTCACTGCGGAGTTGCTCACGACGGCGCACGGCAGCTGGCCGTGGGGCGCGGCGATCCTGGCCGCGCTTCTGGCGTGTGCCGCCATCGGCCTCCTCCACGGGACGCTGATCACCCGGCTCGGGTTGCCGTCGTTCGTGGTCACGCTCGGGGGCCTGCTCGGTTGGCAAGGCGTGATGTTGGCGATTCTCGGCAACGGCGGCACTCTCCCGATCCAGGACAACGTGGTGAACGACGTCGCCAACGCCAACCTCACGCCGGCCGCGAGCTGGATCGTTACGCTCGTGCTGGTCGCGGCATACGGCTTTACGACGTGGCGCAGGGCCGCACGCCGGCGCGCGCGGGGCCTGGTTGCACCGCCGCCCGGCTTCACCATCATCAAGATCGCGGGCGTCGCGGTCGCCGGCGTGGTGCTGGTACTGGTTTGCAATGCTGACCGCGGGGTGCTGGTGCCGATCCGCGGCATGCCGTGGGTGCTCCTGATCGTCGTGGCCGTGGCAACCGCCTGGTCCATCCTCCTCGGGCGGACAAGCTTCGGACGCCACGTGTACGCGATCGGCGGCAACGCGGAAGCGGCGCGTCGCTCGGGCATCCGGCTGGCGCGGGTGCGCACCCTGTGCTTCGTGCTGGCATCGTTCACCGCGGGCATGGCCGGCATCATCTACGCGTCACGGCTGCGCTCGGTGTCGACGAACATCGATGGTGGAACGCTCGTGCTCTACGCCGTCGCCGCCGCCGTGATCGGCGGGACCAGCCTGTTCGGCGGTCGTGGCAAGGCCATCCACGCCGTCCTCGGTGGCATCGTGATCGCAGCCATCGACAACGGCATGGGACTCCAAGGCTTCAGCGCCGCCTCGAGGAACGTCGTCACTGCGATCGTGCTGATCGCGGCCGTTACCGTCGATGCGGTAGCCAGGCGAAGCGCCACGACGCACTGACGCGTGCGTTGCGCGCAAATCACGACGTGCGCGCGGCCAGGGTGCCTTCTCGAACTCGGCTGCCGTGGATCCGGGCGCCGCCTACTCTGCCCACCCAACGAACCCTGCCCTGGTTGGCCAGCAACGCGGCGGCGAGGCTGTGAGGGAGGCATCTTCCCGGGCACGGCGACACGGGAGGCGGGTGTGGCGGAGATCGAAACCGACTACCTGGTGATCGGAGCTGGCGCGTCAGGGCTGGCGTTCACCGACGCGCTGATCGCCGATGCCGACGTCGATGTGGTGATGGTGGACCAGCGCCACAGTCCGGGCGGGCACTGGAACGACGCGTATCCCTTCGTGCGGCTCCACCAGCCGTCGGCCACGTACGGCGTGACCTCGCGATCCTTGGGCACCGAGACGATCGATGCCTCCGGACCAAACGCCGGGTTCTACGAGCGGGCCACCGGGGTGGAGATCTGTGACTACTTCCGGCGGGTGCTCGAGGAGCAACTGGTGGGCTCGGGTCAGGTCCGCTTCTTCGGGCAGTGCGACTACGGCGGCGATGACGCGGGCGACGACCATGCGTTCCGCTCGCGGCTCACCGGCGAGACGACGACGGTGCGGGTGCGTCGGAAGGTTGTCGACGCCACCTACCTGGAAACGTCGGTACCGGCGACGCACACCCCCGGATTCGCCGTCGGTGAGGGGGTCAGGCTGATCCCGGTGGGCGAGCTGGTCGACGTGACCGAGCCGCCCTCGGGCTTCACCGTGCTCGGCGCCGGCAAGACGGCCATGGATGCGTGCAGCTTCCTGCTCGACAACGGTGTCGATCCCGGCAAGGTCCGCTGGGTCCGGCCGCGGGACGCCTGGTTGATGAACCGGTCGTCCTGGCAGCCGCTCGATCTCGTCGCCTCGACGGTCGAGAGCCTGTCGCTGGATCTGGAGTCCCTCGCCCTGGCCGAGAACCTCGACGACCTCTTCCGCCGGCTCGAGGCGTGCGGGGCGCTCCTGCGCCTCGACCCCGCGGTGGAGCCGACGATGTTCCGCGGCGCCATCGTCAGCCCGGCCGAGCACCAGGCCCTGGCGCAGGTCGACCGGGTCGTCCGGCAGGGACGGGTACGTCGCATCGACACCGACCGGATCCTGCTCGACGAGGGCGAGATCGCAACCGACCGCGGCACGATCCACGTCGACTGCACCGCCTACGGGCTGCGGGAGGTGGCGCCGCGCCCCATATTCGAAGAGGGGCGAATCACGCCCCAGTCACTCATGGGCGGCTTCACCACCTTCAACGCTGCCTTGGTCGGCTTCGTTGAGTCGGTCCGGGACGACGACGCCGACAAGAACCGGCTCTGTCCCCCGACGGCCTACCCCAGCAAGTCGATCGACTGGGTCAGCGTGTTCGAGGGCGGCTTCCGGGTGATCACCCGGATGCTTCAGGAGCCCGACCTGGCCGCCTGGCTGGGGACCTGCCGGCTCAACACGACCCGCGGCATGAACGACCACATGGGCGACCCCCGCATGCAAGCGGCGCTTGCCAGGTGGTTCGAGCACCTGGAGCCCGCCCTGTCCAACGCCGAGCGGTTGCGCCGCTGACGCTTCGCAGGGGTGGCGAAGGCGGATGAGGGCAGCCCGCTTACCCCCTTGACTCCGGCGTATAACAGTTATAGATATCAGCTATGCGAGATCCGATCCTGGCGCTGCTGGCCAAGGAGCCGGCCCACGGGTACGAGGTGCGCCAACGGCTGGTCCAGGCGTTGGGGCCGCCGGGGGAGGGACTCAATCCAGGCCAGGTGTACGTCACCCTGGGCCGGCTGGAGAAGGCCGGGCTCGTCGCCGTCGAGCAGGTCGGCCAGTCGAGCCATCCCGACAGGAAGGTGTACGACCTGACCGCGGCCGGCCGCGAGCGGGTGGCCGAGTGGCTCGGGGACCTGTCGTGGCCGAAGGTGACCCCCACCGACTTCCACCTCAAGCTGGTCGCGGCTACGGCCGCGGGCCTGGCCGATCCGGTGGCGCTCATCGACGCTCAGCGCCACGAGCTGCTGCGCCAGCTGCGTGAGGTGCAGGAGGTGACCCTCGCCCAGCCGCCCGACAGCCACGGCGGCCTGCTGCTGGAGGGTGCCGCCCTGCGCCTCCAGGCCGACATCCGCTGGCTCGAGGTGTGCGAGCAGCGCTGGCTCGAGTGGAGCACCCGATGAGCGCCGCCGGTGCCCGCCCCATCGTCGAGGCCAGGGGGCTGACCAGGACCTACTCGGCCAACGGGGTCCCGTTGCGTGCGGTCGACGGGGTCGACCTGGCGGTGGAGGCCGGCGAGACCGTGTCGGTGATGGGCCCCAGCGGCTGTGGCAAGTCGACGCTGCTCCATCTGCTGGGCGGTCTCGAGCGCCCCGACGCCGGCGAGATCGTTCTGGACGGCCGCCGGGTCGATCGGCTGTCCGAAACGGCCTGGTCGGTCGTGCGGCGCCGCACGATCGGGTTCGTCTTCCAGAGCTTCAACCTGGTCGACGAGCTCACGGCACTCGAGAACGTCGAGCTGCCCGCCCTGCTCGTCGGCGCCTCGGGTCGCCGGGCCCGTCGCCGCGCCGTCGAGCTGCTCGAGCAGTTGGACGTCGCGGATCGCCGCCACCACCTGCCCGACCGGTTGTCGGGCGGCGAGCGCCAGCGGGTCGCGCTGGCGCGGGCGTTGATCAACGATCCCCTCCTCATCCTGGCCGACGAGCCGACCGGCAACCTCGACAGCCGGGCCACCGGCGAGATCCTGCGACTGTTCGCCGACCTGCGGTCGAGCGGCCAAAGCCTGCTGGTGGTCACCCACGACGCGCGGGTGGCCAGCACCGCCGACCGCTTGCTGAGCATGCGGGACGGGGCGGTGGTCGGCCACACCCACCTCGGCGGCGTCTCCCCCGTCGGGAGCGTCCTCGCCGGGCTGGCGGACTTCGGGGACGCGGAGGGTGCACGCTGATGCGGTCCGTCCGCCTGGCCGTGCGGCTGGCCTGGTGCAACCTGCGGCGCCGCCCCACCCAGGCCGTGCTTCTGCTGCTCACGCTCACCCTGGCCACAGCGATGTTCGGCGCCGGCATGGCGCTCTACGGCAGCGCCGACCGCCCGTGGGATCGGGTCTGGGCCGCCACCGACGGCTTCCACGTGAGCGCCGCCTACTACCGCGACCGGGACGTCGACCGCGCTGACGTCGATCTCGACGCGGCCCGCGCTCGCTTCGCCGAGCTGGCGGCCGCGCCCGAGGTCCGGGCCGTCGGCGGACCCTGGACCCACCTCTACGGGCTCCTCGACGTCGACGGCGGCAGCGAGGACCTCACCGCCGAGATCCGCGACGCCGGCCGCTCCGCCGTCGATCAACCGCTGGTTACTGCCGGGTCGTGGCTCTCGGCCGGCAGCGACGGCGTGGTTCTCGAGCAGGGGCTTGCCGACGCGCTGGAGCTCGGGCCCGGCGACACGATCAGCGTCCAGGGCCATGAGGTGGCCGTGCGGGGTGTGGCCATGACCGTGAGCCGGGGCCGCTTCCCGCTCAGCCGGCCCGCGCAGATCTGGGTGACGCCTGCGACTGGCGAGACCTTCCGCCGAATCGGCCTGACCGAGGAGGGGATGGAGATGCAGCTGCGTCTGAACGACCCCGACGACGCCGACGCCTTTGCGGCTGCCCACCGGGACATCGAGGCCATTGGCGAGACCTCGATACTGTCGCTGGAGACCTGGCGCCAACGCCGGACCGACTCGCACTCCGACATCGACATTCTGGCCGGAACACTGTTCGCCGCCGGCGTCCTCGTCGGCCTGCTCACCGTGGCCACCGCGGCGGTCATCGTGGCCGGACGGATGGCCGCCCAGACCCGCCAGATCGGGACACTCAAGGCGGTCGGCGTCACCCCCCGTCAAGTGGTGCTGGCCCTGCTCGTGGAGAACCTGGCGCTCGCCGGGCTGGCCACGCTGGTGGGGCTGGGGGCCGGTCGGGTCGTGGCCCCGCGCCTGGCCGAGGCGTCGCAGACCGTCCTCGGCCAGCCCGAGACGCCTGCGCTGACGTGGGGGCGTGTGGCGATCGTGGCGGGGGTGGCAGCGGCGGTGGTGGTGCTGGCGACCGTCCGGCCCGCTGTGCGGGGGCTGCGGCACAGCACGGTGCGTTCCTTGGCGAGCGGCGCCCGTCCACCTCGGCGCCCGGGCCACATGGCCCGCTGGGTGGCGACCCCGGGCTTGCCGCTCGTCGGGGTGCTCGGCTTGCGCTCCGCTTGGCGGCGTCCCGGTCGCTTGCTGACCAACGCGGTCGGGCTGAGCCTGGCGGTGGCCATGATCGTGGTGGCCGCCGGGTTGCGGCCGAGCCTCGCCCGCCTCGACGCCGCGGGCGCGGCCTCGGCGTCACCGGGCGAGGCCCTGAGCACCGGCGCGGTCGACACCCTGTACGAGCAGGTGCGGGCGATCGTGCTCGGCACCGCCGGGCTGCTGCTGGTGCTGGCCACCATCAACGCCCTCATCATCGCCGCCCTGGCCGCCCGCGACAGCGCCCGCAACCACGCCACCCTCCGGGCCGTGGGGGCGACACCGCGCCAAACCATGGCCATGCTGGTCGTCTCCCAGTTGGGGGCGTCGCTGCTGGCGGTCGCATTGGGCCTCCCACTGGGCCTGGGCTTGTGGAGCGTGATGGACGGCGGTGACCTCCCGCCGGTCCCGGTCCCCACCACCACACTGGTGGCGATCGCGGCCATCGTCCCGCTGGTCTTCGCCGCCCTGGTCACCCTTCCGGCCCGCCGCTGGGCGCACCAACCCCCCGCCCGCGCCCTCACCTACGAGTGACAATCGCGGCCACCGCTGCCCGGGAGTTGGCCGCGCACATCGACGCCACGCGGCTGACGATCAGGCTGTGTCACCCCGCCTGTTCCTCGCGGGCTCGGATGTCGGCGAGGGACTCGTGGAAGTGCCAGTGGTGGCCTTCCAGGTCGTCGGCCTCGTAGCGCCGGAAGCCGTAGAAGGCGTCCTCGATCGGCATGGTGATGGTGGCACCCTCGCTGACGGCGTGTGCGTAGTGGGCGTCGATGGCGCTGACGGCGACGTTGATCATCACCGTGGCGTGGCCACCCTCTCGTGGGCTGTAGAGATGGTGGACCTCCCGCGTGGCCGGCGTCGCCCGGCCGATCATGACGACACCATCGCCGAATTCGAGCCAGGCGAGCATGCCCTCGTTCTCATCGCCTCTGCCCATCCGGGCTTCCCGGCGCTCCTTGAACTGGAACACGCGGGTGAGGTACTCCAGGGCGGCAACCTCGTCCTCGTAGGCGAGCCGCGGGTACATGGCGGGGCTGTGACGGGTAGCGGAATCCCTGGGTGGCGAGGCTTCGATCGCTGACATGAAGGTCTCCTTCTCACGCTTGAATATGCCCGGGTCGCTCTCGTCGACCGGCAGGACCCGATCGGGGCGCAGCGTCTGTGTCACCCGTTGTTCCCCGCTTTCACCGACGAGTTCGCGGAGCCGGGCACGGGCACGGTTCAGCCGCGATCGCACCGTGCCGACCTGGATGTCGAGGGCGGAGGCGACCTGGTCGTAGGGCAGGTCCTCCCATGCGAACAGGAGGAGTGCGTCGCGCTCGCCAGGCGGGAGCGTCGCGATCGCGGCGGCGACGCGGGTCCAGAGGTCGGCGGCGTCGAGACGGGCATCCACGTCGTCGAAGGGGTCAGCTGGGGTCGCGGTCCGGCGCACCAAGCGGGCGGTGGCCTGGAGCCGCCGTGCCTCACGCCGCCGGTGCTTGGCAAGGAGGTTGCTCGCGATCCCGTACAGCCACGGCCGGGCCTCACGTCGCTCGGTGTCGAAGCTGGATCGCCTCTCGAACGCAACGCGGAAGAGCTCGCCAAGCAGAGAGTCGGCCTGGTCTGGCCCGACGCGGCGCACGAAGTAACGGAACATCGTCGTCGCGTGCCGATCGAAGAGCTCGCCGAACGACGACGGCGAGGCCATCGACGATGCGATCACCTCGGCGTCGGTACGCGGGTCCATCGCACCATGTTTCCCGCACGTCGTGCCGAGTTCGGGGCTGATCGGCGGGACCGCCGACCGCGGACCGATGAGTGCTAGGCGATCCGGTCGTCGTAGACGGGTAACCATTCCACGACACCTGCCCGAGAAGGAACGTGATGTTGCTGGAACGCAAGAACGCGGTGATCTATGGAGGCGGCGGCACCATCGGTGGTGCGGTCGCCCGGGCCTTTGCCCGTGAGGGTGCCACGGTCCACCTCGCCGGCCGCACACCGGCCAAGCTGGACCAGGTTGCGGGGGAGATCCGCGAGCAGGGTGGCACGGCGACGATTACGCAGGTCGACGCCCTCGACGAGGCTGCCGTGGACGCACACGCTGACGAGCTGGTGCGGGACCACGGAACCCTGGACGTGTCGATGAACCTCATCTCGACGGGTGACGTGCAGGGCACGCCACTGGTGGAGATGGAGCTGGCCGACTTCGAGCGGCCGATCCACAACGCCATGCGCTCGACCTATGTGACCGCACGTGCCGCCGGACGCCACATGATCCGCCAGGGCTCCGGGGTGATCCTGATGTTCGGCGGCGAGGGTGACCCGATCCGCGACTACAACATCGGCGGCTTCCAGATATCCCTCACCGCCGTCGAGGCCCTGCGCAAGCAGCTGGCGAGTGAGCTCGGCCGCCACGGCATCCGGGTGGTGTCGCTGCTGACCGGGGGCGTGATCGACTCGATCCCCGCCGACTTCGAGGGTCGCGACGCACTCGTGGAGTCGCTGGTCGCGCCCACACTCCTGGGCCGCGGGGCGTTGCTGGAGGACGTCGGCAACGTCGCTGCTTTCGCGGCCTCCGACCGGGCGCGCACCATCACCGCGTCGGCCATCAACATCACCTGCGGAGCCATCATCACCTGAGCGCGCCCGCCGTGGCCGGGCCAAATGTGTTGCCGGACGGTTCTCCGTCCCCGATATGGTTGGTCCTTCGGTGTCCAAACGACTTGCTGCGGCGGAGCAGTTCGTCGGGCGGGCCGACGAGCTGCGACAGCTAGACGCAGCACTAACGATGTCGGCCAATGGGCGGGGCGTGCTGATGGTGGTCTCGGGCGAGCCCGGGGTCGGCAAGACGCGGTTCGGCGACGAAGTCGCGAGCATCGCCCAACGCCGAGGTTTCAGCGTGGTCACCGGACGTTGCTGGGTTGATGGAGGCGCTCCACCGTTCTGGCCGTGGCAACCAATGCTCCGTGAGCTGTGCGGGGACGCAGCGGCCGGCGTGCTGGATCGGGAACCCGGACGACCCACCATCGACGCCGATCGCTTCGTCCGCCTCCAGGCGGTCACCGACCACATGGCCGAGGCTTGCGCCCGGTCGCCCGCCTGCCTCGTGGTCGACGACGTGCACGCGGCCGACCCCGCGATGCTGCTCCTGGCGCGATTCGTCGCCCGGTCGTTGCCGCGCCTGGCCCTCACGCTGGTGCTGACCTGCCGGACCGGTGCAGCGGATGACCCCGACTCCGCCCGCTTGCTGGGGGAGATCGAAGCAGACGCCGTGCCGATCGTGCTGCGGTCGTTCGGCTGGGAGGAGACGACGGCGTTTCTCGACGTCAACGGGCTCGCCGGCCTCGACGCGAGTCTCAGGTCGGCCGTGCACCGGATGACGGGTGGGAACCCGCTGTCCCTGCGTAGGGTCGCGGCGCTCGGGACACAAGGGCCCGACGCCGGCGCCTTGCCCGCTGGCCTACACACTGCGGTCGACATGGCGCTTGCCCGGCTGAGTCCCGAGGCACGGCGGATCCTGCAGGTCGGCGCAGTCCTCGGCCCGAAGCCGTCGGTCGCCGTGGTCGCGGACGTTGCCGCCTGCGAGCCGGCAGCGGTGCTCGATGCGGTGGACGAAGGCGCAGCAGCCGGGCTCGTGGTCTCCGAGGGCACCCATCGGTTCGAGTTCGCTCACGACGTGATCCGCTCGGCTCTCGAAGACGCCCTCGGCGGCAAAGCCCGCTTGGCCGCACATGCGGCAGCCGCCTCCGTCGGGGAAGCCGAGGGTGCGCCCCGGGGGGACGGGGTGGTGCGCCGGGCCCACCACGCCCTCGCCGCCGCGCCCCGCTCGCCCGACGACGCTCGACGGGCGGTCGCCGCATGCGTCGATGCTGCGGAGGCGATGACCCAATCGTTCGCCTACGAGCAGGCCGACGCCCTGCTCAGCTCGGCGGTCGACCTCCATGAGCGGTCCACGATCGGAGCGCCGGCCGCGCGCCTGCTGGTGCGTTGGGCGGAGGCGGCCCTGCGCTGCGGCCGGATGACCGAGGCCCGAGCCCGCTTCGACCGGGCGGTAACCGTGACCCGCGACGAAGGCGATTCCGTTCTCTTCGCCGAGGCCGCCCTGGGGCTCGGTGGCCACGGCGTGAAGGAACAGCGGTTGCCCGACGAACGCGCCCGCGTGCTGGGCCTGCAACGGGCCGCTCTGGCGGGGTTGCCCCACGAGGCGGTGTCGCTGCGTACCCGGCTCGAGGCCAGGTTGGCGGCCGAGGCGGTGATCGACGGGGCGCCACTCGACACCCTCCATGCCGCCGTCGCGGCGTGTCGCCGCCTCGGCGACCCGCTGGCCCTGGCCGAGGCGCTGGCTCTGTGGCACCACGTCATCCTCACGCCCGAGCACAGTGGGTCCCGACTGGCGATCGCCGACGAGCTGGTGGAGGTGGCAGCGAACGCGGGGCTCCGCACCCTCGGCCTCATGGGCATGTGGCTCCGCACCATCGATCTGCTGCACCTCGGCGACGCGCGTGCCGTTTCGGCGCTCGAGGAGGTGCGGGCTCGGGCAAGCACGGTCGAGTCGCAGAACATCCTGGCGAACATCGCCGTCGTCGACGCCATGCTGCTCATCCGGGCGGGCCGGCTCGACGAGGCCGGCGTCGCTGTGGAACGTGCCCGCGAGCTGGGCGAGGCTGCGGGCGAGGTCAACGCGCTGAACTACCGCGGCGCCCAGATCCTCGGGATCTGCTGGATCCAGGGTCGGTCGGCGGAGTCTGCGGAGCTGGCCGAGCGCGTGACTGCGCTGCCGGGCGTCGTCGACGGCGACTTCGCGTTCCGGGCCACGGCCGCGGCGTTCCTGGCCCATGCCGGTCGCCATGGACGCGCCCGGGCCATGGTGGCCGAGCTCGTCGGTGACGACCCGTCCCAGCTGCGGCAATCGAGCTCCTGGCTGGTGGGCATGGCTGCGATCGCCGACGTGGCGGCAGCCCTCGACGACGCCCGCCTGGCCCATCAGGCCTACGACCTGCTGATGCCGTACGCGGACCTGCCGACGCTCGGCGGTTCGGCCGTCCTCTGCCTGGGCTCGACGGAGCGGGCGCTGGGCGTCGCGGCCCAGGCATTCGGCGACCTCGACCGGGCGGTGGGGCACTTCGAGCGGGCGATCGAGGAGGACCGCCGCATCGGGCACCTCCCGATGGCCGTCATCGCCCACGCCGACCTCGCATTCGCCCTCGTCGAAAGGGGCCAGGGCACGGACCGTGAGCGCGCCGCCGCCCTTTTCGATCGGGCGGTCGCTGAGGCCTCGCGGATCCGTATGACCGTGCGGGCCGCTACCTGGCGGGAGGCTCGCTCGGCCCTGTCCGGGGCCGACCGCAACCGGGGGAACCACCCCGTCCGCCAGGGGGCCGTTTGGCTCGATGGCAGGCGCTGGGTCATCGCGCTCGACGGTCGTCGGGTGCGGGTGCCGAACCTGGTCGGCATGCGCTATCTGACCGAGCTGCTCACGCGGCCTGGACGGGCGATCCCGGCGCTGACCCTGGCGACCCAGGGCATGGCGCTGGGCTCACCGGGCCCACATGAGCTGCTGGACGACGAGGCCCGCGCCGCCTACCAGGCCCGGGCCCAGGAGCTGGCCGGCGACCTGGCCGAGGCCGAGGCCGACAACGATCCCGCGCGGGTCGAGAGGGCTCGGATCGAGCTGGACGCGTTGGTCGACCACCTCGAAGCGGCCACCGGGCTGGGCGGTCGGCCCCGTGCATTCACCGATCCGACGGAGCGAGCACGATCGTCCGTCAGCAAGGCGGTCAAGCGTGCCATCGACGCCATCGACGACGTGAGCCCGGAGATCGCGGGCGCGCTGCGGACCACGGTCAGTTGCGGGGTGACGTGCTCGTACGTCCCCGACGTGCAGTCGCCTGTCGTCTGGTCGAACGGGGGCGCGGAGGTCGGCGACTCCGTCCAGTCCGCCGAGCCCGTCGCCCCGGTCGCTCGTGGCGCGACACCGATCCACCCGAGGTCATAGGTTCCGTTGGCCCGAGGGCGAGGTCATGGGTTCCGGGCTCGGAACCTATTGCCTCCGCCCCCCGGCGGCGGAACCCATCGCCTCGGGTGCGACGAGGCTGCGCGGCTCTTCGTGACACGGATGTGGCACGCGGCCGTCACGCGAGTGCCAGATGAAGCGGCGATGCCCGCGAGCCCGCCATGACGAGACAGGGAGATGGACGTGTGAGGAGGAGCCGTGCTGTGGTGCTGCATCGATTTGGCGAGCCGCTCGTGCTGGACGAGTTCGACGTGCCGCCGGCGCCGGAGGGCGGGCTCGTCGTGGCCAGCACCTACGGCGGGATCTGCGGAACCGATGTTCACCTCCAGAGGGGACATCTCGACGTTCCCACGCCGCTCGTGCTGGGGCACGAGGGACTTGGTGTCGTGCAGGAGATCGGCCCCGACCTGGAGCGGGATGTGAACGGCGACCCGTTGCGGGAGGGCGACCGTGTCATGTGGGCCTCGTCCATCGCCTGTGGACGTTGCCGCCCATGCGTCGTCCACCGTGACTCGACGCTCTGCGTGAACCGGCAGACCTACGGAGTCAACCGACCCACGACCGCCGAGCCGGCGCTGTCGGGCTCCTGGGCCGATTGCATCTACCTGCGCGCCGGCACGACCGTCATCAAAGTGGGGGACCGCATCGATCCGCTCGATGCGATGTCACTGGCCTGCGCCGGTCCGACCGTCTTGCGCGCGATGCTCGATCGCAGGCCTGTGGGGGTGGGGGAGGTCGTCGTGGTGCAGGGCAGCGGCCCCGTCGGGTTGGCGGCGGCCGCGTTCGCCGAGCTCGCGGGGGCAGCGGAAGTGATCGTGGTTGGCGGACCCGAGTCGCGGCTGCGGTTGGCCGCGGAGCTGGGCATCGGAAGCCGACACGTGAACATCGTCGAATCCGCCGACCACGACGCCGCGATCGCCGGCGTGGTCGACATCACCGAGGGCGGTGCCGACCTCGTGATCGAGTGCACCGGCGTTCCTGCGGCGGTGAGCGAGGGGATGAGGCTTGTGCGCCGGGGCGGCTCGTACCTGGTCATCGGCCAATACACCAACGCGGGGGACGCGATGATCAACCCCCACCAGATCGTCTACCGCAACCTCGACGTGGTCGGCTCGTGGGCGTTCACCGGGGGCCACCTCGTCCAGTACGTGCGTCTGCTGCCCAGGCTCCTCGAACGCTTCCACCTCGCTGATCTGGTGACCACGTACCCACTCGAAGACCACGCCACCGCCATGCGCGACGTCGCCAACGGATCCGTCATGAAGGCGGTGTTGGTCAGCGGCCAACCATGAGCAACGACGACGTTCGGCCGGGGTCCGGGGCCCAGGACGGCGAGCGGTCCAAGCGCGTGCCACCTGAGGGGAACGCCCGTGTCACGCCCCTTAGGCATGAGCACGCGGCAGCGGTGGAAGCGACGGATCGGCGGTCGCGGCGGTGGCTTGGCCGCCAACTACCTCGGCCGGCCCGCAGCCCGGTGGATCGCGGCGATGTCGCCATCTGGCAGCCGGGACCCGGTGCGGCGCGACCGGCGAGACCGGGCGCTGCCAGTGGCCATCGTGACCGGCGGCGGACGCGGCCTCGGTCGCCTCGTTGCTCAGGCCCTCGCCGACAACGGCTTCGCCGTGGGGCTCGTGGCACGTTCGGGCGACCAGCTGGAGAGATCACGCCGTCTCATCGAGGCGTCCGGCGGCGTCGCCGCCGCTACCCGGGCCGACGTCCGTGACGAGCAGGCCCTCCGGTCGGCGATCGCACGGCTCCGGCGCTGGCTCGGTCCGGTCGATCTGCTCGTCAACAATGCCGGAGTCCCGGGACCGGCAGGTCCGTCGTGGGAGGTCGATCCCGGCTCGTGGTGGGAGACGCTCGGGGTCAATCTGGGTGGCACGTTCGCCTGTGCCCGATCCGTCCTGCCGGACATGGTGGCCCGTCGGCGGGGGCGGATCGTCAACATCACGAGTCACGCCGGTGTGTTCCGCTGGCCTGGCGTCTCGGCGTACTCGGTCTCGAAGGCCGCGGTCGTCAAGCTCACCGAGAACCTGGCGTTCGAGACCCGTCGGCATGGAATCAGCGTCTTCGGCGTCAACCCGGGCATTCTCCCGATCGGGTTCTCCGAGGCGGCCCTTGCCCACGACACGCCATACGACTCCTGCCTGGGCC
>Ga0081455_10002294_pt1 | contig 22790 bp, 18 predicted proteins | sample TabmetS3T2R1_FD_70207 | JGI IMG/M metagenome (GOLD analysis project Ga0081455, IMG submission 70207) | Tabebuia heterophylla rhizosphere microbial communities from the University of Puerto Rico - S3T2R1 | ecosystem: Host-associated > Plants > Roots > Rhizosphere ...
AGGAGGGCTATCACACCACCGAGACCCACTGGGATTCGCTCGCCATCTTCGGCGAAACGGAAACGACTTACGACTGCTGGAAAGACGACCATGCCCATGTCAGTCGCCTGATCACGCCGACCGGCGTGCCCAGCGGCTATCTACGCGACAAAGTGACCGTCCGCATGATGGTCGAGCAATACACGAAGCTCTACTGCAACATCGAAGCGGCGGCTGGCCGAGGTGAGACTTTGCAGGATGCGCGAACCTACCTTGCCGATCTCAAACGGGACTATCTGAGCAAACAGTACGGCGTCGAGGTTCCACCGGGCAACAATGCGCTGCTGCTCGACTTTGTGAAGTTCTTCATGTTCCCCAATTTCCATCCTTGGTGGGGCGAGCAGTGGCCGATCAGCTATCGCTTCATCCCGATCGGGCTGAATACAGAAGAAACGTTGATCGAAATTCGCCAGACCGCGCCAATTCCGCCGGGCGGCGAAAGACCGCCGTCGGCCAAGCCGTTGGTGCTCGATTTCGACGACGACCCGATGGACTATCCCCATTTGGCTTATACCGGCCACATCGCCAATCAGGACGTCGCCCATATGGCCGAGCTGCAAAAGGGCATGCGCGCCCAGCGGAAGGATCGAGCCTCACCACTGCTCGGCCGTTACCAGGAACAGCAGATCACCTTTTTCCATGAGACCTATGATCGCCTGCTGGGCTTGGACACACCGGGTTAGCAGACGTCATGCCGCCGCCAGATAGTCCGCGCAAAGCTTGAGATCCCTCACGAACTGCGCGAAACCCGCGGTACGGGCCTCGGAATCCGGGGCTCTAAGCAGCGACGACGGATGGATCGTGATGAGGAGCTGCATCTCATTTGAAAGCGCCTGCAACTTGCCGCGCTCACGTGCGATGATGACAGGCCGTCCGAGGAGACTGCGTGACGCTGTCGCACCCAACGCAACGACAACGTCCGGCTTGACGAGCCTCAGCTCCTGAACTAGCCAGATTCGGCACGCCAACATCTCCCTCGCACTGGGGCGCTTGTGAAGACGGCGCTTGCCACGGGTTTCGAATTTAAAGTGCTTCACGGCATTGGTGACAAAGGTCTTGCACCGATCAAGACCCGCTTCCCGAAGCGCCGAATTGAGTAGGCGCCCGGCCCGCCCGACAAAGGGTTCACCCGCCAAGTCCTCGTCGTTTCCCGGCTGCTCGCCAACCAGCATGACGCGGGCATGACTTTGTCCCTTGCCCGCGACAATCTGAGTGGCGTCCAGGTAAAGGGGGCACCGGCGGCAATTATTTTCGGCCGCCGCCAACGTGCGCAGCGAAGAGAACTTTCCAAGTTCTTCGATTACGACATCGCGGTCAGGCGCGGGCATGCCCGTTTAAGCTGATCGGCGTCTTGGCTGCGATGCGCTTTTTGGCCGTCGTTGTCAGCTTACGAGCGGCTTTTCGCACCGACTTCGTCTTCGCCGAGATTTGCTTTGCAGCAGCGGATTTCGTGCGCATTCTCCGCGATCTCGTTTTTTTCGCCGGTCGCTCGCTCAGCGTGCGCGCCGCTAACACGCCAGCGCCCAACGCCATCAACATCATCAGTTGCGCTTTCATATGTATGTAACTCACGACTGGCTGGGCAGTTGCCGCAACGAACATGCGGAGCCTGCGTTTTATCGCTATGAAACACGCACGCTCATCTTCTCATGGCCGAGGTAAAGCCTCAGCCGATGATTTGCGTCATCAAGAGAACAAAGGGCGCCCGACGCCGCCAAATTACAAAGGCAAGGAGCGCACCGAGCGTTGCGACGATGAAAGCGAGCAAGGTCCGCGCGCCGTCGCACCTCATGTAAGAGGCGTTTCGTCGCGTCACTCCTAGCAATGAATGCAGTGGAACGCGCTGCGGAAAGGCGGCGTTTCAATTGCACGTTTCGCAAGAATGGAGAGTCACATGCCAACAGCCAGCGGTCACACGAGGGTCATAGCGGCGTCCAAGGTGAAAGGCACGTCGATCTACGGCACCGACGGTCACAAAATCGGCAGCGTCGAGGATGTCTTTCTCGACAAGATGTCGAACAACATCCTGTTCGCCGCTCTCGGATTGGGCGGCTTCCTCGGCATCGGGGAGAAATTCCATCCGGTGCCGTGGTCCGTCCTCGATTACGACGAAGCCAAGGGCGGATACGTCATTCCCTATTCGAAGGACGAGCTCAAGAACGCCCCCGCGTTCGAGCTCAGCGAATTGAAGCGCAACGACGCCGCCATCCGGGACCAAGCCTTCACCTACTACAAGGTCGACAAGCTGCAGTAGCCCGGTAGCCTCCTTCGTGAGCCCTCCGTCCGGAGGGCTCACGGTGCCCGCGGCGGGCATCCTTGCTACTGCGAATGACTTGCAATACTAACACCGGCTCGTTATGGTGCGCCGATTGAAGGGGCACCCAATGGGTCACGACGAAAAGGGCGGGAACCAGACTACAGCGGCAAAAGCCGGACCGGCGGCGATAAGCGGCCGGCCGTCGAGCATTCCGCGTGTCGATGTTCACACCCTTCTGGGCTCAGGGCGCGAGGCCATCCTCGTGCTTGGGGAGTCCGACTATCGCCTGCGCCTCACCAACAACGGGAAGCTCATACTGACGAAGTAACCGCGTTTGGCAGCTCGCGCTGCCCAAGATCACAGCCAGCCCCGTTGGATTTCTTTCTCCCGGACGCAAGCCAGATCGCATCAAGCAGATCATTCAGGCACATCCGGGGGAACCTTACATGCCGCGTACCGATATCTTTTCGCCAATGCGATCACGCCGCGACCGCTTGGCCGTTTCGGCCCTGGCCATCGCTGCCACGGCCTTCGGCGCCGCTTCCGTGGCGCCACATTCCGCCGCCGCCGACGACCAGCCGGTCCAGCTCGGCCCGGTCAGGGTCCAAGGCGAAGGCGCAAATGCGCAAAAGAACAGCACCGGACTTGGCCGCCTGCCCGGCTCGGTCCAGGACACCCCACAGACGCTGACCGTTGTGCCGCAACAGATCCTCCGCCAGCGGGCCGCTGCGACCATCGACGACGCCCTGCGCAACGTCGCCGGGATCACGATGGGCGTCGGCGAAGGCGGCGGCAGCTTCAACGGCGACCAATTCCGGATCCGCGGCTTCGACGCGAAGGACGACATCTATGTCGATGGATTGCGCGACTTCGGCGTTTACACACGCGATGCCTTCAATACCGATCAGGTCCAGGTGCTGAAGGGCCCGTCCTCGGAAGTGTTCGGCCGTGGAACGACTGGCGGCGGCATCAACATCCTGTCGAAGACGCCGAACCTCAAAGAGTCTGCGAGCGCGACACTCGCAGGCGGAACAGGCGCTTATTACCGGGGCACCGCGGACCTGAACATGCCGGTGGGCCCGACCGCCGCCATCCGGCTCAATATGATGTTGCATTCCCAGCACGTCGTCGATCGCGACCTGACCAACTCGAAGCGTTGGGGCATCGCACCGTCGTTCGGCATCGGGCTCGGCACGGATACGACGTTCAATCTCATCTGGTTGCACCAGCGCGACGAGCGCATTCCCGACTACGGCGTGCCGGTGCTCACGCCGCCCGGCCAACATATCGGGCTGCCCGTGACGGAAAATGCCGGCGTCGACCGCTCGACGTTCTACGGCTTCGATCGCGACTATGACGATTCAACCGTCGACATGATCACGGGCAAGTTCGAACATCATGCCAGCGACTGGCTCACGTTCTACAACGACACCCGCATCGAGACTCAGAAGCGCGAATACGTGGCGACGCGCGTGAGCTGCGACGCCACCTGCCTGACGGCGCTTTACGACACCAATCCGGCAACCACGGCGTTCTTCGTGCCGGGTGGGGCTGCGAGCGCGACCGGGCCTTACGACATGAAGGCGTTTGGCGTGCAGAACATCGGAACCGCGGTGGCTGATGGCAAGCTGGGCGGCATACGCCACCGTTTCGTCACGGGCTTCGACGTCTCGTACCAATCGAGCGACCGCAACCTTTACACCTTCACGACGACGCGGCCGACGCGCAACGCGCTCTTCCCGAACAATTCGGCGGTCTATGGGATCGGTCCGGCTTCGGCCCGGAACGAGGCGGAAGGCACGTCCTACGCCTTCTTCGCCAGCGATCAGATCTACCTCACACCCAAGCTGTCTGTGATCGGTGGCGTGCGGTGGGAACACTATGACATCGAGTTCGATCAAATCACCATGGCGACGGGCATTCGCGTGCCGTTCGAAACCAGCTCGAGCATGGTCAATCCGCGCGCAAGCGTCGTCTACGAGCCGACCGAGAACCAGACCTATTATTTCTCCTGGGTGAAGTCGGCGACGCCTCAAGGCACCTCGGTCACCAATCTGCCGACGCCGGTCTCTGCGACGCTGAGCGCCGGGGGGATCGCGACGCGCGATCTCGACCCGGAAGAAAGCACGCTCTACGAGTTGGGCGCCAAGTTCGGCTTGTTTGACGGACGTCTCGGCCTTTCTACCGCACTTTTCCGTGTCGAGAAGAGCAACACGAAAGAGACCGATGGACTGGGCACCATCATCTCGTCCGGCGACAAGCAGCGCATCCAGGGTGTCGAGTTCAGTGCCAATGGCGAGATCGTCGAAGGCGTCGTGGTGACCGCCAACTATGCCTATCTCGACAGCAAGACGCTCGACTCCGTCACGGGCACGCCACCCGTCTTGAACGTCGCGGCGATCGGCAAGCCCATTGCAAACGCGCCGAAGCACGCGGCGTCCTTCTGGACCACGTACCAGCCGGTCGAGCATCTCTCGGTCGGCGTCGGCGCCAACTACCGCAGCAAGATCTGGCTCAACAACACCAACACGACGCAGGCGCCCTACACGCTGTCGGTCGACGCCATGGTCGCCTATGAGCTCCGTCACGTGCGGTTCGCGGTCAATGCGACCAACCTCACCAATCGCGTCAATTACAGCGGTACCACCGGAGGCCGGGTCGTGCCCGCTCCCGGCCGCGCCTTTATTTTCTCAACGAGCTTGGCCTTCTAGGAGAACGCCGTTTGCTGCTGTGCATTCCCGATGTGCTGACGCACCAAGAACTGGAGACGTGCCGAGCCGAGCTCGGCGCGTCGTCCTGGGTCGACGGCAAGGTCACGGCTGGGGCACAGTCCGCGGCGGCAAAACACAATCTTCAAATCCCCGAGACCGATCCGGTCGCACGCAAGCTCGGGGACCTCGTTTTGCGCGCACTTGGCCGAAACGCCGAATTCAATGCCGCGGCTTTGCCGCTGCGGGTCTTCCCGCCGCTCTTCAACCGCTACGACGCGGACATGAGGTTCGACGCTCACATCGACAACGCGCTCCGGTTCGTGCCCAGCGCGAACATCCGTATGCGGACAGATGTCTCTTCGACGCTGTTCCTGTCCGACCTCGCCGATTATGACGGCGGCGAGCTTGTGATCGAGGAGACCTCGGGGGCGCGCTCGATCAAGCTGCCGGCGGGCCACATGGTGCTTTATCCCGCAACGAGCCTGCACCGGGTCGCTCCGATCACCCGGGGCAGCCGTTGGGCATCGTTCTTCTGGACTCAGTCTCTCGTCAAAGACAACGGCCAGCGCACAGAGCTTTACAGGCTCGACCGCGCGATCACCGAAGTGCGGGCGCGGCTCGGCGATCACGACCACACCACCCTCGCGCTCACGGGCACCTATCACAACCTGCTGCGTCGCTGGAGCGAGCTATGAGCGCCCCGTCTTCGAACACTCTGTCTTCCGAAGCGGCCGCCCGGCCGCGGCCTGCCCTCACCTTTCGGTGGCTTCTGTTTCAAGCGCATCTCTGGACCGGCCTTACGCTCTGCGTCTTGCTCACGCTGCTCGGGCTTACCGGAAGCCTGCTTGTCTATGACCACGATCTCGAGGAGATAATCGCGCCGCTGCCGCGCGCGACCGCCACGGGGCCTGGGCGCTCCGCCGGGGACATCGCGGCCGCGGCCGCACAGGAACGCCCGGGCTTTGTCCCTCAATCGGTCATGCTACCCCATGACGCCGGCGAGCCGGCGCTGGTGAGACTCGTCGCGTTGGAGCGGCGCGAAGGCGGAGGTACCCCTCAACGCCCGCAAGTGTTCGTCGATCCCGTCTCGCTGCAAATCATCGCCGTGCGGGACAAGCCCGCCGTTCCGCTTCTCCGGCTCGCCCATGATTTCCATGGCCGTCTTCTGATCGAGGGCGGCCGCACGGGACGTAGTCTGGTCGGATGGCTGGGCGTCATCATGACAGGCCTGGGGCTTTCGGGCATCGTGCTGTGGTGGCCGCGCAAAGGCCAATGGCATTGGGCTTTCCATGTGCGTCGCAAATCGCGGGGCGTTCGGCTGCATCGCGAGCTTCATGGAGCGGTCGGCATCTGGGGCGTCATCGCCTTCGTAATCGTGAGCTTTACCGGCGTCGGGATCGCGTTTCCGGAAAGCATTACAGCCGCGGTGCACACGCTCACCGGCACGACGGCGAGCCCCACGCCTCGCGGCGGCGGAGGAAGTGCCATCACCGTTGCGCCGGGTGAGATCGATCAAGTGGTGACGATCGCTGAAGGCGCAGTGACCGAGACACGCCTTGTCTCCGTCACCATGCCGCGCGCCGAGGGCCAGGCCTTCCGGGTCACCCTCGCACGGAAGACAGCCGCAGACGGCGCGCCTCCTATTGTCGTGAGCGTCAAGAACGGACGCGTCGCCGATCTGCGCGACCCGTCGCAACTCAACGCCGGCGACCGTATCATGGCGTGGGTGCGCCCGCTCCATGTCGGTGACGGGCTGGGCCCCTTGTGGCGCGTGATCGTCTTCGTCACGGGACTTCTGCCGCTCCTCTTCAGCGTGACCGGTGTTTCCATGTGGTGGCTCAAGCGCCGTCAGCGTGTGGGCACAGTGCGGGACGTGCCATGAATATTCACACCCATCCCGAGCTGCGCAGCGCGCGTGTTCGCGAACCCGCGGACGCCGATGCGCTCGCGCCATCGACACTCAGAGTCCAACATCTCTCGAACGCGGCGCGCAAAGGGCCGCGTCTCGCGGGTGTCTGTGCCACCGTGCTTGCGCACGGGGCAGTGGCAGCGGCGTTTCTGTTTGTTGCTCCGCAGGTGCATCTGATCGAGCTCGAACCCTTCGAGGTGTCGATCCTGCCGGACGCGCCGGAGCGGCAGCCGGAGCCTGATCGGAAGGTCGAAATCAAGCCGCCTGAAATGAAAGAAGCTCTTCCGCCGATGCCGGAATTCGAAACGACGATGCCGACAACGGCCATCACAGTGGCGCCGCCCCCACCGCCGCCCGCCGCGTCACCCAAGGTCCAGAACAGCTATTACGCGCGCCTGCTCGCACATCTCAATCGCTTCAAGCGTTATCCGGAGGCGGCGCGCCTCAAGCGCGAGCGCGGCGTCGTGCAGATCCGCTTTTCCATCGATAAGACCGGACAAGTGCTGTCCTTCGCCCAGGTGAGAAGCTCGGGCTCGTCGGCGTTGGACGACGAAGCGCGCCAGATGGTGGCGCGCGCCGAGCCATTTCCGCCGTTTCCCGACGATCTCGCCCGCACCACGCTCGACCTCGTGGTGCCCGTGGAATTCGAGGTGCACTAAGTGTTATGACGTCTGCGCCTTCGCGGGACGGCTATTGAGCCAGAAGGCCACCGCCAGGATGATCGCCGCCGCGATCTGACCGATCAGCGTCTCCCAGGTGGGGAACACGCCTAAGAAATCGATGCGCGGGATGCCGGCGACCGGCTTGATCGCGAGCCAACCGGCTTCCTGCAAAGCGGCGATGCCCTTGCCCACCAGCACGACAGCGAGCACCGCGATCAGGCCCGAGCTGTAAAGGAAAAACTGCGCGATCGGCAGCTTCCGGCTGTAGCGCAGCAATGCCCAGGCGATGACCACGAGCGTCGCGGCGCCAAGGCCTGCGCCGGCCAGGATCGCAAGCCGCGACCCGCCGTTCCACATGGCCATGTAGAACAGGATCGTCTCGAACACTTCGCGATAGACAACGACGAATGCCAATCCGAACAGAAACCATGCCGAGCCACGCGACAGCGCGCGCGACATGGTTTCGCGGATGTAGGTCTGCCACGCATCGGCCTGCGCTTTGCCATGCATCCAGATGCCGACCGACACGAGCACCACCGCGGCGAACAGAGAGCCGATGCCCTCGGTCAGCTCGCGCTGCGCTCCACTGACGGAAATGAGATAGGTCGCAGCCGCCCATGTGAGCACACCTGCAGCCAGCGCCGCGATCCAGCCACCATGGACGTAAGCCACCACCTCCGTGCGCCCGGCCTTCTGCAAAAACGCGAGCATCGCGACGACGATCAAGAGGGCCTCGACGCCCTCCCGGAGCAGGATGGTGAGCGCGCCGGCAAAGTCGGCGCCGCTCTCGGCCTGGTGAGGGGCCAGCGCACGCTCCGCCGCGTCGAGCGACGCCGTAATCTCCTCAATCCGCGATTTGATTTCATCGGCGGACGCACCCTCGCGCACTTTTGCGCGCAGGTCGATCATCGCCGCCTCGATGCGCCGCATCAGCTGAGCGTCGCGGGCGCCGAGCGTCGGCTCGACCTGCTCGAAGCCGTCGAGATAAGCCGACAGCGCGAGATCACCGGCCTTGGCGTAATCGCCGCGCTCGACGGCCGAGAGCGTATCGGCGAGACGTGCGCGCACGATCGCGAGCGCTGCACTCGTCTCGGGTGCAATGGCTTCCGGGTGATTGCGGAGATATCCGCTCACCGCCATCGCTTTCTGGTCGCCGATTTCAGCGGCAAGCGCGGCGGGCGTCGTCTGAGTGAGCGCGGCAAGATTGGGGAACTTGGCGCGCAGCGCCGCGTCGCTGTTCCAGAGCCGCTCGCCCTCTTGCACGTCGGGGTCGCCAAACGCGAAGCGGCCGACATAGAGCGCCAGCGCCCAGCGGTCCTGCGCCGGGAGAGACGCGAAGCTCTTCATGGCCGTGCCGTCGAGCCCCTGATTGATCACCTGGTAGAGGCCGAACACGCTGCGCTCGCGCGCGCGAGAGAGATCCGCGAAGGCGATTGGCGGCGGATCGAGACCCGCTGCGCCGGGACCATCGGCATGGCCGGTTTCACCGTGGCATTCTGCGCAGTGCTTCGTGTACAACGCAGCGCCAAGGGCCAGATCGGGCGGCGCCGACGGCGCCACCGCCACCGGATAGGCGGCCAGCAAATCATCCGCGAGCTTGTGCGCCGCTTTCGCGACGGCGTCGGGCTCCGCCTTTTGCGCCACCTGAGCGACCAGCGCATCGGCTTCAGCCAGCAGCGACGGAAGCGCGTCGACCTTTGGCATCACCTCGAGCCGAGCTCTGACATTGGTCACGAACTCGGTCATCTCCGCGTATTCGGATGAGCTCAGGATTTGGCCCTTGCCGACCGCGCCGCGATAGTCGACCGCGACATAGTCGAGCAATCGCCAGATCGTCTCTGCCGACTTGTCGTTGTCGACCGCCTGCGCGGGGATCGTCGCGCTGGCCACCACCAGGAATGCGAACACAAGGTGCGCGGCGAATGTCTTGATCATGCGATTCACCGGTCACTGCACCCGCGCGAGCCCGGGATCGGCACAGGCGGGGACCGCCGCCACACGCAGGCGATCAGCCGCCGGGCAGCGCGCGGGAAGAATGAGGTCACAGCGCACAAGCGCCGCCGCGAGGGCATGTGCGGCCGCCATCGCGATGCGCAAGGCTGCAGGCGGCAACCAATCGGCCATGATCTCGCCGGCGCTCTGGCGCAAATCCCGTTGCAGAAAGCCGATCACTTGCAGGAAGCGCCCCTCGTCCGCACCGAGGGTGTGACAGCAGGTGCATCGCACATCCAGCGGCCGGCGCGGAACCGCCGCGATGATGGCGAGGAGGCCGCCAAAGGAGGCGATCGCGTCCGCATCGGCGCCGGCCGCGGCGAGCCCGCCGCGCCAATCGGGATGACCGGCATCCGGCTCCATGTGCCGCAAGGCCCAGAGACGCACGGTCGTAACGATCAGGATCTCGGCCGTGCGCAGCTCACTCAACGGCGCGTCCAGCGCGTAGGCGGGCGGCAACGGGCTCATCGGCATCTCCCTCGAGGCTTAGCTTCCCGATGTTTAGCCGATAAGACGTGATATTGCAAATCACTCGCAACACTTTGGCGTGAGCGTGAGCGCGGCATCAATCGTCAGGGTTTCAACGCCCTGCCCTTGTCCGCGATCAGGCCTCGCAGGCGTGCAAGCGCCAGGCTCCAGATGACCGCCGCCTCGGCGGCAGGTGCTGCCACCGCAAACAGGATGTTGTCACCGGGATAGGGCAACGCGAATGGAATCGCCGTGGACATCGGTCCGCCGAGCAATGTCGGCAGCACGAGATAAAGCACACCGATCGTGACGACGGCCGCGAAATCACCGCGCCGCTGCTGAGGCGTGAGATTGAAATAGAGGAAGATTCCGACGTCGCGCGCGATGAAGAAATAGAGTGCGATCAGCGCCGGCAGAAGCTTGTCGGTGAACCCGAAGATTTCACGGCCCGGCGGCGTGAAGGTCAGCGCCTGGTAGACGACGAGCCCGGTCAGCAGCACGAAGGACAACATCCAGCCCTGCAGCGCGCCCAGCACGTGATCGATCCGGCCGCGCCCCAGCTCGTTCAACATCCAGCGATAGAGCACAGGGTTCTTGGGCTCGAGCAGCACCGCGACGTAAGTGAGGCCGGCTGCCACGCTGATGGCGATCGTGAGACGCAGCGTCTGCAAGCCCGTGCCTGCGCTCGCGAAGCCGTCTGCGAAACCCGCGCAATAAGCGATGAGGAAAAGCGAGAAGGCGAGCCACGGCAAAGGCCCAGTGCCCACCTGCAACTCACCCCGCAAAAGCGTCAGATTGCCGAGCAGCGACCAGCCGAGAAACAACGCGAGCGAGACGAGATAGAAGCCATGCCGCGGCGCGTGGACTCCCCACCACTCGATCCGGTCCGCGGGGCCGGCGAAATCGGGGACCGAAGACAACAGCCGCGTGGGATAGCTGATATCCCACAGTCCCGCCGCCGCGAAGCCCACGACGACGCCGATGACCATGAAGAGGAAGATATCGAACCGCGACTGCGTGGCCCGGCGGCGCACCGCGATCAGGCTGGCGAACAGCGCGGCCGACTGCGCAAAGAGACCGATCGACAGGAAATACACGAGCTCCGACAAAGCCGGGACGATGCCTTCCGCGCTGAAGCGCGCGGCAAGAATAAGCGCGAGACAAATAAGCCCGCCATACCATTGAAAGCTCGTGACGCCCAGGAGCTTGCCCGCGAGCATTTGCGACGGGGACAGAGCGGACAGACGCTGCCCATCCCAGGTGTGCTCGCGCAGCTCGTTCACCACCGCGCCCGCCGCGGCGCGCGAACCCCAAATGACGACGATGATGTAGAACAGATTGCGCGCAACCAAGCTCACTTCGGTCAGGCCGTTGCCCGAAACGCTGGACGTCGCAAAGAAGATGAGCCCGAGCACGATGGGCATCATAATGACGCGCCGGGGCGTCATCTCGATCCACAGATTGCGTTCAAACTCAGGATTCATGGCGGCGCTCGGCTTCGACCTTCTCGAAATAGACATCCTGCAGACGCTGCTTCGTCTCGGAAAACGAGATGACGGGAAAGCCCTTGTCGACAAGGGTCTTGAGAAGCCCCGCCCGTTCGGCCTTAGTTCCGGCAAAGGTGATGACGGCGGCCGCGTGGTGTGTGTCGAGCACCGTCACGTTCGCGAGGCCCCCGAGAACCGACGCGAGATCGGCGCTCGGGGCGGCAAGCTCGATCATCAGGCGCGGTGTCTCGCCCGCCCCCAGATGCTGGGCGGCGTTTCCGACGAGATGACCGTCGCTCATGATGATCATCTCGGTCGAGTAATCCTCGAGCTCCGAGAGAATGTGCGACGACACGACGAGCGTCATGCCCTGGGCCTGCAGCTCCCGGAGCAGCGCCGAGAGTTCGCGGCGCGCGTCGGGGTCGAGGCCGGAGGCCGGCTCGTCGAGCAGGAGCACTGCGGGCTCATGCACCACAGCCTGTCCGATGGCGAGCCTCTGACGCAAGCCGCGCGAGAGGATCGCTGCGCGCTCGTTCATGCGGTCGGAGAGACCGACACGACGCGCCGCCTTCTCGACCGCCTTGGGCACATCGACCACCGCCATGCCATGGGCCTTCGCGGCGAAGGTCAACGCGCGCGCCACGGTGAGGTCGTCATAAAGCCCGTAGAAATCGGCAAGAAATCCCAGCTTCTTGTGAATGGCGCGGGGATGGGTCGTGACATCGAGGCCATCGACGCGAACATGGCCCGAATAGGGTCGCTCAAGTGCCGCGATGCAGCGCATGAGCGTCGTCTTACCGGCGCCGTTGGGGCCGACAAGAGCTGCAATCGCACCCTTCTCGATCGTGACGCTCACGCCGTGCAAGGCGCGCTTCGTCGGATACTCGAACACAAGATCCTGGATTTCGATCATGCGCCCCGCACTGCTTTCAGGCTGTTTCGCCTGTTTTCCCCGTCGAAAGAGTGGCTGAAGGGCGCGATCTTGTCCATGGCCGGACTGTCAGACCTCGACCTGCGTCCCAAGCTCGACCACGCGGTCGGTCGGCAGCTGGAAGTAATCCGACGCGTTGAGCGCGAAGCGTGACAGCATGATGAACAGAAACTCGCGCCAGCGCGAGAATTTCGACCGCGTGGCGGGCACATAGGTCTGCCGACCGAGAAAGAACGATGTCTCCATCGGCGCGATCGGAAGTCCCAAAGGCTCCGCCTGGCGCAGCACGCCCAGAAGATCCGGCTCATCCATGAATCCGAACCGGCCGATGACGCGATAGAAGCCGTGGCCCAGATCCTCGACCGTCGTGCGTTGGCCCAGCAGTACATGGGGCACGTTCTGAGTCTGAATGGTGAGCAGCACCACCCGGCCATGCAGGACCTTGTTGTGCTTCATGTTGTGCAGAAGCGCGCGCGGCACGAGATCGTCGTCGGCGGACAGAAACACCGCCGTTCCCCCCACGCGCGGAATGCTCGACTTCGCCATGTTCTCGATGAACCCGGTGACGGGGACAAGACTCGCGCGTTGACTTTGCGCCACTTCTCTGCGGCAGACATACCAGGTCGTCATGCATGTAAAGAGGACGAGACCCATGGCCAGCGGCAAGACGCCGCCCGCGGCGAGCTTGGTGAGCGTCGCGCCGAACAGCGTGAGATCGACGATGAGCAGCGGCAGAAACACATACACCGGGTGCAACGCCGGCGTCCCGCGCATATTGAGGTAAAGGATGAAGGCAAGGATCGTGGTGGTCGTCATCGCGCCCGTCACCGCGATGCCATAGGCACCCGCGAGCGCGCTCGAATTGTGGAACGTCGCCACGAGCAGAAGCACCGCGGCAAGCATCAGCCAGTTCACGCGCGGCACATAGATCTGGCCGTGCGCCTTTTCCGACGTATGCAGGATCTGCAGACGCGGCACGAAGCCCAGAAGGCTCGCCTGCTGAGCGAGCGAAAAGGCGCCGGAGATGACAGCCTGCGATGCGATCACCGTCGCCGCGCCGGCAAGCACCGTGAGCGGGATCACGCCCCAATCCGGCGCCAGGTGAAAGAAGGGGTTGACGACCGCTTCGGGCTCGCGCAGCACGAGCGCGCCCTGACCGAAATAGTTCAAGACAAGACATGGCAAGACCACCGCGAGCCAGCCGATGCGGATGGGCTTCCGCCCGAAGTGGCCCATATCCGCATAGAGCGCCTCCACCCCGGTCACGGCGAGAACGACGCTGCCCAGAATGAAGAAACCGGTCGTGCCGTTGGTCAGCAGAAACGTCGCGCCGCGGCGGGGATCGAGCGCGGCCAGCACTCCGGGAGTCTCGAAGATCGAAAGAAGCCCAAGCCCACCGATGGTCAGGAACCAGATGAGAATGATCGGCCCGAACAATGCACCCATGCGCCCTGTGCCATGACGCTGAACGGCGAACAGCACCGCAAGGATCACGACCGAGATCGGCAGCACCAGCGGCTTGAACACCGGCGTGGCGACTTCTAGGCCTTCCACCGCGCTCATCACCGAGATGGCGGGCGTGATCACGGAATCCGCGAGGAACATCGACGCACCCAGCAGCCCCGCATAGAAGGCCATCTTGACGAAGCGTTTGCGCCGCGGCTGCTGTGCTTCGACCAGCGCGAGCAACGCCAGAATACCGCCCTCACCACGATTGTCCGTACGCAGAATGAGCACGACATATTTCCAGGTCACGACGATCATCAGCGACCAGAAAATGAGGGAGAGGACGCCCAGCACGGTGCCCGGCCCGGTCGAATGGGCCCCGTCGAGGCAGAGCTTGAGCGTGTAGAGAGGGCTCGTCCCAATGTCGCCATAGACGACACCCAGCGCGCCGATCGTCAGACGCGACAGGCTTTCGGCATGGGGAACATGAGCCTTGACCGCAGTCGTCTCGCGGACTGCTGCATGTGGACCACCCGATACGTTCATGATGTCGTCACGGCGCGGCGAGGGGCCCTGTTGAGATCGAAGATCCCGAGAGGGCCCCGGGATCTTTTGATGGCTGAATAAGAACGATGGAAGGTGCCTTTAGGCTCCCAAAGCACCGATGATCGAGATCGAGCAGACATTGGACGACGGCGAACCACCCAGATTGTGGGTGAGACCGATCTTGGGCGCGGCAAGCTGGCGCTCGCCCGCGCGGCCCTGCAACTGCAGGTACATCTCATAAAGCATGCGCAGGCCCGAAGCGCCGATCGGGTGGCCGAAGCATTTGAGGCCGCCATCGATCTGGCATGGCACGCCGCCATCCGCATCGTAGAAGCCGTTCAGCACGTCCTTCCAGCCTTCGCCCTCCTTGGAGATGTAGAGATCTTCCATGGTGACGAGCTCCGTGACCGAGAAGCAGTCATGCACCTCGATCATCGAAATGTCCTTGCGCGGGTCGCGGATGCCGGCTTCCGCATAGGCTTTCTGCGCGGCGATGCGGGTCGTGTGGAAGTAGCTGCCGTCCCAGGAATTATGCTGGGACTCCAGACCGTTCGAGACCGAGAGCTGCAAGGCTTTGACGCTGATGAGATCCTTCTTGCCGAGCGAGCGGGCGATCTCGGGCGTGGTCACGATCGCGGCGGCTGCGCCGTCCGACACGCCGCAGCAATCGAACAGGCCCAAAGGCTCCGCGATGATCGGCGCATTGAGCGCCATCTCTTCGGTGATCGGCTTGCGCAAATGCGCCTTCGGATTCTTCGCCCCGTTCGCGTGGCTTTTCACGGACACATGGGCGATCGCCCGCTTGAGATCCTGTGCCGACACGCCGTGCTTCGCGCGATAGGCGGTCGCGAGTTGGGCGAAGTTGCCGGGCGGCGAGCCGTTGGCAACCCACATGGGCGTCAGCGTCCCACGCTGCGATGTGGGCAGGCCGCCATACCCCGTGTCCTTCAGCTTCTCCATGCCGACGGCAAGCGCGATGTCGCACGCCCCCGAAGCCACGGCGTAGACCGCGCCACGGAACGCCTCCGACCCGGACGCGCAGAAGTTTTCGACACGCGTCACGCCGATATTCGGCAGACGCAACGCTTCGGACAGAGGCGTGCCGCCCTTGCCCATCCCGTACTCGTCGACATGGGTCGAGAACCAGGCCGCATCGAGCCGTTTGTCATCGATCCCCGCGTCCTGCATCGCCTCCAGATAGGCTTCGACCATGAGCTCATCAGGACCCATGTCCCAGCGCTCGCCGAATCTCGAGCAGCCCATGCCCAGGATCGCGACCTTGTCCTTGATGCCTCTCGCCAATGGAGCCTCCGGCAGTGTGATTTGACGTCAGGGAATGTAAGAGCGTGGGGGGCAAAAGTCACCCGGGGGTTGGCGGGCCCCTGGCTCTCCATCCGGCCCCGAAGGGGCCCTCCCGCCCCTATTTCCGGGTCAGGGTGTAGGCGTAGGTGGCCAGAAGCGACCAATCCATCGCCCGGGCAATCTCGTTCCAGAAATGGTCGACCTCCCGAACGATCGGGATGCTCTCAAAATAGAGGTGGTCGTAGAAGGGGACGATCTTGACCTCGGAGTAGCCCGTTTCCCGGATGGCCGCCGCGTTTTTGCGGCTCGCGATGCAGTGATCGTAATAGGCGGGGAATTTCGGATTTTTGTCGTCCGCCCGGGCCGGAAAGAAGTGAAGGAGGATCGGACGGGTCACTGTCTCCGGAAGAAGGGCGTTGGCGACAAAGGGCAGACCATAACGCAGCGGGTGAAAGTGAAGCCCCACTCCGCCCGGCCGCAGAAGCTTGCTTGCCGTGCGATACATGGCGAGCGTGTCCGGAAGATGCTCGATGAGCATGCGCGAGAATACGAAATCGACCTGCCCGACCAGGCTGTCCGGCACCTCCGCCTCATTGCAGACATTGAACTGGGCGCGGGAATAATCAGCCGGCAAATGGCCGAGCTCACGCTCCGACACATCGTTGACGACATAGTCGACATCGATCGCGTGGAATTCCGCAGGGCTGAACAGCGGCAACCGACCGCCGCCCATCTCGAGCACGCGGCGCGCGCCGATCTCCCCCACCAACGTTGAGATGATGGGCTTCAGATGATCAAGCGCCCAATAGTAGTCATCGCCCAGCGCAAGCTTTGCGATGACCGGATCGAGGCTGCCCGCAAGTCCGGGACTGCCGTCAAGCATTGCCATAACGACCCTCTCACATGAGGGGGATCGGCGCTCTCCGACGAACCACGCAACGCACTCGCTCGCCGATCCAGGTTAAACGGGCACGGCCTTCCAGAAATATCGACGGAAGCCGCGCCTCACATCCATATCCTTGATCCGGAATACCATCCGTACCGATTGGCCGGTTTCCAGACTGCCGGGCTCCACATCCGTGAAGTCCGTCATGAAACGCCCGCCTTCGGCAAAAGTTACCATACCGTAGTGTTGTGGCGGATCCATGCAATAAGTGAGGTGATCGGCCGACCAGGAAAGAATTTTTCCGGTCTGCTCGGCGAAATTGTAAGGCTCTTGCGTGTCGACCGCCTTGCAATTCGGATTGACGCACATGCGCGTCCGCGGAAATTGTGCGGTGCCGCACGTCTTGCAGCGTCCGCCGACCAGACCCAGAACCATGTCGCGTTTGCGATAAAGGGTCGTCAGTGCCGTCTTCTTGTCCTGCTCGGCGCGCATGCCCTTCTCGAGCTCGACGCGCCCCGTGAACGCCAGGAACTTCATATAGTTGGTTTCTTCCTTGCGACGCTCGAGCGAACCTTTGACACCGCCGCGCGGCGTCAGAGTCTTGATCTCCGGCGTCACCTCGAACACGAGAACGTCGCAGCCTTGGGCGAATTGCGCGACGAGGATCTTGTCTCCCGGCGACGCCGTTTCGAGGGTCCGGGCGAGAAGCAGAAGCGGATGCGCGGTGCCGGTGTCGCCGACTGTCCCCGCGAGTTGATCGACCACAGCACCATCGGGGATACCGCACTTCTTCGCGATCGACTCCGGCACGCCCCTGAACACGCAAGGCAGAATGAACTTCGTGATGTTCTCGCCCTTGAGGCCTGCGACCTTCAACGCGCCCGCAATCGCTTTGGGCACGATCCGCGCATAGCCTTCGTCACGGATCCAGCGCTCTTCCCAGTTGTAGTCGAACTCCTCGTCGGCGGCGCGGAAGTGATCGACGAAATCCACCGTCTCGGAATGACCGCCCACGAGCTTCGCGATCTCACCCGTCTTGCCCACCGTGAGCGCTGCAGCGCCGTCACCGAGTTGCAGCTCCTGTGTCGATGCCGCCCGCGCCGAACGCTGCTCGCTCGCTACGACAAGCGCGGTCTTTGCGAAGCCCGCCTGAACCGTCGCAAGAGCTGACTGCAGGGCCGTGACCCCCGCACGCAGCGAGCCCGTGACGTCGCTTGACCCGATGCCCTCATCCAATGTCAGAGCCGCTGCAACGACACCTGCATTTTGGCGGTCGGCAAAAGGAAGGCTTGTCGATGCCAGGAAGATCGAGCGGATGTCGGCACGGCGCTGGCCGGTCAGACAATCCCGCGAAGCCTCGACCGCCATCGTGAGGCTGTCCTCGTCCCAGCCCGCCATGGTGCGCTCGCCCTTGGCCTGACCGGCCAAGCCCGGGTTGAACCAGACATTCGCGGTGACGATGGATTTTCGGCTGAGCCTGAGCCGCGGCACATAGGCTCCGTAGGCGGTAATCCCGACCATTTTCGACTCCCTCACAGCGTGCACGATTGGTGTCTCGAACGGGGGCGTAGCCCATTTCCGTTCGCCGTACAACAAGATGGGGGATGATGCCTATTTGACCGTGACAACCACGCAGGATTGGCCGCGCTGGCGCAATTCCGCGCAGGCCTCGCCCGCGGCGGAGCGCTCGCCATAAGGTCCGAGCCTCAGGCGATAATAGGTGCCCTTGGAGCCGAGATCGGCTGCCGCAATGCTCATGCCCTTGCCGGCGTTTCCGAGCTTGGACATCAGCGCGGTCTTCGCCGTCTCGGCCGGCCCGCGGCTTCCATAGGACGCGAGTTGCACATAGTAGCCGCCACCCGTGACAACCGCCGGCGTGCTCGGGGCAGGCGCGACCGGCGCGTGGCTCGCCGCTGCGCGAGCCGGAGCCACGGGAGCGGCAGCCGCAACTTTCGCCGTCGGCGGTGATGCCGGAGCGGCAGGCGCGGATGCGGCTGGCGCTGCTATGGACGCCGAAGCCTCGCTTGGCGCGGCAGCCGGCGGTTGCGGTTCGTTTTTAGCTCCCAACAACCCGTCACTCGAAGGCCGTAGCGCGGCGGCTGGCGACGACGGCCCGGGAAGCTGGGTGGGAGCACGGTTCGCGACCGGCGGCGAGATCGATCCCGTGGGCTCGTCCGCAGTGTCCTGATCGGAGCGTGCCGGCGGCTGCGTGGACGCAACGGCAACAGGCGGGGCGGTAGCCTGGGGCGGCAAAGAGACCGATTGAGCAACTTGGTTCGGTGGCGCAACCGCCGCACTTGATCCGGATGTCTTTCCCTGACGCGCAACCGTGGTTGCGACTTTCGCTTCTGCGGCAGCGGGGTTTGGACGCGCTCCAGACCCGTCTTTGGGTGCATTTGTGAGCGCGGACAGACGCTCGAGCGGCGGCACGAACGAGGGATTGCAGGCCACAGCGTCGCGATAATCCGTCGAGGCCGATTGGACATTGCCCAACGCTTCATAGGCGAGCCCGCGCCCGTAGTGAACCAGGTCCGGCGTCGGCGAGCCGAGTTCCAATGCCTTGGTGTAGTCGATCAAGGCGGGCTCGAGAGCGCCACTGAGCCGCTTGGCCGTGCCGCGCCCGAAATAGGCCTCGGAGAGCTTTGGAGCCAGCGTCACGGCGGCATCGAATTCGCGCACCGCCTGGGCGAGCTGGCTCAAGGACAGGTATGCGAGTCCGCGCCCGACATAGGCCTTGGCCTGAAGCTCCGGTGGGGATGCATTCAGCCAAATAGCGTTCGTGTAGTCCGCGATGGCGCCGTTGGGGTTATTGGACAGCTGCTGGGCAAGCCCGCGCTCGCGGTAGACGGTCGCGAGAAAGGCGGGCTCGACCTTCTCACCTTGAAGAAGCGTGCTGTAGAGCGCGATGGCACGGGGGTAGTCGGCCTCACTGACGGCAATATGGGCCTCTCGCAGGCGCGGATCGCCACCCTCAGCAGGGAGTTGGGCGGCAGGAGCTTGTGCTGCACGTGCTGCCAAGGTCAGCTCGCCCGCCCCCGTCAGAGCCAAAACCAGCCCTATCAAAGAGACGGCCAAAGAGTTTTGGGGGTGAAGACTGACCATAACACATGATCTGGTAAGTGATTCGCAAAAGCCCGCTGCATTTATACTTCGACTTCGCGTGCGGAGCGAGTGAGAAATCAGCGCAGCCTTTGGTGGTGTCCTGCCCAGGAGAATTCCTCGGATAGTCCAATTTTCTCCAGGCACGGTTTACCGCGCCTGCGATATAGTCCGGCCCGGCCGAAGCCCGGGGGGCGATGGGTCGGCTTCTTGATTGGTCTTTCCAAGGCACGAGGAGGTTCATGTCAAACGCCCATCGCACGCCCATTCGCAAAGCGGTTTTTCCGGTCGCCGGTCTTGGCACCCGCTTCCTTCCGGCAACCAAGGTCGTCCCCAAAGAGCTGTTGCCGGTGGTCGACAAGCCCCTTGTGCAATACGCGATCGAAGAGGCGCGCGAAGCCGGCATCGAGCAGTTCGTGTTCGTCAACGGTCGCGGCAAAGGCGCGATCGAGGACTATTTCGACCGGGCCTATGAGCTCGAGGACACCCTCAACCAGAAGAAAAAGGCAGCCGAACTGGGCCAGCTCACCTCGGAGCTGCCGGCGCCGGGGGATGTCACTTTTGTACGCCAGCAGGCACCGATGGGGCTCGGTCACGCCGTCTGGTGCGCCCGCCACATCGTGGGCAACGAGCCCTTTGCCATCATCTTGCCGGACGATCTCGTGCGCGCAGCACCGGGCTGTCTGTCGCAGCTCGTCGAGGCCTATCACCAGACCGGCGGCAATGTCGTGGCGGTCGAGAACGTGCCCCGCGACCAGACCAACAAATACGGCATCTTGGACATCGCGCGCGAAGATGGCGCGCTTGTCGAGGTGAAGGGCCTGGTCGAGAAGCCGGATCCGAGCGTCGCCCCCTCCACCCTCTCGATCATCGGACGCTATATTCTGTTACCCGACGTCTTCGCGCCGCTCGACAAGCAGGATCGCGGCGCCGGCGGCGAGATCCAGCTCACCGACGCGATGGCCAAGATGATCGGCTCCAAGCCGTTCCATGGCGTTCGGTTCAGCGGAATTCGCTATGATTGCGGCGACAAGGTGGGCTTTCTTGAAGCGACGATCGCGCTTGCACTGGAGCGCGAGGACATCGCGCCGCGCTTCAAGCCAATTCTCACGCGTTATGCGCAAGCGCAGTCCGTGAAGTCCAAGTAGGGATCCGGTCATGCGTGTGGCGATGATAGGAACGGGGTATGTCGGGCTCGTCTCGGGGGCCTGCTTCTCCGAGTTTGGCCATGACGTCGTCTGCATCGACAAGGACGCGGCGAAGATCGAGTCCTTGCAGGCCGGCAAGATTCCCATTTATGAGCCCGGCCTGGACGAGATCGTGGCCGACAATGTCGAAGCCGGCCGTCTCTCCTTTTCAACCGATCTCGCAGCCAACGTTCCGAAAGCGGATGCCGTTTTCATCGCGGTAGGCACGCCGAGCCGCCGTGGCGACGGATACGCCGATCTCTCCTATGTGTTCGCCGCGACTGAAGAGATCGCGGCCGCCCTCGACGGCTATACGGTGATCATCACCAAGTCGACCGTGCCGGTCGGCACGAGCCGTAAGGTGGAGGAGATCATCCGGCGCGTGCGTCCCGATGCGAAGGTGGACATCGCCTCCAATCCGGAATTCCTGCGCGAGGGCTCCGCGATCGAGGATTTCAAGCATCCGGACCGGGTCGTCGTCGGAGCCGACACCGAGCGGGCGCGCGACGTCCTGCGCGAGCTTTATCGCCCGCTCTACCTCATCGAAACACCCATGGTGTTCACGACGCGCGAGACGAGCGAACTCATCAAATACGCGGCCAATGCCTTTCTCGCGACGAAGATCACCTTCATCAACGAGATGGCGAATTTGTGCGAGCGGCTGGGCGGCGACATCCAGGACGTTTCGCGCGGCATCGGACTCGACGGCCGCATCGGACGCAAGTTCCTGCATGCGGGTCCGGGTTATGGCGGCTCGTGCTTCCCGAAAGACACGCTCGCACTTGTGCGCACCGCTGAAGAGGCCGGCGTTCCCACGCGCATTGTCGAAGCGGTCGTGGCCGTCAACGACGCGCGCAAGAAACACATGAGCGAACGGGTTCTGGCGGCCTGCGGCGGCAGCGTTGCGGGCAAGACCATTGCGGTCTTGGGCCTCACTTTTAAGCCCAACACGGACGACATGCGCGATTCACCCAGTCTCGAGATCCTGCCCCTGCTCCACAAGGCGGGTGCCAAGCTCCAGGCGTTCGATCCCGAGGGCATGGAAGAGGCGAAAAAGCAGCTGACCAACGTCACGTTCTGCGCGGGCGCCTATGAGGCGATCAAGGGCGCGGACGCAATGCTGCTTCTCACCGAGTGGAACGAATTCCGCGCGCTCGATCTGCGCCGCATCAAGGGACTGATGAAGACCCCGATCATGATCGACTTGCGCAACGTGTACGTGCCGCGCGAGATGGCGGCGGCAGGGTTCACCTATCATTCGGTGGGCCGGGCCGCGGTGAAGCCCGCGGGATAAACGAGGGGACCGAGAATTGCGCAACACGAACCGTGTCCTGGTGACGGGAGGGGCCGGCTTCATAGGTGCCAATCTCATACAGCATTTATCGGCAAGCGGCGCCTACGACCTCGTCGTGCTCGACAACCTTTCCGCCGGCCAGCAGCGTCCAATTTTCCCGCCCAAAGTCCGGCTCATTCTCGGTGATTTCACCGACAAAGCGACCATGACGGAGTGCCTGCGAGGCGTCGACGCCGTCGTGCATCTTGCGGCGCTTGCCGGCGTTGTCGATTCTGTCGAGGACCCGCGCCCGAGCTTCCAAATCAACGTGGCCGGCTCATTTCAGTTGTTGGAATTGGCGCGGGCTGCAAATGTTCGCAGCATCATCAATGCTTCGACCGGTGGCGCCCTCCTCGGCGAAGTAGCGTCGCCGATTTCGGAAGAGATGGCACCTTGTCCGCTCTCCCCCTACGGCGCATCCAAGCTTGCCGTGGAGGGCTATTGCTCGGCCTTTGCCAGCGCCTACGGATTGTCGTGCGTGTCATTGCGCTTTTCGAACATCTACGGTCCACGCTCGGCGCACAAGAAGAGCGCT
>Ga0081455_10002295_pt1 | contig 22789 bp, 22 predicted proteins | sample TabmetS3T2R1_FD_70207 | JGI IMG/M metagenome (GOLD analysis project Ga0081455, IMG submission 70207) | Tabebuia heterophylla rhizosphere microbial communities from the University of Puerto Rico - S3T2R1 | ecosystem: Host-associated > Plants > Roots > Rhizosphere ...
CCGCCACCATCGGTGCGATCAGCGCATCGCGGGCGACGCATCTATGGCAACTCAATCTCGGGCTAGGCGTCGTGATGGGCTTTGCCGGCGCATCGCTCTCGGGCGTGCTGAGCTCATCGGTGATCGGCCGATGGTTTCCGGCACATCGCCTCGGCGTGGCACTGGCCGTCGCCTGGTCGGCGCCCGGTGTGGGCAGCATCGTCATCTTGCCGCTTGCCGAGCACATCATCGCGACTGACGGGTGGCGGCAGGCCTATTTCGTCTTCGCCTGCATCAGCGCGGCGTTCATTCCGTTATTGCTGGTGCTGCCGTGGCGTCGCATTGCCGCAGGGGCGCCCGGGCTTGCGCGTGCGCACGCATCGGCAAGCACAGGCGTGACGGTGGGGCAGGCGGTACGGGAAGCGCCGTTCTGGGCGCTCACCTTTTCCTTCGGCTTCACCTCGCTCGGCATCTTCGCGATCGCGCCGCAGGCGATGGTGTATCTGCTCGAGCGTGGGATGGAGGGCAGCTATGCGGCGCGAGCGCTCGCCGTCGCCGGAGTTCTGACCCCGCTCGGCATGGTCGGCTTCAGCTGGTTGTCGGACCGTGGCGGCCGCAAGCTCGCGGCCCTCCTCGCCTATAGCTGCTCGATCGTGGGAGTGGGCATGCTGGCTCTGGTGCGGGGGCCGGACGACGATCTCTTCCTGTGGCTCTATGTGTTGTTGTTTGGCGGCAGCCAAGGTTCGCGTGGGCCCATGATCTCGACCCTGGCGACCCTGCGCTATCGCGGCGCCAATTTCGGCCGCATTTACGGTTTCATCAGCATGGGCATGGGCTTGGGCGGCTTCCTCGGTGCCTGGATCGGCGGCCTGCTGCACGATCTCACGGGCGGTTACGCGGCAGTCATGATCTTCTCGGTCTGCATGCTGGCGATGGCTGCTGCTTCGCTTGGCGCGGAAGCGGGTGCGCGCGAGCGACTTGCCACCTGATCGTCGCAATTGACGACGCTCCGGTTAAGCTTGCACGACATCTCGATGACCTTGATATCGACATATTGTGTTTCCAAAAAAATTTGCCACAATGCGCGCCATGTTCGATCGGCCTCGACTCGACTTTCGGAGTAGTCCCAGCCAACGGCGGCGGAGCTAGCCGTGACGCCGGGCCTTGAGTCCTGCCACGCGCTGGTGCTCAACGCCGACTTTCGGCCGCTGTCGTACTTCCCTCTGTCGATCTGGTCGTGGCAGGACGCCGTGAAGGCGGTGTTCCTCGACCGTGTCAGCGTGGTCTCCGAATACGAGCGCAAGATCCACAGCCCGTCCTTCGAGATGCGCCTGCCGAGTGTCATCGCACTCAAGGAATATGTTCCAGCGGCACGGCGTCCGGCCTTCACCCGGTTCAACGTCTTCCTGCGCGATCATTTCAACTGCCAGTACTGCGGCGGCGATTTCGCGACCAACGAGCTCACCTTCGACCACGTGGTCCCCAAGTCGCGCGGCGGTCGCACGAGCTGGAACAACGTCGTCACCGCCTGCAGCCCGTGCAATCTCCTGAAGGGCAATCGCCTGCTGCGTGAAAGCGGCATGTTCCTGCAGCGCGCACCGATCGAGCCGACGACGGCGGAACTGCAGGAGAATGGACGGGCCTTCCCGCCGGGCTACCTGCACGAGAGCTGGCGCGACTTCCTGTATTGGGACAGCGAGCTGGATCAGAACTAGGCGGGAGCGTGCCGCTCAGCCATCCCGTGTCATCCCGAGCGTAGCGAGGGATCTTTGTCTCAAGCGTTATAAATAGAAAGATCCCTCGCTACGCTCGGGATGACACATTGATCCCAGCTTCAGATCCTCGTCGATAGCCAGATCGCGAGCTTCGAGCCTGTCTTGATGGCTCGCGTCAGCAATTCGTAGGCCGGCGCCTGCTCCGCACCCGAAGCCAGTGCCTCGTCTCGATGCGCGATCTCCTCGGCGCGAAACTTCTCTACCGTGGCCTTGAGGTCCGCCTCGTCGTCTCCAAGAGCGGCGGCCTGGCTCGCGTAGTGCTCATCGATCGTCTCCTCGATTGCGACCGTGCAGGCCATCGCTGCCTTGTCGCCCATCAAGGCCGTGGCAGCACCCAGCGCAAATCCGGCCAAATCCCAAACCGGCGACAGGACTGTGGGTCGCACGCGGCGCTGTGTCATCAAGCGATCGAAGGTGGTGCGATGCTCGCGCTCCGCTCGTGCCATGGCCGCGATCTTGCGTCCCGCATCGCCATTGGCGCGACCTGTCCAGCGCAGCGCCGCGAGCTGGCCTTCATAGATGCGAACCGCGCCAAACTCGCCGGCCTGATCAACTCGAATTACGCGCTCGACGAGCTGCCGAGGCTCGAGGTCGCCGGGATTGCGCCCGTCGCCGGTCCTCATGGATGCTCCTTAACGTTGCGAATCACCGTCGCCGACAGCACGAGCGCAACGCCCGCCGACAGGATCGCGTTCCAACCCGCCATTGAGATGCCCCACATCGACCAGGCGGCTTGGTCGCAACGCACCATCTTGGCGGAAAAGAGATACTTCTTGAGCTCGGCGGGAGACAGGCCGCTCGGGATGCGGCCGGAGCAGGCCTGCGGGCCTGCCCACCATTGGTTCTCGACGCCCGCGTGATAGAAGCCGATGAACGCAGTGATGAAGAGCGCCGCGACCGCCGCCAGTGCGAACACATAGGCGAGGCGAGACGAGGTGAGCGAGGCGACGGCGGCGAGGCCGAGGGCAATCGATGCGATATGGGGATAGCGCTGCCAGTGGCAGAGATCGCACGGCGGCAGGCCGACCACGTATTGGAAGTAGAGCGCACCTGCCATCAAAACACCGCTGGTGATCGCAGCGACCAGGCCGATCTGGCTGGGGAGAGGCAACGACTTCAGCTGGGCAAGGCGCATCGAAGGTCTCAGAACAGATAGCGGAAGGCCACGAACCCGCCCACCAGCGCCACCAGGAACAGCCACGTCACCAACGTCAGGCGTTCCTCGATGAAGTTGCGGATCGGTTCCCCGAACTTCCATAGCAAGGCTGCCACGATGAAGAACCGCAAACCACGCGTTACGATAGACGCCCACACGAAAGTGAAAAGGTCAAAGTGCGCGGCGCCTGAAGCAATCGTCACCAGTTTATAGGGAATGGGCGTCAATCCCTTGATCAAAATGATCCAAGTCCCCCATTCGGCAAAGCCCGCCCGGAACTTCTCGAGCCCGTCCTGCAGGCCGTATGTCTTCACCAGCCAGGCGCCGATCGTCTCGAAGAAATAGAAGCCGATGGCATAGCCCAAAAGCCCGCCCAGCACCGAGCAGATGGTGCAGACCAGGGCGATCCTGAAGGCCTTGGTGCGGTTGGCCAGCACCATGGGGATCAGCATCACGTCGGGGGGAATGGGAAAGAACGAGCTTTCGGCGAAGGCCACCGCACCCATGGCGACGATGGCTTTGGGGTGGCCCGAGAGACGGATCACCCAGTCATAGAGGCGGCGGAGCATCACACGCTCTTAGCGTGTCATCCCGAGCCCTGCGAGGGATCTTTCTTCGGTATCTCAGGATGACGGCCCATGGGCCGTCATTCAGCCGCTTGCTTCAGCCGGGTCGGCACCGTTTCGCCGGCGAGCAGCGCGGCACGGGCAGCTTCATATTCGGCCGTGAGTCGCGCCACGACCTCGCCGGCCGGCGGCGCATCGTGGATCTGGCCAACCCCTTGACCCGCACCCCAGATGTCGCGCCAGGCCTTGGTCTTCATGTTGCCGCCCGAGCCGAAGTTCATCTTGCTTTTGTCGGCTTCCGGCAGGGCATCGGGATCGAGCCCGGACGCGGCAATGCTGCGCTTCAGGTAGTTGCCGTGCACGCCGGTGAACAGATTCGTGTAGACGATCTCCTCGCCGCTCGACTCGATGATGCACTGCTTGTTCTCGGGTGAAGCGGCCGCTTCCTTGCTGGCAATGAAGCGCGTGCCGATATAGGCGAGGTCCGCGCCGAGTGCCTGGGCCGACAGCACCGATGCGCCGTTGGCGATCGAACCCGAGAGCAGCAGGCAACCGTCGTAGAACTGGCGCACTTCGGGCACCAGAGCGAAGGGCGAGAGGCGGCCGGCATGGCCGCCAGCGCCGGCGCAGACCAGGATCAGCCCATCGACGCCCGCCTGCAGCGCGCGCTTGGCATGCACGACGTTGGTCACGTCGTGGAACACGAGGCAGCCATAGCGCTTGGCCGATTTCACGACGTCGTCGGGCGCGCGCAACGACGTGATCTGAATCGGCACCCTGTATTTTTCGCAGAGATCGACGTCGTACTGCAGCCGGTCGTTGGAGCTGTGCACGATCTGGTTCACCGCGAAAGGCGCCACCTTGCGGTCGGGATGCTTGGCCTTGAAGTCACCGAGCTCGCCGGTGATGCGCTTCAGCCACTCTTCCAGCAGCTCCTTCGGCCGCGCGTTGAGCGCCGGGAACGAGCCCACGATGCCCGCCTTGCACTGCTCGATCACGAGGTCGGGGTTGGAGACGATGAACAGCGGCGCGCCGACCACCGGAATGGAAAGGGAGTCGCGCAAGAGTGCCGGAAGAGCCATGAACCGTATCCTCGTCTATCTCAGAAGGGCGTAAGGCCCGCCGCGGTCGATCGCCCGCTTGTATGCCGGCCGGGCATGGATACGGTCAAGAAAGGCACCGAGCTTTGGATAGTTCGATGCCAGGCCCGCACGGGCGGCGGCGGCTTCGATTGGGAAGCTCATTTGGATATCGGCCGCGGAGAAGGTGCTGCCCGCGAACCAGTCGCGGCCCGAAAGCTCGCGCTCGAGGAAGCCGAGATGGTTCTTCAGTTGCGGGGCAATCAAAGCCGTGTCCGCGCCCGACGCGAGCGCCTTGGCGGCGGGCTTCATCAAGATCGGCGCGCGCTGCGGAAGGCGAGTGAACACCAGCTTCATCAGGAGCAATGGCATCAGCGAGCCTTCGGCATAGTGCATGAAGTAGGTGTAATGCAGGCGGTCGGACGAGCCCATCGGTGGCGTGAATTTGCCGTTGCCGTAGGTTTCCGCGAGGTACTCGAGGATCGCGCCAGATTCTGCCAGCACCTTGTCCCCGTCTGAAAGGACCGGCGACTTGCCGAGCGGATGGACCGCGCGCAACGCGGCGGGCGCGAGCATGGTTTCTGGATCGCGCTCGTAACGCTTGACCTCATAGGGCAGGCCAAGCTCCTCCAGCATCCAGAGGATGCGCTGCGAGCGCGAGTTGTTGAGATGATGGACGATGATCACGTTGTGCCTTCCGTCCTAGAGCGGACCCGGCCGCCAGTTGCCGTGGAAGCCAGCCGGTACGCGACTGCTCAAGTGGGCGAGCGCCACGGGACCTTTGGCGATGTCGGTCGCTTCGAACACGGCGAGGTCGCTTCGGCCTTCGGCGCCCCGGTAGACGACGCTCAACACCCAACCGTCGCCCTCGGGTGAGTCGTCGCGGCGCGGCACGAATACCGGCTCGCCGAAGCGGTCGGCTGGCCCGGACGTCCAGGTCGCGTTCTTGCCGGTCAGCAGATCGTAGTGAGTGATGCCGTCTTCGCGTGGCTCGCCGGTCTGGGGATCGACCGCGTTGACCGACACCATCCAGCCATGCCGGTACTCCTGCATGCAGAAACGTTCGTCGAAGCGCGGGAACTCGCCGGCACGATCGTCGAGCTGCGTTTCCTGGAAAGTGTTGGCCTGGCCGCTGAGATCGAAGGTCCAGCGGAAAAGCCGGGCCGGCGGCGGCGTCCTGGTCGAAGGCGATCCGTCCGGCAGCGGGAACAGCGGGGCCACGTCGTATTTCATGACGTCGACCACCACGCGCCCGTCGGCGGTTTCGAAATGATTCATGGGATGGAAGACGTAGGACGCGGGCGCCGTCACCCACTTGGTATCGGCAACGGTGCCTTTCCTCGGGATGAAAGCGATGTGCGTGCCCTTGTCGGGTTCCCAGGCGAAGGGCGGCAGGCCGGCCATGGCGCGTTCCATCGAGCTGGTGAGCGGGAAGATCGGCACGACGATCCAGTTCTTCGTCACCGCGAAATCGTGGACCATGCTGGAGAAAGGACCCTCGAGAATCTCGGCGCGCGTGATTTCGCCCGCCTCCGTCACCGTCTGGATGCTCACTTCCTTGGTGAAGCGGCCCTTTGCCGAATAGCCGAAGAACACCATCTCGCCGGTTTCGGGATCGAACTTGGGATGCGCGGTGAAAGGCCCACAGAGCTTGTTGCCCCAGGTCTCGTAGCCTTTCGGCATCAGGCTCGCCGGATCGAGCCCAAACGGCGCGTGTGCCTCCTCGAGTGCCAGAAGCTTACCGCCGTGCCAGACGATGTTGGTGTTGGCCAGCGTCGAACCGAGTTCCAGGATACGCGGATCGCTGAGGCGTGGGTTGAAGACACCGGAGAGGCCTTCGCCCTCCTTGTTCTCGAGTTCCCACTTGGGCGTGCGCACCCAGCGATTCTTGTAGGAGACGTTGCCGTTCTCGATGTGGAAGGCATGGATCATGCCGTCGCCGCCGAACCAGTGGTACGAGCCGCGCGGGGCAAATTGCGGGTTGGGCCCGTTGCGGTAGAGCGTGCCGCATAGCTCCTTCGGCATTTCCCCGCTGATGTGCAGGTGGGCGGCGTCGGCCTCGGTGTTCACCGGGCCGTAGTAGCCGCGCAGGAAGGGATTGTCGGTCGGGAAAGCCTTGGCCATGGCGCGCTCCTGCTTGGACAGATAAGGGAAACGCTGTGTACTTAACCGACGCTATCAATACACACTGTTCCCCGCAAGAGAATTTTCGATGTCAGTCCGCCGGAGCCGGGAAGGGCGCGCCGCGCTGGGCGACGGCCTGGCGATTTTCGATGCGCCGGCAGACGAGGCTGCCCACGATGCCGGTTCCGAGGATCAGAAGGCCGCAGCCAAGCTGGGTGGCGACAGCGCCCATCAGCTCGAAGCACCAGGTGGCGATGAAGCTTGCCGCGAGCATGGCGGCTGCCATCACCACCAGCCGCAGGCGAAAGACACGCGCGATGTCGTGACCATGGAACACGGTCTGCATACGCGTGATCATGGGCACGAAGAAGAACGGCCCACCAAGGCCGGCCAACAGCCCGCCCAGCATCATCGACGGCAGGAGCGCGTCCGACGGCAGCAGCCAGACGGAGAGCGCCAGCCAGGAGAAGCCTGAGCCCATCGCGACATAGCCCAGGAACATGGTCGACATCGGGCGTTTGAACCGCACGCTGCCGGCGATGATGTTGCCGGTGACGTCGCCCACGCCATAGGCGCCCATCACCAGTGCGTAGGCAGCGAGATCGCCGAAGCCGAGGAAGGTCGGACGGTATTCAGTCACGATGAGCGCGATCGCGAGGCTCAGCGCCACCATCCAGGGGCCGTTCAGCACGGCGTTGATGATCAGGATCGTGCCCATGACGGGCTCGCTCAGCATCAGCCGGAAACCGGCGGTCAGGGCGTCCCAAGCGCCGCGCCAGCCGGGCGCGACGCGCACCGGATCGCTCTCGCCGCCGACCAGCCTTTCACGCGCGGCGCGCAAGGCAAGGCCCGAGATAATGAAGCCCAGCGCCGTTGCGGTGAGGAAATGGATCACCGGCAGGAAGAGATGCAGAGCGGCGGCCACCATCGGTCCGACTAGGCGGGCGATGCGATAGGTTGCGTCGAACAGCCCGTTGATCGCCTGCTGGGCATCGCGGTCGCGCACGAGCGTGGGAATGGTGGATTGCAGCGCCGGCGAAAAGACCATGCGCAGAGAAGCGAGGCCGACCGAGGAGATGATCAGGAGCGTGATCGACACGCCGAAGAAGTAGTAGCCCACCACCGGCAACAGGCAGAAGGCCGCACTCCAGACGCGCGAGCCGATCATCGCCCGGTCCGGCCGCCAGCGGTCGAACACCACGGCGCCGAACAGGCCCGCGATCAGCATGGCGATATACTGCACACCGGTGACGAGGCCCGCCATGTTGCCCGCGACTTCGACCGCCAGCCACACGCTCGCGACACGGAACAGATCCTCGCCGATGGTCGAGGTGCAAAGGCCGGACCATACGGTCAGCACAGCGCGGTCGGCGAGGGGACGGAAGACGGGCAGCATCAGCGGACCCAGACGCCCCCATCCTTGTTCTTGTAACCCAGCGACAGGTAGGCGGCGTCGACCAGCGACTGGCCGCGCGCATTCATCAGCAGTCCGGGGCCCATCTGGTTCATGGTGTAGCCGAAGGAGAGGCCTGCGACGGGGTCGGCGAAGCCCAGCGAGCCGCCGGCGCCGACATGGCCGAAGGCGGCGCTGCTCAGGATCGCGCTGTCGACATCCGGTCCGAAGATCTCGGCGCCGACGCTGCGTTGACGATTGTCCATCGACTTCATGAAACCCAACGCGAAGCGGGTAGGGATGCGCAAGGTGGCATCGTCGTGCGTGGCCATCGAGACCTCGCCCATGCGCACCAGTGTCTTTTCATCCACCAGCTTGCCGCCACCATTCGCCAGCGGCGCATACATGCCGGCGAGCCCACGCGCGTTGGTGATGCCGTTGGCGGCGCCGATCTCGGCGGCATGGCCCGCACGCGTGTTGGCCCCGCCGATGCGCCATGCGCCGACGTTCATGAAGAAGAGCGAGGCAATCGACTGGCGATCGGCGAGGTCGCGCAGGAACGGCGTCACCGCCTGCTCGCGCTTGTAGGCAAAGGGCAGGATCGGCGCCACGCGTGGCTCGATCGCGTCGGGCAGGCCGATCCAGAAGTCGAGGCCGAGGGGCTTTGCAATCTCGTCCTGGAAGAACGTACCGAGCGACTTGCCGCTCGCGCGCCGCACCATCTCGCCGACCGTCCAGCCGAAGGTGAAGCCGTGGTAGCCATTGCGCGTGCCGGGCGTCCAGAACGGCTCCTCCGCGGCCAGCCGCTCGGTCATGTAGGACCAGTCGTAGGGGCCGTTGTCCTTCACCTTCTCGCGGACTGCCGGCACGGCCGACGAATGGTCGAGCATCATGCGCGTGGTGACCTGCTCCTTGCCGTGCTGGCCGAATTCGGGCCAGAGCTCAATCACCGGAGCGTCGATATCGAGCTGGCGGCGGCTTGCCAACACATGGGCGCAGAGCGCCGTCGCGCCCTTGGTGCAGGAGAAGACGATACTGACCGTGTCGCGGGTCCAGGTCTTGCCGGTCTTGGGATCGGCGACGCCGCCCCACAGATCGACTACGGTCTCGCCGCCGATCGTCAGGCAGACGGAGGCGCCTACCTCGCCGCGCTCCGAGAAGTTCTTCTCGAAGGCTTCGGCGACGCGCTCGAAGCCCGGCTTGCAGGTGCCCTCAACGGTCATGTCAGCGTCCTTGTTGCGGTAGCGGCAGCTTGAACGCGTCCAGCAGGAAGTGGGCGGCCTGCGAAAGGCCGGTCTGGTCGATGCCATGGCCGACGCCGGGCGCGATATGCATACGCACCGGCACGTCGTTCTGGCGCAGCACCTCGGCTGCGCGCTCGGTCAGCACATGCGGCAGCATTTCGTCGCTGTCGCCATGCAGCAGCAGCACCGGCGGCCGGGTCTTGATCTCTGCTTTCAGCGACTCGGGCGCGGCCAGCATCCCGGAAAAGCCTATAATGCCCGCGAGCTGCTTTGCGCGACGCAGGCCGACATGCAACGCCATCATCGTGCCCTGGCTGAAACCCACCAGGACGGTCTTGCTCTCGTCGAGCCCGTATTGGGCAAGCTTCTCGTCGAGGAAGGCATCGACGAACGGCGCTGCGGCACGCACCCCGGCCGCCGTGACCTGTGGATCGAGTCGGGAGATGCCGAACCACTGGTAGCCCATCGGGTTGCCTTCGCAGGGATAGGGTGCGTTGGGGGCATGGAAAACCACGTCGGGCATCAAAGGCGCCAGGACAGGCGCGAGGCCGATCAGGTCGTTGCCGTCGGCACCGTAACCATGCAGCAGCACGACGAGATGGCCTGGCCGGCCGCCGGCCTCCGGGCCGTGGCTTGGCCCGTCGAGCTTGATCATGCGGCCTCCACTTGCTTGCGCGTGTTTTTTGCAGGTTTGGCTGCCGGCGTCGCCGCGGGCTTGGGTTCCCTGGCGCTCCAGTCCGGCATGTTGCGACGATAGTGCCAAAGCAACAGCGCCGCGGCGCTGCGCCAGGGTCGCCAGGCCTCGGCGATCTTGACCAGCCGCTTGGCGTCGGGCCGCTTGCGCAGCTTCTTGAGATGCTGGGCCGCAATCACCAGGCCGAGATCGAGGCCGGGCATGATGTCGGGTCGGCCATGCGCAAACATCAGGTAGATTTCGGCGGTCCAACGGCCGATGCCTTTGGCCTGGGTCAGCATGGCGATCGCGGCTTCGTCTTCGAGCTCATTCAATGCCACGAAATCGATGCGGCCCTCGACGATATCTGTGGCGAGGCTGCGGCCATACTTCATCTTGGCGCCGGAGAGGCCGACGGCGCGCAATTGTTCGTCGCTGAGCTTCAGGAACTCGGCCGGTTCCATCGACGGCGCTGCCGCTTCGAGCCGGAGCCAGATACTGCGCGCGGCATGGACCGAGACCTGCTGGCCCACGATCGAACGCATCAGCCCGCCGAAGCCCGTCGGCACCTCGCGCAACTGCGGATGCCCCACTTCCTTCAGGACGCGCGCGAAGTCGGGATCGACTTTGGCGAGGTGCCGCATCGCCTTCTTGAGGTTCGCGGCGTCTAAAACCACTTGAGCCATGGTCCCGCATAGCACGCCGTGTGACCTCGCTGTAACGTCCGATCATGGAGATCGTGACGCGTTTTGCCCCCAGCCCGACCGGCGAACTGCATCTCGGCTCGGCTTACTCCGCCTGGGTAGGATGGCATCGCGCCCGCGAAACAGGCGGCCGCTTCCTGGTGCGTGTCGAGGATACCGACATCCGCCGCTGCCGGCGCGAATACGAGCATGCGATCCTGTCCGATCTTCGATGGCTGGGCTTCGACTGGGACGGCGAGGTGCGCCGCCAGTCCGACCACTTCGCGGACTACGGCCGCGTCCTCGACCAGCTCGATGCCCGCGGGCTCGTCTACCCCTGCTTCTGTTCCCGCGCCGACATCGCACGCGAGATCGCTGCCTCCGCCGCGGCGCCGCATGGCCCGGATGGCCCCCTGTATCCAGGGACTTGCCGTCATCTCAGCATTGCGGAACGCCGCTTCCGGTTAGCGGCGGGGGAGGAGCATTGCCTGCGGCTCGATTCCGCGAAGGCTGCCGAGATCGTCGGGGCCTATCAGTTCACTGACGAGACGGTCGGCCGCGTCGAGGGCCAGCCGTCGCTGTTGGGAGATTTCGTGATCGCGCGCAAGGACACGCCAACGAGCTACCATCTTTCCGTTACGGTCGACGATCATCTGCAAGGCATCACACTCGTGACGCGTGGCGAGGATGTACTGCCTTCCACGCACGTCCATGTCCTGCTGCAGAAGCTTTTAGGCTACGAGACACCGCTCTACGCCCATCACCGGCTGCTGACCGATTCGACTGGCCGGCGTTTCGCCAAGCGCGATCGCGACATGACGATCCGCGCCATGCGCGAGTCAGGGCTCACGCCGGCGCAGGTGATCGACAAGGCGTTGCGGGGCGCGACCGACGGCCTTGGCGCTGCAACGGGCAGGCCTTAGACTTTCGCCATGGACCGCAAAGAAGAACTGGCCGTCGGGAGGCGGCTCATGGGCCACATCGATGGCCGTACCACCGATCTGGCGGACGATCTGTTCCGCAACCGGGTGATCGCCTATTCCTGCCGCGATCGCGCCAGGCTCGAGCGCGACCGGCTGTTCCGCGATCATCCGATCTTCATGGGGCTCGGCACGCGGCTCGCCAAGCCCGGCGACTACCTCACCGAGGACGTGGCCGGCCTGCCGGTGCTGCTGACGCGCGGCACCGACGGTGCCGTGAGAGCGTTCGCCAATATATGCCGACATCGCGGGGCGCCGGTGGCACAGGGCTGCGGCAATGCGCGGGCCTTCACCTGCCCCTACCATGCCTGGACCTACGATCTCGCGGGCAAGCTGCTCGGCACCACCGACAAGGTCGCCTTCGCCGGGCTCGATCTCGCGAGCCACGGCCTCGTGCCGCTGCCCGCGGCCGAGAAGCACGGCATGATCTTCGTGCGGCCCAAGCCTGTTCAGCCAGGTGAGGTGGGAGCGATCGATATCGACGCTGCCTTGGGTGCGATGGCGGCCGACATGGACGCGCTCCGGCTCGAAACTTATCCGATGTTCTCGGCCGATCGCGTGGCGCCGCGCATCAATTGGAAGTTCGCGGTCGATACCTTCCTCGAGGGCTATCACATCCCGCATCTGCATCGGAAGACGATCGGCCCATACTTCATCGGCAATTGCGGCACCTTTGACGCCGCCGGTCTCAACGGCCGCATGTGCGTGGCCCGGACTTCGATCGATGCGGTGCGGACGCTGCCCGAGGCCGAGCGTAACTACCGGCCGCACGTGATCTCGGTTTATCAGCTCTTTCCCAACACCATCGTGATCTGGCAGGTCGACCATATCGAGATCTGGCGCGCCTTCCCCGATCGCGACGATCCGGGTCGATGCGACGTCGAGATGACGATCTACAAGCCGGCTGATTCCGACCGGCCCGATGCCTACTGGGAGAAGAATCGCGACATTGCGATTCGCACGGTGATGGAAGAGGACTTCCCGCTGGGCGAACGCATGCAGATCGGCTTCGAGTCAGGTGCGACAGGCGAGGTGATCTACGGCCGCAACGAGCCGTCACTGGTCCATTTCCATCGCTCCATTCGCAGCGCCTTGGGTGTGTCCGCATGATGAGAAGCAAGCCGCCGTTCCGCGCCGACCAGGTCGGCAGCCTTCTTCGCAGTGCGCCGGTCAAGGAAGCGCGCACCAGGCGGTTGGCAGGAGAGATCACGCTGGCGCAATTGAAGACGGTCGAGGATACGGAGGTACGCAAACTCGTCGCCAAGCAGGAGTCGATCGGCCTCAAGGGCGTGACCGATGGCGAGTTCCGCCGCTCGTGGTGGCACTACGACTTCCTGGCCAAGCTCCAGGGTGTCGAGCTGATAAGCGTGGCGCAGGGCCTGCAGTTCAAGGGTACGGAGACCAAGGCCGAGGGCCTGCATGTCCACGGCAAGATCGATTTTTCAGCCGACCATCCCATGCTCGACCATTTCAGGTTCCTGAAGTCGGTTGCCCAGCAAACACCCAAGATGACCATTCCCTCGCCGACGGCGCTGCATTATCGCGGCGGGCGGCAGGCCATCGAGAAATCGGTTTATCCCGAGATGGAGCCGTTCTTCGAGGATCTCGGCCGCGCTTACACCAGGGCCGTGCGCGCTTTCGGCGAGGCAGGCTGCACCTACCTGCAGCTCGACGAGGTGTTCGTGGCCTATCTCTGCGATCCCGCGCAACGCGACTATCTGCGAGGCCGTGGCGACGATCCCGACAAGCTGTTGCACATCTACGCTGACCTTGTGAACGCAGCCTGTGCCGGTCGCACACCAGGCATGACGATCTCCATGCATCTTTGCCGCGGCAATTTCCGTTCGACTTGGATGGCGCAAGGCGGCTACGAGCCGGTGGCGGACATCCTGTTCAACAAGATGAACGTCGACGCCTATTTCATGGAATACGACAGCGACCGTGCCGGCGGCTTCGACCCGTTGCGCTTCTTGCCCAAGAACAAGCACGTGGTGCTGGGCGTCATGACGTCGAAGACCGGCGCGCTGGAGAGCAAGGACCAGCTCAAGCGTCGCATCGACGAGGCCTCGAAGTTCGCCTCACTCGATCAGCTCTGCCTGTCGCCGCAATGCGGTTTCGCCAGCACGGAAGAGGGCAACCTGCTGGCCGAAGACGAGCAATGGGCCAAGCTCTCCCGCTGCGTCGAGATGGCGGAAGAGGTGTGGGGCTAATCCCTAGGCCGCTTTCTTCTGTCCTTCAACGGCGCGGCGAATCGCGGCCCGTGCGAGCAGCCGGGTCGAATCGAGCGTCGGCAGGGGTGAGTTGGCGTCACTCAGGATCAGCGGAATCTCGGTGCAGCCCAGCACCACCGCATCACAGCCTTCCTTTTCCTTCAGTCGCCCGATCACCGTCTGGAAATAGGCGATACCCTCGGGTTTGAAGACGCCGCGTACCAGCTCGTCCATGATGATGCGGTTGATCTCGTCGCGCTCGGCAATCGTGGGCCGGACCCATTCCAGGCCGCGAGCGGAAAGCTTCTGCGGATAGACCTCGCTGTCGGTCAGCCAACGCGTCCCGGTGATGGCGATGCGTCGGAAGCCGCGATTGACGGCTTCGGCAGCCACGCTGTCGGCGATATGCAGCCAGGGAATCGGCGAGCGCGCTTCGATGAACGGCAATGCCTGATGGATCGTGTTGTCGGGGCAGATCACGAAGGCGGCACCCATGCGTGCAAGCTTCTCGGCCGAGGCGAGCATCAGCTCGCCCACACCCTGCCAGTCGCCGCGATAGATGCGGTTCATGTAGTCATCGAGCGAAGGCGTATGCAGGGTCACCTCGGGATGGCCGTGGCCGCCCAACAGGGCCGGCGCTTCGGTGCAGATGGTACGATAACAAAGCGCCGCGCCCTCGGCGGAGCAGGCGGCAATTCCGATATGGAGCGGTGTCATGCTGATAGTCTCGCCTGTCCTGCCGGAATCTGCCAGCCCGACAATGATTGTAGTGCCGTAAGTGGCACCAGGTCGCATCAAGGAGCCGAAACAGGCTGATTGGTTGCTTGCGCCGGATCGCAGGTCAGCAGGTGCTGGAAGCGCGCCAGCTGCTCGAGGGTAGGTTCTCCACTACGCACGCCGTGACCAGTGACGACCTCAAAGAACGTACAGCCATCGGGCGTGGATGCCTGATGTGAAGATCCGGCGCGATGATGGATATAGGTGCCGGGCCCGTTGGCTTTGCCGTCCTGGACAAAGGTGCCGCTCAACACGAAGACGATCTCGTCGGCTTCATGGTGGTCTATCCCGCGCATTCGGTAGCCTGGCTCCCATTCGACCAATATCGCGCGCTGACCGGTTTGCGGGTCTTCAAAGAGGATCTTCCATCGCGAACCCGGGGCGAACTCGAACGAGCTTACATTCTTGGAATCGACGTACTCGATCAGCTCTGTCGTTTGCACGGGCATGATGATCTCCTCCGCGTTGGCAGTAATGAAATTATCGTTCCTTACTTCTCCCCTAACTGCGCATTGATCCAGTCCTGCACCGGATCGGCTTCGAGGAAACGACGGGCTTTACGGCGCAACTCCTCGTCCGCGACATTACCGACCACGATCGCCACGACGAGATCGCAACGGTAGGAAACGGCAATTGCTTCTGCAAGCTGCGAGGAACCACGCGATCGCAGTTTGTAGATCCGGCTGCGTCCGACGAGGTCGGTGATCTGAATGCGCTGACCGGAAGCGACCGGCGTGAACAACGGGTCCACCAGGTCGATGTCGGTGACGCGGTCGACCTCAGAATCGTCGACCACGCCTGTATCGCAGTTACCGCAGAAGCCGAGCTTGGGGCGGACGTAGACCTCGAGCCCGTGGCCGCGCCACGCCTGGCCTTCGTCCCAGCCGTCGCGCGGGAAGGGCCAGGTGATGCGCCGCCAGCCGTCATATTCCCAGGGCCTTTGGCTGACATCCCAGCGCACATAAGTGGAGAAGGCGCCCATCCCGATCACGAAAACGGCGGCGAGCGATGCGTAGATGATTGTGCGCCGGCTCAGCATTGCTCACTTCAGTCCGGCGACCGCGCGGGCTGGTCCCGTCAGCTCGAGGATATGCAGGCCCGTGTTGGCGCGATCGACGATGTAGATATAGCCCCGCGAATCGGTTTCGACATTGTTGGTCTGGATCGCTGTCTTGCAGCGGTCCTGCCCGCCCTCGCGCAAGCAACGCTTGTCGGTCTTGTCGGTGATGGCGGGAATGAAATAGCCCGCCTCGACCGGATGGTAGGGATCGCGCACGTCGAGCACGCGGATGCCGGCGTTGAAGAAGGCGATGAAGGCCATCTTCTTGTAGAAGACCGGATCCATGCTTTCGTTCGAAGAATGTGCCCCGAAGCGGCCGCCGCGCTGACAGAAATGGCCGCTCGCCTCGGGCACGGTCCAGCTCGAGACCATCATCGGCCGCGCTTCGATAGAGACGTCGGCGAACCACACCATCTGCCGCGCCTCGCGGCATTCGTTCTGGATTGCTTCATCCACGATCATGACGATATCGCGCTTGGCGCCTTCGCTGTCGGCTGCGAATTCGGCGACCGGCATCTGCAGCATGGGAAAGGTCGTGTGGGCACCGTTCCAGGCCGACATCGAGAGACGCCCGACCTCCGGCAAGCGGAGGTTTTCATCCGTGGGCGCCGCGGGTCCTTTCAGGAGCTTTTCGCGATCGACGATCTGCAGGACCCCGCCCTTGTTGGTGCCATATCCGAAATAGACGCGATTGCCGCTTGGGCCGGTCGAGATCGGCCCGTGCAGCTCCGTGGGCACCGCTCCCGTGGCGCCGGGCTGCTGGCCGGGCAAGCCGAAGTCGCGGATCTTCTTCGGATGGGCAGGATCGGAGAGATCGTAGACCTGCGTCATGCGACGCACGCGCCAGTCCGGCGCACCCGACACGAGGTAGGCAATGCCGGTGTCGCACTCCCACCAGCTCTTATGCGTGTCCTTGAGCCCGCCCAGGCGCGTCACGAGTTTGGGATTGGCGGGATCGGCCACGTTCCAGATCTCATGCGCCTCGCTGCCGAAGGTGCGCAGCATATAGACAGCGCTCCGGTCGCCCTTGGGCAAGGCGGGGCCGTCGCACACCCGCACCATCTGGGCGCCGCCGCCCTCGTACTTGCCTTCTTGACCGGGAATGTGGCGTAGATATTTCGGATTTGCCGGATCCGTGACGTCTACGATCGACGTACCGTTGGGCTCGGCCTTGCCGGTCATCGGATTGACGGGATCGGGAACCGCGTCGGTGCCGCCGTGATGACCGATGTAGGCGATCCAGCGATCGCCTTGGTGGTGGATGGTCGGTTGATAGGCACTGCGAGCCTGCAGGTCGTTCCAGCCCACCAGCCGCATGTTCGAGGCTTCGGGCGGATCGCCGACCTTCTGCTGCTGGGCAAGCGCATGGGCGCTCGCCAGGATGGAAATACCGACAATCAGCACACAAAGCCGCCGCATCATGAGGTTTCCTCCGATGCGGCAAGACTATTACAGCGCCCGAGGCGAGCAACCCCGCGCCGTGGGATGCCGCTTCCACATCAGGTCACAAGTTGTGGAGGTCGGGTAATCGAAGGCGTCACCCAGCCGGGATTTGCTCTGCCAGCACCTTGGCGATGAATCGTGCGGTGGCCTCGGCGACCTCCGCCGGAGATTCTTCCATCAGGAAGTGCGAACCCCTGACGATTACCTGCTGCTGGTTGGGCCAGGCGCGGCAGAATTCGCGCTGGGCACCGATCAGGAAACCGGACGGATCGCCGTCGATGAAGAGCTTGGGAATGCGGCTGGTCGAGAGCCAGCGCGCATAGGAATCGACGATCGCCACGACGTCCTTCGGTTCGCCTGCGATCGGCAGGTCGCGGGTCCAGGCGAGCATCGGCAAGCGCGAGAGGCCGGGATTGCGAAACGGCCGCCGATAGACCTCGATCGCCTCCTTCGAGAGCCCACGCAAAGGCAGCAGGTACTCGATGAAGAGGTTCTTCTGCAGGATCAGGTCTTCGCCGGCCGGCGACCGCTGGCCCTGGAAGAAGCCGCGCGTCGTGTCAGGCCATTCGTCCCAGGACAGGAACGGCCGCACGATCCCCTCCATGTAGACGATCGCTTTCACGGCGCCTGGATGGCGTTGCGCCCAGGAGAAGCCCAGCGCCGAACCCCAGTCGTGGACCACGAGGATGATGTTCTCCTTGAGGCCCAGTGCCTCGAACCAGGCATCGAGATAGCGCTGGTGATCGACGAAGCGGTAAGCGCTCGTGGGCGAAGGGCCCGAGTTACCCATGCCGACGTAATCGGGGGCAAGGCAGCGGCCGAACGGCAGCACTTCCGGGATGATGTTGCGCCATAAATATGAGGGTGTGGGATTGCCGTGCAGGAACACGATCGGATCGCCTTCGCCCACATCGACATAGGCCATGTCGGTGTCGAGGACGCGCACGCGCTTGCGATAGGACGGCTCTTCGGTCGAGATCGGTGGATGCAGCATCGGTTGCTCCATGATTTAGGAATGGTGAGTTGACGGAGCGAAGGTGTGAGCCAATATGACCAATAACAAACCATATGATCTGACACAGATGATTTAGTATTTCTAAATGGCCCTTCCGCCGCTCAATGCCCTGAAGGCCTTCGAGGCAACGGCGCGCCACTTGTCGGTGAAGAGCGCGGCGCAGGAGCTTTGCGTGACGCCCGGCGCGGTGAGCCAGATGGTGAAGGCGCTTGAGCAGCGGCTCGGCGTGCCGCTCTTTGTGCGCAGCAATCGTGCGATCGCCCTCACGTCAGCAGGACAGAGCTACCTGCCAGCCATACGCAATGCCTTTCGCCAGATCGCCGACGCGACGGACCGCATCGCCCGCTCAAGTGACGCCGGCACACTCACGCTCAGCGTGACGCCGTTCTTTGCGACAACCTGGCTGGTGGCTCGGCTTGCCTCGTTCCAAGAGGCGCATCCGGAGATCGACCTCCAGGTCGTCAGCAGCAATGCGCTGGTCGATTTCGGCCGCGATCCGATCGACCTGGCGATCCGCCATGGTCTCGGTCGCTATCCGGGACTCGCTAGCCACCGCATCGTGACCGTCGAGGTTGTCCCTGTGGCCGCGCCTTCGCTTGTCGCGAAGCATGGTGGGCCGAAAGATGCGGTTGCGCTTGGCCGATTTCCTCAGGTGCACGACGCCGAACGCAAGGCCTGGCATTTCTGGCTGCAGGCCCAGGGCGTCGCCGAGATCGGTCCGGCGCGCGGCGCGGCCTTCGATGACTCGAGCCTTCTGCTGAGAGCGGTGCTGGCAGGGCAGGGTGCCGGCCTGTTGCCCGCCGCCTTGGTCACACCCGATATCGCCGCCGGCCGACTGGTCAAGCTCGCGGATGAAGCGCTCCTGCAGGACTTCGCCTACTACCTCGTCTATCCGTTCGCCAACCGCGATCGCCCGATGGTCGCTGCGTTCCGCGACTGGATTCTTCGCGAAGCCGAGGTGGCGTAGCACGCGGGCTTGTTCATTGCCGCTGCACTCACGGCATCGTTTTCCAGATGTTGAATAACGATCCTTGACGCCCGCGAAGGCAGGGGCGCACGATCCGCGCAAACAAGAAGCAAGAATAGTGCATCCAATGAGATGCGCGCGTTGGCTTGATAACGAACAAGCGTCAGCCACGGAGGGAACATGCTCACACTCACCATCAACGGCCAGGCCAAGCAGGTCGATGCCGCGGACGACACGCCCTTGCTCTGGGTCATCCGTGAGCACCTGCAGATGACCGGCACCAAGTTCGGCTGCGGCGCAGGCCTGTGCGGCGCCTGCACCGTGCATCTCGACGGCACGGCCGTGCGATCGTGCCAGACGTCAGCCAAGGAGGCGGTGGGCAAGAAGGTCGTCACCATTGAAGGCCTGGGCGGCGGCAAGCCGCACCCGCTGCAGGTCGCGTGGGTGGCGGAGCAGGTCCCGCAATGCGGTTACTGCCAGTCGGGCCAGATCATGCAGGCCGCATCGTTGCTGGCCAAGAATCCCGATCCCACCAAGCAGGAGATCGTGGAGCACATGGATGGCAATCTCTGCCGCTGCATGACCTACGGTCGCATCCAGAAGGCCATCATCCGCGCCGCGGCCGATATCCGCGCCAGGTCGGGGAGCTGAGCCATGACCCACATAACCAAACCCCAGGGACAGATTGATCTCCGCCGCCGCAGTTTCCTGATCGGCGCGTCAGTCACCGGCCTCGCTTTCGGTTATGCCGCTGTGCACGGCGTGACAGGCCTCAGCGATGCGCTGGCCGCCAACAGCTTCGGTCCGACCACCTGGTACTCGATCGCGCCCGACGGCAAGGTCACCGTCATGGTCGGCAAGGCCGAGATGGGCCAGCATGTCGCTTCCGCGATGGCACAGATCGTCGCCGAGGAGCTGGAAGCCGACTGGCGCCTGATGCAGATCTCGTTGCCGGCGAACGATCCCAAGTACAACGACCCAGTGCTGGGTGCGTTGCTCACCGGCGGCTCCTGGTCGGTGCGGATGAACTTCGATGCCATGAGCCGCGCGGGCGCTGCCGGCCGCACGACACTGGTCGAGGCGGGTGCGGCGATGATGGGCGTGCCGGCCGGCGAATGCCGGGCCTCCAACAGCCAGGTCATTCACAGTAAGACCGGCAAGAAGGTGAGCTACGGCAAGATCGTGGCCGATGGCAAGGCGAGTAAGGTCTGGACGCCCGACGATCTCAAGGCGATCAAGCTCAAGACGCCCGACCAGTACACGCTGATCGGGCATTCCGTGCCACAGCTCGATGTCCCATCGAAGACCAACGGCACGGCGAAGTATGGCATCGATGCCATGGTGCCGGGCATGCTCTACGGCAAACCCGTCGTGCCGCCGGTGCGTTACGGCGCGACCGTGAAATCGGTCGACGAGTCCGACGCCAAGAAGGTGAAGGGCTTCGTCAAGGCGGTCACGCTCGACGACAAGACCGCGACGACCACCGGCTGGGTGGTGGCGGTGGCCACGACCTACGAGGGCGCGAAGAAAGCGGCCGAGGCACTCAAGATCAACTACGACCCCGGCCCTAACGCCAAGGTCAGCGACCAGACCTTGATCGACGAGGCGAAGAAGCTGCAGGCGAGCGACGCATCAGGTCAGCTCTTCGTCAGCTCTGGCGATCCGGCAGCTGCGATTGGCGGCGCGGCGAAGGTGCTGGAAGCGGAATACCTCACCAGTATCAATATCCACGCGCCGCTCGAGCCGATGAACGCGTTGGCCTACGAGCAGGGCGGCGTGTGGCATGTCCATACCGGCAACCAGTTCGCCACTCGCACCGCCGGTATCGCCGCGGCCGCGCTGGGGATCGATCCCAAGAACGTGGTGCTGCATCAGTACTTCATCGGCGGCGGGTTTGGCCGCCGGCTGGATGCCGACATGGTCGTGCCGGCTGTGTTGGCCGCGAAGGCAGTCGGCAAGCCCGTGAAGGTGATCTACGCGCGCGAAGACGACATGGCGATGGATTTCACCCGGCCGCTCACCTACCAGAAAGTGAAGGCGGGGCTCAGCGCCGAGGGCAAGCTGGTCGGCCTGCAGCACGACGTGGTCTGTGCCTGGCCGGACGAGCGCTGGGGCCCGGAGTTCCTTGCCGAATCGGCGGACAAGAAGGCCAAGCTCGACGCCTTCACCGTCAATGGTGCGGACTTCTGGTATTCAGTTCCGAACCACAAGGTGCGGGCGGTCCTCAATGAGCTGGCGCAAAGGGCAACGCCCTCTGGCCACCTGCGTTCGGTGGCACCCGGCTGGACCTTCTGGGCAGTCGAAAGCATGCTCGACGAGCTTGCCCATGCTGCCGGCAAGGATCCGGTCGATTTCCGGCTCGCCATGCTGGACGGTGCCGGCGACAACGCAGGGGGCGCGAAGAAGCTCGCCAACGCGCTGCGCACGGCCGTGGGCCGGTCGGGCTACGGCGCCGTCTCACTGCCCAAGAACTCGGGCATTGGCGTTGCCTGCGTGAGCTCGCAAGAGCGAGCCACCGCCACCTGGACGGCGTGTACGGCCCAGGTCGAGGTCAATCCGTCGAACGGCGAGTTCAAGGTCAACAAGCTCACGCTCGCGATGGACCTCGGCACAGTGGTCAATCCCGACGGCGTCAGGTCTCAGATCGAGGGCTCGATGCTGTGGGGCATGTCGCTTGCGCTGTTCGAGAAGGCGCCCCTGGAGAATGGCGCGATTCAGGTCAGCAACTTCGACGGCTATACGCCCATGCGCATGAGCCAGATGCCGGATCTCGACATCTCGATCATCTCCAGCAACGACCCTGCTTCGGGCTGCGGCGAGCCTGGCGTCACGGTGATCGCACCCGCGATCGCCAACGCCATCTTCAATGCCGTCGGCGCTAGGGTGCGGTCGCTGCCAATCACTGCCGAGGCGGTGAAGGCGGCGATGAAGGCGTAGGGCGCAGCGGCGCCAGACTCATCCCCGCCCTTTTTCGGCGAGTGACGGGCGGGGACGGGCGTCGAGCCTTCGATCCGGCGTGGTTGGCTCGACGTGCGCTTTCGGCAGCGCGGCTTTCGACCGATCGAGGATCAAGGCAGGCAGCGCGAGCAGGGCGATCCCCGTCAGTGCGATCGCTGTCTTGGTCGTCTCGCCGAACGGTCCCCAGTCGTAATCGACCGTCTTCAAAAGGTAGATCATGATCACATGCCAGGCGTAGACCTGCAGTGAATGCCGGCCGAGCAGCCGCAGGAAGGGGAGATTGAAAAAGCCGCTCAGCAGCGAACCGAGCCAGCGCAAGGGCACGCTTGCCGTCGCCGGCCCGACGCGAATCACCCAAGTCACGACGTAGGCCGCAGCGACGAAGTTCAGCAGATAGATGGGGCCGAACTCGCCGCGGTTGGCGAAAGCGTGAAGGCGCGTGGCGAGTGGCTCGGACATCTCGAAGTGGTTCGACCACACCCGCCAGATCGCAAAGAAGAGCAGCAGTATCGCCGCCACGATCGCCAATTCGGGCCGATCGCGACGGAACAGCCGGTCCCAGTCGATCCGACGTTGTGCCATGGCGATGCCGATCATCAGCCCAGCCACGAAGATAAGCTGCCATGCCAGCACGTTGAAATAGGCCCGCAACGGCAGCGTATGGTCGATTGCCGTCGCGAGCGGCAGATGTACGCCAAGCTGGACGG
>Ga0081455_10002296_pt1 | contig 22782 bp, 18 predicted proteins | sample TabmetS3T2R1_FD_70207 | JGI IMG/M metagenome (GOLD analysis project Ga0081455, IMG submission 70207) | Tabebuia heterophylla rhizosphere microbial communities from the University of Puerto Rico - S3T2R1 | ecosystem: Host-associated > Plants > Roots > Rhizosphere ...
TACCGCTGATAATCTTGCTGATGGTGGTGACGCGGCTCGCTTCTCCGGGACCGATTTTCTATCGCCAGAAACGCGTCGGACTCGGTGGAAAACATTTTCTTATCTGGAAATTCCGAACAATGAAGGTGAGCGCAGAGACGGAGAGTCACGAGCGTCACTTGGAGGAATTGATCCGCATTAATCGTCCCATGACGAAACTTGATGCGTATGGCGATCCGCGTCTGGCGCCTTTCGGTCGGATTCTGCGCGCGAGTGGCCTGGATGAATTACCTCAAATTTTCAATGTCCTTTGTGGTGAGATGAGTCTTGTTGGTCCTCGCCCATGCCTGCCGAATGAATTTGCCCATTATCAGCCGTGGCAACGCGAGCGCGTGAACGGTCTGCCGGGACTCACAGGATACTGGCAGGTGAATGGCAAAAATAAAACGACGTTCAATGAAATGATCGCCATGGATCTGTTTTATTTAAAGAACTTATCGTTCCTCATGGATCTGAAGATCATTTTCAAAACTTGCGCGGTTATGGCTGGGCAGGTCTTCGAATCCCGACCGGCGACGCAAACCAGCCACGCTGAACGCGTTCGCTCGCGCCCGCCAACTTTGCATGGCTTGACGGAATCAGTTCGAAAAGTATGAAGAAGCAAATTTCAGTCGGCATAATCGGTTGCGGTTATTGGGGACCGCTTCTGGTTCGCAACTTCAAAAGTCTTCCGGACTGCCAGCTCAAAGCCGTCTGTGACCTTAGTGTGGACCGTCTAAAACACGTCCGCGCACTGTATCCGGACGTAGAAGGCATGACACAGACGCAGCAGCTTCTTAATGACACAAACGTGGACGCTGTTGTCATCGCCACGCCGGTGAAGCATCACTACTCATTGGCCAAGGCCGCTCTCCTGGCCGGCAAGCACGCGTTCATCGAAAAGCCAATGGCTTCTTCTTCAGCCGAATGTGAGGAACTGATCGAAATCGCCGAACGCAATGGTCTAACTTTGATGTTAGATCACACCTTTCTCTACTCGTCGCCCGTACAAAAGATTGCCCAGATTGTTCAAGCTGGGGATCTGGGTGAGATCCGCTATATCAATTGTCGCCGTCTTAATCTCGGATTATTCCAAAAGGACATTAATGTCGCGTGGGATCTGGCGCCGCACGACATCTCGATCATTCTCCATATTTTGAATGAATTTCCCACCAGAATTAATTGCCAAGGAAATGCTCATATCACGCCAGGAGTTGAGGATGTGACAAACATGTCGCTCTCGTTCTCGGGCAAACGCTTCGCGACCATCCAAAGCAGCTGGCTGGAGCCTCGCAAAATTCGCGAAATGACGATCGTCGGTACGCGACGAATGATCGTGTATGATGATTTGCGCACACGCGAGAAAATCCGCATTTACGATGCGCGCGTAGAACGTCCGCCGCACTACGACACGTTCGCTGAGTTTCAATACTCTTATCATTACGGCGACAGCTACATCCCATATCTCCATCAGGAGGAACCGCTAAAGCTGGCCTGTCAGCATTTTATTGACTGCATCAAGACAAATTCTCAACCGCTAACCGACGGCCGCAAAGGGCTGGAAATGGTCAGAATCCTCGAAGCGGCGAGCGCCTCGATCAAGATGAACGGCGCCCCGGTGACGTTTTCTCAACCCAGTAAGGCGGTGCCGGCTCGCGCCGCCATCGAAGCCGAAGAGATTCTCCAGGTCGAAGCATTCGCTGGATGAGTAGCGAATCGGCCCCGCACCAAGTTATCGCTCCGGATGTAAAGCTTGGGCGTAACGTCAGGATTCACGCGTTCGTCAATCTATACGGCTGTGAGATTGGCAATGAAACAAAGATTGGTCCCTTCGTTGAAGTGCAGAAAGGCGCGAAGATTGGCGAGCGCTGCAAGATTTCGAGTCACACGTTTATTTGCGAAGGCGTGACCATCGAATCGGAAGTTTTTGTGGGTCACGGCGTGACGTTTATTAATGACAGGTATCCACGGGCAACGAATTCCGCCGGCCATTTAAAGACAGAGGCGGATTGGAATTGCCAGCCTACGCTGGTCAGGCGAGGCGCATCCATCGGCTCTGGAGCGACGTTGCTGGGGGGAATCACTATAGGTGAAAACGCGATTGTGGGCGCGGGGAGCGTTGTCACTCGCGATGTTCCCGCGGATACAACTGTCATTGGAAATCCAGCGAAACCTAGAAGAACGAAAAACTACAAATGAAAGTCCCCTTCCTCGATTTGAAGGCGCATCACGCTGCCTTAATTGAAGAGTTCGAACTCAGTATTCGCGAAGTCATCGAGAAGAGCGCGTTTGCCGGAGGAGTGTTCGTAGAAAAATTCGAAGAGGAGTTCGCTGCATTCTGCGGTTCTCCCTACGCCATCGGCGTGGGCAATGGCACAGACGCGCTTTGGCTTGCCCTTCTGGCGCTTGGAATAGGTGAAGGCGATGAAGTCATTACCGTTCCCAACACTTTTATCGCCACAGCCGAGGCGATTACTTACTGCAAAGCGCGGCCAGTATTCGTGGATGTCGATCCAGAAACCTTCACGATGAATCCCGCAGAACTTGAGAAGAGTCTGACCGAGCGAACCAAGGCGATTATTCCGGTCCACCTTTTCGGGCAACCGGCAGACATGGACCCGATTTTGCAATTCGCGCGCTCAAACGGACTTTTCGTGGTTGAGGATGCAGCTCAGGCCCATGGCACTGAGTATAAAGGCCGAAAAGCAGGCACGATGGGCGACGCGGGTTGCTTTAGTTTTTACCCAGGCAAGAATCTTGGCGCCTTCGGCGAGGCTGGCGCAGTCGTGACAAATGACCCTGAGTTACGAAAGCAAATCCAGATGCTGCGAGACCACGGTCAGTCACGAAAATATTACCACTCCCTGATGGGATGGAACTGCAGGATGGACGGCATTCAGGCGGCAGTCTTATCGATCAAATTGCGTCATCTGGCCGCAGCAAATTCTCTGCGGCGGAAACATGCTGCGGAATACAATCAGGCTCTTGCCGGAATCGAAGAGGTTCTTACGCCCTCCGAGGCAACGTACGCACGGCACGTCTATCACGTTTATGCCATTCGCGCACAGGAACGCGATGTAATGGCCCGGAATCTGCAGGAAAAGGGAGTCGGGTGCGCCGTGCATTATCCGGTGCCGGTTCATTTGCAAGAGGCATGTCGAAATCTCGGCTACAAGAGAGGGGCATTTCCAATTGCGGAAAGTCTGGCCGACCAATTTCTTTCCTTGCCGATGTTTCCAGAGCTGACGGAAGAGCAGATCGACTACGTCGTCCGCTGCGTTAGCGAAGTGGTTGGCGCAGAAGCGCTCGCCTAAGAAAAGGAATTTGAACACTCTCGAAATAGGCAATTGGCCATCTGTGGAACCGGCGTCATTTTCTGGCCCGGATTCCCTATTAGACCCGAAGACGAGTGGTGAACCGGTTCAAATGTGGATCATCAATCCGCTGCAAAATCCGGGTTGGGATCTCGTGGTTGCGTTGCATCCCGACGCCAGCTGCTTCCACACCAGCGCTTGGGCGAAGGTGCTTCACAAGACTTATGGGCATCGGCCCTTCTACCTTCAATTTTCCCGCGGTGGCAGGTTGGCCGCACTGGTTCCGCTGATGGAAGTGCGCAGTGCGTTCACAGGTCGACGAGGCGTCTGTCTCCCGTTCAGTGATGCGTGCGAACCGCTCATCTTTGATGCAGAAGTCAGCGGCGTCGTAAAAGATCGACTAGTTCGCTTTGCACAGGGGCGACGCTGGAAACACCTGGAAATTCGGGGAGGCAAATCGTTTCAATCTGCTTCCAGTTCGGTTTCTAAATTCTACGGACACACACTCGTTTTACGCCGGGCGGAGGACATGGCCGATCGTTTCGACAGTCAGGTCCGTCGCGCTATTCGCAAAGCCGAACGCAACGATGTAAGTGCCCTGGTCGCCCGCAGTCGCCAGGCGATCAAGGAGTTTTACCGGCTCCACGTCCAAACACGCCGGCGCCATGGTCTCCCACCGCAACCGGCATCGTTTTTCTTGAACATCTACGACCACATCATCAAGCCCGGTCTGGGATTTGTTGTTCTGGCACGACGAGAGTCACGCCCAATTGCTGCAGCGGTTTTCTTTCACTTCGGAAAGAACGCCGTCTACAAATACGGCGCTTCGGACAAGAGATTTCAAGAATTCCGCGCCAACAATCTTGTCATGTGGCAAGGCATCCAGGCTTTGGCGCGGACCGGCGTCGAGAAATTACATTTCGGACGCACCGACTCCGAAAACGATGGTTTGCGACGATTCAAACTTTCTTGGAACACGCAGGAAGAAACAATTGATTACTTCCGGGTCGATCCATCGGGTCGGCCGTGTTTAACTCCGGTCCGCCGTGACGCCGGTTTGCACAAAGGAATCTTTGGGAGGTTACCGTTGATGCTCAACCGGCTGGCCGGCTCGATCCTCTATCCACATCTCGACTAAAGGTTAAAATTATGGCTGAAATCCGAAACGAACCACAACATCACATCGGGGTAAAACTGGGTGACATCCTTTTCGCTCTGTTCAAGCGCAAACGAACAATCATTGTATGCGCGGCGGTGGGCATGATTGCCGCTGCGGCGGTTTATTTTCTCTATCCGCCTTCTTACGAATCGCAGGCCAAGTTGTTAGTACGCTACGTTACGGAAAGGAGTGCCGTCGATCCGATCGACGCAGAGAAAGCCGGGGCTGCGTCGAATAACGAAGCGGATAGGGTGATCGGCGCTGAAATCGAGATTCTGACTAGTTGGGATCTGGCCGTGCAAGTGGCCCAAGCAATCGGTCCCCAGCGATTGCTGCCACCGACAAAAGGCATCTTCACCAAACTGACAGAAGCAATCGGTCTAAGACGATCCGCGCCACCGGCGAGAGTGCCGACAGAAAATGACGCCGCGGGCAGCATCGTTTCCGGTTTGAAGGCAATTTCGAATAAAGGAAGCAACATCATTTTCATTTCATACAAGAACCCTAATCCAGAGGTCGCGACACTCGTTTTGCAGGAACTCTTGAGTCGTTATTTCGTCAAGCACCTTGAGGTGCACCGTTCTGCCGGCGCCTTCGATTTCGTAACTCAACAAACCGATCAGGTCCGTGCCCGCTTAAATCAAACGGAGGACGCCCTGAAGGCGTTGAGGCAAAAGACAGGGATCGCGTCATTGAAAGAGGGCTCAGCAGCCCTTACCAGCGAAGCCGCAAAAACCCAGGAACAACTCAACACCGCCCAGGCGGACCTAGCCGAACAACAAGCCCTCGCTAATCAGGTGGTAGAGAAGAAGGCAAGAAGCTGGAGAACCAAAACCAACTCGGAAAAGAGTTCGCAATCTGTGAAGGCGCAAGTCGCTGGCACGCAGGCGAAGATCGAGACGCTTAAGGCACGGCTTCGCGATATTCAGCAGAGAACAAAGCAGCTTTCAGAACTGGCCCCACAAATTGAAGACCTGGAGAGGAAGCGAGAGATGGACGAAACGAATTACAAGTACTTCGCAGCATCCCTCGAAAAAGCGCGGATTGACGAGGCTTTGGATCCAACCAAAATACCAAACATTAGCGCGGTCCAGCGGCCCTCTCCTCCCGCATTGGAGACCAAAAAACGCGATAAGATTGCAATCGGACTCGCCGGTGCCGGGCTGGCTCTCGGCGTAGCGCTGGCATTGCTAAAAGGTCTGGTTTTGAACCAGACCGTTGGGCGGCCGCTCCAGCTGGAGACGCAGTTACATATTCCATTGATGCTCTCGATTCCGTACAGGAATGGACACTTCTCCTTGCCTCATAATGGTTCATCGGCGAATCCGGAAGCGCTTGTTCCGAGTCGACATCACCGCAAGTTGGCGCCGTGGGAACCCGGTCATTTCATCCGTCCGTACTGTGACGCAATCCGGGATCGCCTGGGTCTCTATTTCGAACTCAACCATTTGACGCACAAACCGAAGCTTGTTGGTGTTACCGGCTTCGCGGAAGACGCGGGGGCTTCCACTCTTGCCGCTGGCCTTGCTGCGTCGCTCTCAGAAACAAACGAGGGTAAAGTGCTCCTCGTCGATGTGAACCTGGGTCCCGAGGAGGTACATCCGTTTTTCAAGGGCAAACCTGCATATTCTCTTAAGGCCGCGCTTAAGCCAGATGGGGCCATCGCCTCAGCTTCGGATAATCTCTATCTGGCGACCGTAGGCTCCCCCAATGCCGGGCCGGCGCAGCTCGGTTTGAAAAAATTCTTCGATATGATGCCGAATCTAAAAGCGAGCGACTTCGACTACATCATTTTTGACATGCCGCCGCTCGATCAGACAAGCCCCACATGGGGGATGGCTGCCTTCATGGACAAGCTTTTGCTCGTGGTCGAAGCGGAGAAGAATAACCGCGAGCTTATAAAGCGCAGCTATAGGAAGCTGATCGCGGAGAGAAACAATCTTGCAGTGGTGGTAAACAAGGCTCGTTCTTACGTTCCCAAGTGGCTTGATTCTGAGTCTTGATCAGCTGCAATCATGTGGGTTGAACTGCGGTTCCAATTTCTCTAATGGGTCGCTTTCCGTGGCCTTTGAGATAGCTGATACCCCCGCAGTGCTCTCTATTCTCTTGCTCTCACTCAAATCCTGCTTGGGCTCTCGCATCAGATGTTACGCAATAGAATTTATTACGGGCTGAAGCCCTTCATTCCGCAATCGGTTCGGACGGCGATTCGGCAAAGACTAGCTAGGCGACTGCGCAAACAGATTGGGGAAGTTTGGCCTATCATGCCGGGATCGGAGCGTTTACCGAAAGGATGGCCAGGCTGGCCGGAAGGAAAAAAATTTGCAGTTGTTTTGACGCATGACGTCGAGAGCAAAACAGGTCTGAGTAAGTGTCGATCTTTGATGCAACTTGAATTGGACCTTGGATTCCGGTCTTCCTTTAACTTTGTTCCCGAAGGAAGTTACCGGGTTCCGGCGGAATTAAGAGAGGAACTCACTGCGAGGGGATTTGAGGTTGGGATACACGATCTTAAACACGATGGCCGTCTGTTTACCTCGCTTCGCAACTTCAAACGACGCGCCGCGAGAATCAATCGCTACGCGCGCGAGTGGGGCGCGTCGGGGTTCAGATCGGGGTTCATGTTGCGTAATCTGGATTGGTTACATGATCTCGATCTACAATACGATGCATCCACCTTTGACACGGATCCATTTGAGCCGCAGCCAGACGGAGGTCACACGATTTTCCCATTCTGGGTGCCACGTCCAAATGGTGGCCCTATCGATCATCAACGATCGACCATCAACTCTTCTTCAAACGGGTACGTCGAATTACCCTATACGCTGCCGCAGGATTCCACGCTTTTCCTGCTTCTCGGGGAAGAGACACCTGAAATTTGGCTGCGAAAACTCGATTGGATCGCAGCCCACGGTGGAATGGTCCTCGTTAACGTCCATCCTGATTATATGCGGCTGGATGGCGAACCGATGTCGAAGCGAACCTATCCGGTAGAACTTTACCTGCGATTTCTGGAGCAGGTTCGTCAACGCTACGGCAACACATTCTGGCAGCCGCTGCCGAAGGAGATGGCGACCTTCATTGCTCAGCTCGAATTTCGTCCGACGGTTTATCGTCCCAAGCGAATATGCATGGTGACACACTCGTTCTACGAAAGCGATAACCGCGTCACCCGTTACGCCGAAGCGCTGGCCGCCCGTGGCGATCTGGTCGACGTCCTCTCTCTTCGACAGTCTCCTGACCTAGCCGAAAAGGAAATTGTGCAAGGCGTTCGTGTTTTTCGGATTCAGGACCGATTCGGTAAGACAGAGCGTTCCAAGCTTGCCTACTTGTGGCCGTTGCTTCGCTTTTTGGGACTGTCAAGCCTTTGGATAACTAGGAGTCATCTTCGCAAGCCTTACCACCTGTTTCATATTCACAACGTGCCAGACTTCATGGTCTTCGCCGCCTGGTATCCGAAGTTAACCGGCGCCCGTATCATTCTCGATGTCCATGACATCATACCCGAGTTTTTTGCGAGTAAGTTCCGGATGGACCCGGAAGGAATCATATTCGGTTTGCTTTGCTGGATGGAACGGGCCTCCGCGGCTTTTGCGAATCACATAATCATAGCTAACCACCTTTGGCTTGAAAAGTACGCCCGAAGAACTCGTACCATCGGGCGCTGCACCGCGTACATTAACAACGTGGACGGTTCCGTTTTCACCAAGCGCACCCGGCGGCGTAATGACGGGAAACTGGTAGTTCTTTTCCCCGGCGGCTTGCAGTGGCACCAGGGCGTAGACATCGCATTGCGCGCTTTTAGCACCCTCCGAACAAAATTGCCGCATTGTGAATTCCATATCTACGGGGATGGCAATGCAAGGGAATCACTCGTTAGGTTGTCCGCCGATCTCGGACTGAATGGCAGCGTTCAGTTCTTTAAGCCGCGCAGCGTGCGTGAGATCGCCGCCGTCATGTCAGAAGCTGATCTGGGGGTGGTTCCAAAGCGCGCAGACTCCTTCGGGAACGAGGCCTACAGCACCAAGATTATGGAATTCATGGCTGTGGGAGTTCCAGTGGTTGTATCGAGTACCAAGGTTGATCGGTACTACTTCAACGATTCGGTCGTTCGCTTCTTTGAGTCAGGCAACCCCGATGCACTCGCCAGGGAAATGCTGGCACTCTTCGGGGACGTTGAATTACGGCAACGTCTGACCGCCCGCGCTTCTGAATACGCGGTCGAGCATAGTTGGGAAAGCCGGAAGGGTGACTACCTGAGTCTTGTCGATTCTCTGTGCGATTCGGGCATAGCGAGGCCTGCAATGGGTCCAATCCGAAAAGCAGCCTAGCTTGCTGAAGTGGTGTCTGGAATGCTTACCTAACGAACGGGCATGGTTGACCAAACGAAGGTTGAGAATTTGGCTGAAACCAGCTTGGATGCGCTACAGAAGTGGATCGAAGTCCGCAAGTACAAAGGATACGATCCCGGCGACGGTCTCACCTCGTGGCTGCGGCCCCTTACGTTCAGAAATCTTTTTGCCGAACGCGTCCTGCAACAGCTCATCTGGAAATCTCCGTGGAACATCCGTCCATTAGTCGGCGTTAAACCTCTCGATTCCACGAAAGGTCGAGGGTTCATGGCCTGGGGATATCTGTTGCGATTCAAAGCCACCGGTGACACCGCTTTCCGCGACAAAGCGCTGGTGTGTCTCGATTGGCTCATGGCGAATAAGACGCCGAAGTATGCCGAATACTGCTGGGGAAATCACTTCGATTTCGCAAGCCGTGGCGGGCGCATTCCCGCGCAGGAACCGACGATCGTCTGGAGTGGCTTGATCGGGCAGGCGTTCCTCGAAGGCTTTGAACAGACGGGCGACGAAAAGTACCTGCGCGTGGCGCAAAGCATCTGCGAGTGGATTGTAAAGTTGCCTCGCGAACGCACGTCAAATGGCGATTGTCTTAGCTACCACGGACGGTTTCAGTCTTCGATTCATAATTCCAATCTGCTCGGTGCGGCGTTACTCGCGCGCACATGGAAACACACCGGCCACGCCGAGTTTCTGGAACTCGCCCGTCAAGCGGCGCGCTACAGCTGCCATCGTCAGTTGCCAGATGGCGCCTGGTGGTACGGCCAGGAGCCGAAGTATCATTGGATCGATAATTTCCACACCGGCTACAACCTCGACAGCATCAAACGTTATGCTGAAGCCACGGGGGATGGTTCTTTCGAGCAAAACCTCCGTAACGGTTACCGATACTTTATCCAAACCTTCTTTGAATCATCCGGTTGTCCTCGTTATTATCACAACAACACCTGGCCCGTGGACATTCAGTGCGCGTCTCAGGCGATTGACACCTTGTGCTTTTTCTCAGACGAACACCCGGAAGGCCTCACCCTGGCTGCGAAGGTTGCCGAATGGACCATGGAACATCTGAAAGATTCGTCCGGCTATTTTTATTATAGGAAATATCCGATGGTGACATCGCGCACGCCTTACTTTCATTGGGGCCAGGCTACGATGTTTAAGGCTTTGGCGCATTTGTTGTTGAAAACGCAACGCCGCGGTCCTGTTCATCTGGACTCGGCAGCCTTGCAATTGGCGTCATGAGTTCCAGCGCCATTTTCCAATCGCGCGAACATTTGGCCGCGTCGTTCGCACCACAGATTTTAACTTACGCGCTGGTCACTCCGGCCCGCAACGAAGCCGCGCTCATCGAGCAAACCATTCGTTGTATTATTGCCCAAACGACGCTACCCCGCAGATGGATCATTGTCAGCGACGGTTCCACCGACGGTACTGACGAAATTGTCCAGCGCTACGCAAGGCAGCACGATTGGATCGAACTCTTGCGCATGCCCGAGCGGCGTGACCGCCAGTTTGCTGCAAAAGCAAACGCCTTTAATGCCGGCTACGCACGCCTGGCGCGCGTTCCGTTTGACATCATCGGTAATCTGGACGCGGACATTACTTTCGAGCCGGATTATTTCAGTTTTCTACTTTCAAAATTTCAGCTTATCCCGGAACTCGGAGTCGCTGGCACGCCCTTCGTGGAGGACCACGACCGGCTTGATCAACACAGCTACGCGCATCAATTCGCCAATTCCACCCACGTCTCTGGCGGGTGCCAGATGTTTCGGGAAAAATGCTTTGGAGAAATTGGGGGCTATGTCCCGGTAAAAGCCGGTGCGATTGACTGGATCGCTGTTACGACTGCACGGATGAAAGGCTGGCAGACGCGCACTTTCACGGAGAAAGTCTGCTTCCATCATCGAGAACTCGGCGTTGGCTCTGGGTCGCACGGAAAGCTTCGCATGCGCTTTCATTACGGCTACAAAGCCTACCATGTCGGCGGCCATCCTCTGTGGGAATGTCTGCGCGGTTTGTTTCAGATGCGGCAGAGACCATTTGTCCTGGGCGGCGCATGGTTCATCGCCGGGTATATTTGGGCCGCCTTGCACCGCAACGAGCGCGCAGTTTCTCCGGAACTAATGCGGTTCCACCGGGCCGAACAGATGGCGCGGTTGCGCGGGCTATTTACTCGTCGCTTCCGGGCCGGCTGAAAGTTAATAGTGTGGACTGCCATAGCAATCCTCCAGGCCGGTAAAGTTAGTATGATGGAAACTCGCGCTCAGATTAGCATTCGGGGAAAACAGACCGAAGTCCCTGCGATTCGGGTGGAAAATGCAGATGTTATTACCACCGGAAAATGGCTGAAGATGGCGGCCATCAAAGACGAAGACTATTTTGAAGGAAATTTGTTGAACGATCCAGCCACTGTAATTGCCCGTTTCAAGGAACATGGGGGAAAAGCTGACATATTTTCTTTTTCCCAAAGAATCCCCGAAATCGCACCGAAATTCCATTACCCTCTCCACTGGGACAATGCCGCCAGTTTGGCCGTTTCAAGTTATTCGCAATGGTGGGAAAATCTCTCCCAGGAAACACGCCGCAACGTGCGACTAGCAAGCAAGCGGGGGTTGGTAGTGTCGGCGGTTCCATTCACCGACAATCTCGCTCGGGGAATCATGGACATCTACAACGAGTCTCCCCTTCGGCAGGGCCGACGTTTCTGGCACTATGGGAAGGATTTTGAAACAGTGAAGCGCGATAATGCGACCTATCCCGGTCGAAGCCAATTCATTGCGGCCTACAGCGGATCTGAGCTGGTTGGATTTATCAAAATGGTCTATGTGGACAAGCTGGCCAGCATCATGCAGATCCTTTCCAAGGTTGCCCATCAGGATAAAAAGCCGACCAATGCTTTGATTGCCAAGGCCGTGGAGATTTGTGCCGAAAAGGGTGTTTCTCAGTTGGTTTACTGCAAATATGTGTATCATCAGAACTACCAAGACGCGCTTACTGAATTTAAACGGCGGAACGGGTTCAAGCAGGTAAACTTTCCGCGCTATTTCGTGCCTCTTACACTCAAAGGTCGGCTTGCGATCGCATTCAAACTACAGCTTGGATTGACTGAGGTGCTTCCCCAGAGAGTCGTTGCAATGTTGCTCGAGGCTCGGAGCAGGTATTATGCGTCAAGATTGTTGCGGTCAACGCAGGACCGCGGCGTAGTGCCCGCGTCGCCAAATGATCCGCGGCCCGCGTGATCCGCCATTGTTATCAAATCGTTTTTCAGCGGGTGTAGTTCAATGTTAGAGCGGCTGGCTACCAGCCAGCAGATGGAGGTTCGATTCCTTCCGCCCGCTCCAATTCTCTTCCTGAAAAAATGCCAGGCTTGGCACTAATTCTCGCTCCCGGACCCAGCGGGAAGCACGAAGCTGACTTGCACCGCATGGTCGCTGCGATGCGCCATGAACCATTCTATCAGATGGGAACGTACTCCGACGAGGCGCTCGGTTTGTATGTCGGGTGGGTCGGTCATCCCGGTTCCTATTGCGACTCCCTTCCCCTGCGTAGCGAGGACGGGAATCTGATGCTTTTCTTTTACGGCGAACATCGCTCGGCCAATAACGGCCGAAACGGAGAAAGCTCTGACGCGCACGCCGTCCTCCGTTTGTTTGAGAAACATGGGTTGGATGCGGTGCCACTTTTAAATGGGTGGTTTCATGGAGTTCTGGTTGATCGCCGTCGGCAGCAAATCGCCGTGTTCAACGATCGGTATGGGATGCAGCGGTTCCACGTGTTTGAGGATGGCTCGGTCACGCTGTTTGCAGCAGAAGCCACCGCGCTCCTGACGGTGCGGCCGCAACTTCGCGAACTGGATGCGCGCGGGCTGGGAGAATTCCTCAGTTGTGGCTGTGTGCTTGAAAACCGTAGCTTGTTCGCGAACGTCAATACGATTCCAGCGGGTACGGTTCGGTTGTTTCAGCAAGGCCAACAGCAAAGGGAATACCGTTATTTTATTCCGGCACAATGGGAGTCGCAGTCGCCCCTCCCGCCCGCCGAGTTTGACGCGGCGTTACGTGAAGTGTTGCCGCGCGCAGTGAATCGCTGCCTTTCTTCTGCGCCGCCGGTTGGGGTATCCCTGACTGGAGGATTTGACACGCGGCTCATCATGTCTTGCCTGCATTCCGCGGGCGTCACTCTGCCGAGCTACACGTTTGGCGGAATGTATCGTGAATGCTTCGATGTCAAGATCGCTCGCAAAGTTGCTCGCATCTGCGGATGCAATCACCAGGTTTTTGAACTCGGTGAGGACTTCCTGAGCGCATTTCCGGTGCTGGCGGAAAAAACAATTCGTTTGTCGGATGGTTGCCTGGGAGCAACCAACTCGTACGAACTCTATCTCAACCAGCGTGCCCGTCAGGTGGCGATGATTCGGCTCACGGGAAGTTACGGTAGCGAAGTGATGCGCGGCGCCCGGGCATTCAAAGCCGTACGACCGACACCCGGCCTAATTCATCGAGATTTTCAACAACACATTGAGGGCGCCATCCGCACGTTTGATGTAGTCAGTCGCGGCCACTCGGTCTCGTTCAGTGTTTTCAAACAGGCTCCGTGGTATTATTACAACCGGCTTGCTGTCGAACAATCGCAGGTGGTGATCCGGACGCCATTCATGGATAATGACTTTGTCGGGCTATTCTACCAGCGTCCGAACAATTTAGAAGATAGCCGCAAACTCGCGCGACGTCAGATTGCCGCCGGCTCGCCCGTGTTGGCGGAACTGCCGACAGACACTGGCAACTGTTCATACCTCCGGCATCAATGGACCCAGCTGCTTTTCAAAGCGGACTATTGCTACAAAAGCGGCATGCCACAGTGGTTGGAACGGGCTCATTACCTTCTCGGGCCTTTACAACCGGAAAAGCTGCTGATAGGCCGCCATCGCTTCGCACATTTCCGCGTGTGGTTCCGGAAGCAGCTGGCTCCGTACATCAGGGAGATTCTGCTCGACCGCCGAACCGCAGCCCGCCCGTACTTCAACCATCATGAGGTTGAACGCATTCTCAATCGGCACATCAAAGGCGAATCCAATCATACTGACGATATCGAACGCATTCTGACAGTCGAACTCGCCTGTCGCCAGTTTCTGGACAACTGATGTCCGATTCGCGCGAAACCATCTTATGAAATCGGAGGCGGATTACTGGAGAAACTTCTGGGACGAACAGGCGCGTCGTTCTGGTTCGGATTATGCGTTGAACAGACGGACGAACGTTCGGCTTGAAGAACTGGAGCAAAGCGCGTTGCAGCAGTTTCTTGAGGCCGTAGCGCCGAGGCTTTCAGATGTCGTGCTGGATGCCGGATGCGGCTCAGGCAGGAACATTTCCGTGCTCAGTCCGCTAGTTGGGTCCGTCATCGGAATGGACTACTCCGAGCAGATGATCGAACGGGCAAAGGAACGGGTCGCCGCCGAGAAACTGTCGAACGTCACACTGATGCAGGGCGACGTCACCAGCCTTCAATTTTCTGACAATACGTTTGATAAGGTAATTTGCGCCAGCGTGCTGCAATACCTCGACGACGTGGAGTGCGCGCAGGCGTTACATGAGATGGTGCGGGTGTGCAAACCGGGCGGACGGCTGATCTTGCACTTGAAAAATGGCACATCGCTCTACGGGTTTTCCCTTAAACTCCTGCGCCCGATTGCCCGTTTCATGGCAAAGAGAATGAAACCGGAATTTTACCGCTCTCGCGCGTGGCATGAGCGGGCGCTAACCCGCGAAGCGACCCGCATCCTGGACCACGATGGGTTTGGGATTTTCACTTTTGTTCCTTTGCCTCAGCGCGTCGTTAGTCGACTCCTTCAGTGTGAACTCCGTTGCGGCGGACCACGTTTCCTCAAGCGCTTCGCTGTTAACTATAAGGTCACGGCGTTGGTCGAAAAGTCGAGGGGATGACAGCGCTCCCTCACGCAACAATCTGCATTTGCACCTGTGGCCGTCTGGCCATGTTGGAGCGGTTGCTTCGCGAAATTTACCGCCAGGAAACCGCCGGTGCGCTTACGTTTTCAATCGTCGTTACTGATAATGACTCGACTCAATCAGCGCGTTTAGTCGTCGAAAAATGCCGGCGCGAGCGTTTGGGCGAGGTTCCTCAAATCGTATACGCAGTTGAGCCGGCTAAAAATATCGCCCTGGCCCGCAATAACGCGTTGTCTCACGCCACCGGCGATTTCATCGTGTTCATTGATGACGACGAATTCCCCGCACCCGGATGGCTGTTGAATCTTTTTCGAACGTGCGAACGCTATCGTGTTGCAGGTGTGCTTGGTCCGGTCAAGCCCCACTTCGAACACGAACCTCCCCAATGGCTCATTAAGGGGGGCTTTTATCAGCGTCCGACCCATTCGACAGGCTTCGTAATGTCCTGGCAGGAGTGCCGCACTGGAAACGTTCTTTTCCGCCGCGACATTCTCGAGACATCAGAGTCGCCGTTCTGCCCCGAGTTTGACATGGGCGGCGAGGACCAGGATTTCTTTCGACGAATGATGGAGCGTGGGCATCCCTTCATCTGGTGCGACGAAGCGGTTGTTTATGAGGCCGTTCCGCCCTCCCGGTGGAGCCGGCGCCTGTTGATCCATCGCGCGCTGCTTCGTGGCCGCAACACATTTCGACATCCGAAGCATCGACTGCGCAACCTCCTCAAATCGGTCATCGCGGTTCCCGCTTATGCTTTAGCTTTGCCAGTTCTGCTTCTGGCCGGTCACCATTATTTTATGAAGTACCTGGTTAGGTTGGCAGACCACGTTGGCCGTCTTCTCGCTTCTGTTGGACTCAATCCCGTTACCGAGCGGCGAATGTGACGGCTCTGCTTTCGGTTTATTGTGCCAAAGAAGCACGCAAAATCCTGCGACTAATCACCGATTAATTACTAACACCTCGTGGCTCCCAACCTCATATTATTCGCCTCGCTCGCTCTTTCCTGGTGGTTGATCAGGAGAGACGTTGCCCAGAGGAAAGGAATCTCTTCCTCGATTTGGATTCCGACGATCTGGGTCGCAATCATTGGGTCACGCCCTCTTTCCATGTGGCTTGGTTTTGGAGGTGGGGCAAGCACTCTGGAGGGCAGCCCTATCGACAGTTTGATATTCTTCATTCTGATTTTTGCCGCATTCGTCGCCCTTGCTCGCAGAAGGCTCAACTGGTCAGTCGTTATTTCTGAGAACTGGCCAATCTTCTTGTTCTATGCCTTCCTTTTGATCAGCGTCCTTTGGGCGAACTCCCCTTTTATTTCGTTTAAGCGATGGTTTAAGGAATTCGGCAACATTGCCGTCCTTCTCGTGATTCTTACCGATCCAAGGCCGCAACAAGCCCTGCGCGCAGTGTTTGTAAGATGCGCTTGCCTGTTGCTTCCCTTGTCGCTGGTGTTCATTCGTTACTTCCCTTCCCTGGGGCGGTTCTACACCAGCCATGGCGGTGGAGAGGTAACAGGGGTTACAACCCAAAAAAACTCGCTTGGCATACTACTCCTAGTCTGCGGACTGATGCTCCTCTGGGACTGGCTTGAGCTTCGTAAAGAACAACGGTCGTCCAAAGCAATGCGCATGGAGACGAAAATTCATTTTGGGCTCCTTTTGCTTGCTCTCTATTTGATGCACTTGTCCGACAGCAAAACCTCCATGGTTTGCTTGTTTTTCGGGGGTGCCATTATTCTCGCAACCCGGCTCCCCTTCTTCCGGAGGCAGCCACATCTTCTTGGTATGGCGGCCCTGGCTGTGGTTTTGATGTTTTGGGTATTGGACCAAACCGTCGGGGTTAAGGAGAGGGTGGTGACGAATTTGGGGCGGGACATGACATTCACCGGAAGGACTGATGTATGGCGGGAACTTTTAAATCTTCACACTGATCCCCTGTTAGGGGTCGGTTTTATGAGCTTCTGGGACGACAAAAGCCTGCTATCTCGACTTCCAGAGTGGGTAGGGAAATCCGCCCATAACGGTTATCTGGAAGAATACCTTGGAGGCGGTTGGGTCGGTATTTTCTTCCTCATCGTCATGTTGCTGGCTGCGGGCCTCCGTATTAATAAGGCCCTTGGACGGGATGGTGATTATGGCGCCGTCCGGCTTGGCATCTTTTCCGTATTTCTTATCGGCAATTTCTCCGAATCCAATATTGCAATCATGAGCCCCATAGGTTTTTTGTTCCTGCTCGCTGCCATTGGGCACGCTCAGACAGGCTCCCAATTTAGTCCCGTCTCAGAAGATCTTCCCGTGATAAATGACTGGGAGCCATCAGAAACAGGAGTGCGGTACACAGTTGCGCGTTGATTTCCGATTGCTGAATGAGAGGCAAAATTCCACCGCGAATTATTCAGACCGGGAAGAGCTGTAATCTGCCGCTTTTGGCAAAGGCGGCCACAGCAAACCTCAAGTGTTTGAATCCGGAGTTCGAGCATCGGTTTTTCGACGACCGAGAGGTCAGCGGTTTCATCCAGCTCGAATTCCCCGAGTATCGGGAAGTATTCGAGCGTTTTCCCTTTCATATCCAGAGATACGATTTCTTCCGGTATCTGGCAGTATTCCGCCTCGGAGGGTTTTACTTCGACACCGATGTTTTCTTCGCTACCGGGCTACACGAATTGCTTGCGCACCGCTGCGTGTTTCCATTCGAGGAACTGACGGTCAGCCGATATTTACGCCGACAATACCAGATGGATTGGGAAATCGGCAATTACGGCTTCGGCGCGGAAGCCGGTGATCCCTTCCTGGGCGCGGTGATCCAAAATTGCATTCGCGCGCAGCGTGACCCGGACTGGGCAGAGCCAATGATGCAGGGAATACCGCGTCCGTTTCGTGCCGAGTTCTATATCCTTAACACAACCGGGCCGGGGCTGGTTTCGCGCACCTTCGCGGAGAGTCCAGACCTGGCAAAGCACACGACCATTCTTTTTCCTGACGACGTTTGTGACAAACGCGCGTGGCATCAATTTGGCAATTTCGGCGTGCATGTGCAGGAAGGATCGTGGCGCACACAGAACGGTTACGTTCGGCGCCGTTTGGCTAATCTATGGGAATCATGGACGAGACGTCGGCTCATGCGCGACAGCCTTGCCCGGGGCAAGAAGCGCGTCATGCCACTTCCGTCGCAAAACGGGCGTTCGTTGTCGCCTGGTGGCTTCAGTGAATCGGTCTCCGTTTCAACGGCGAAGAGCGCTGGGTGAAATGTCTGAGGCTTTCCGAACTTCCTAAACGCTTTTCAATCTTTTCCGCCTATAAAATCGATCTGGACAAAGCTGCCAGTCCCCGCTCAGCGCCGGCTGGCACGGTGGTTTGGCAGGAGGGCTGGCCGGATTCAAATGGAATCGCCGGTGATTTCCTTCACCTTTGATGATTTCCCGCGTTCGGCATTGCTGACTGGCGGTACTATTCTTCACGAGCGCGGTTTCGCGGGTACTTATTACGCGTCATTTGGTCTGATGGGCAGCAGCGGTCCGACCGGCGAGATTTTTGTGCGGGAAGACCTGGATGAACTCGTCCAGCGGAAGCACGAGCTGGCTTGCCATACGTTCGACCATTGCGATTCCTGGGGTACTGCCTCGAACGAATTCGAGGCTTCCATTCTACGAAATCAACGGGCCGTTGCAGAGCGGTTGCCCGGAACAAAGTTGAATAGCCTTTCTTATCCCATTAGTTGGCCGCGGCCTGAAACCAAGCGCAGAGTCGCCACTTACTACGAATGCGCTCGGGGTAGCGGACAGACCTTCAATGCTGGAACCGAGGATCTGAATTATTTAAAGGCGTTTTTTATTGAGCAAAGCCGCGGCAATTTCAGCGAGATTAAACAAGTAATTGATGCCAATGCCCGCGCCAAGGGTTGGCTCATCTTTGCTACGCACGATGTTTGTGACCAGCCGACGCGTTTCGGTTGCACTCCCGCCTTTTTTGAACGGATCGTTGAGCATTCCGCAAAATCGGGCGCGATCGTGCTGCCGGTCCACGCGGCCTTCCGGCGAATTGCGCAGGACAAAAACCGTCCTCTCTTTGTGGAAACAACTCAGAATAATCCGGGCTTTTGACCAGGCGCTAATTGCATTCTCATGTCCGTTTTGACTGTCGACGTCCAGCAACCCGTAGAGAAGCCCCGTCCAGCGTCCCGCATTGAGGCGCTGGATTGGACCAAGGGTGCGCTCGTTCTTTGCATGGTCGTCTACCACGCAATCAACTATTCCGCTTTTCGGCCGATGGCGTTCAAATTTATGGCGTTTCTGCCCTCCTCATTTATCCTGATTGCCGGCTTTCTTGTAGGGCAGGTGTACGCGGCGAAGTACGATTCGAACACTTGGAAACCATACCTGCGCCTTGCTGTCCGCGGCTGCAAATTGCTCGTGCTGTTTCTCGTTCTCAACGTGACTTATTGTATTATTTTGGAACGCGATTTTCTGTATGGAATCTTGGAATTTGCCGGTCGCTCTAACGCGATTTTACTGTCAGGCAATGGCCGGGAAGGAATCTTCGAAGTCCTGCTTCCTATCGCCTACTTTCTTCTGTTGGCGCCCCTATTGCTTTGGCTGCGCTCGCGCGTGAGCGGCGCCGTTATTTTTTGCGCCGCAGGTATCTTTCTCCTGTGTGTGGCACTCGAAATGAACGGTCTTTTCTACAAGAATCTCTCTCTTTTGAGCGCAGGCCTTCTGGGAATGGCGTGCGGCCTGATTCCGATCGCTTCGATTGATGGTTTCGCCCGTCAGTGGCTTCCCGTTTTAGGTCTGTACGCTTTCTATCGTCTGTGCAGTTATTTCGTGGGCGAGATCTATGTCGTCCAAATGTTCGGCGCTTTAATCAGCCTGACACTATTATATGCGTGCGCGCTGCACCTTGACTCCGCGTCCACGTTTGGCCGTCAGATGGTGCTGTTTGGCAAATACACCCTGCTTGGCTACCTCGTCCAGATTCCATTGATCCAAATCATTGTTTATATTTTTGGCGGCAAACCAGATCACTGGATTGGGGTTTCCGTCGTCACTATTGTCGCTACCGCGCTTCTGTTTGTTATTGTCCTTGCTGTTGACGGGTTGCGGCGGCGAAACCGGTTCGTTGACCTGAGTTACAAGGGCATCTTCGCCTGAAGTTCGATTCTGTATGCTGTTTAACTCTCTCGAATTCGCGGTCTTCCTTCCATTGGTTGTAGGTCTGTACTTTTGTCTCCCCCCGCGTTATCGAACGCCGATGCTGCTTATCGCCAGCTGCATTTTCTACATGGCGTTCATTCCGGTTTATATCCTCATCCTATTCGTCACAATCACGATCGACTACATCGCCGGAATCTACATCGAACGCACTAACGGCCCGACGCGGCGCGCTTGGCTCATTGGCAGCATTATCTCCACGTGCGCTGTATTGTTTGTTTTCAAGTACTTCGATTTCTTCACCGGCAATTTCGTGGGGCTGGCGAATTTGATTGGCTGGCAGTTGCCGAAACCGGTCGTAAATATCATTCTGCCGATCGGTCTCTCGTTCCATACCTTTCAGAGCCTCAGCTACGTGGTCGAGGTTTATCGCGGACGGCAGAAGCCGGAATACAATTTCATCATTTATGCCACCTACGTGATGTTTTTCCCGCAGCTTGTCGCCGGTCCGATCGAACGCCCGCAGAATCTACTGCATCAATTTTACGAAAAGCACGATTTTGATTACGAAAGAGTCACCGCTGGATTGAAACGCATGGCGTGGGGGTTCTTCAAGAAGCTGGTGATCGCGGACAGGTTGGCTCTCTACGTGAATGACGTTTATGCCGACCCACGGAATTTCAATGGGCTCCAGTTATCTATTGCGACCGTGTTCTTCGCTTATCAAATCTACTGTGACTTTTCAGGTTATTCGGACATTGCCATCGGCGGTGCGCAGATTCTGGGATTCAAACTGATGGAGAACTTCAAGAACCCATACCATGCACGCTCCATCCCAGAGTTTTGGCGGCGCTGGCACATTTCACTTTCCACCTGGTTCCGCGATTACGTGTATATCCCGGTGGGAGGCAGTCAGAGTGGCATACGGCGCTGGCTGCTAGCAGTAATGATTACGTTCGCAGTCAGCGGGCTCTGGCACGGCGCGAACTGGACTTATGTCGCCTGGGGGGTTTTGAATGGGTTCTATCTTCTAGTTGGTACCGCTACTAAGGGTTGGCGCGACCGGGTCTTTGGCCTGGTCGGTTTGCATAGGGAAACCTTCCTTCGCCAGACAATCATGTTGGTCAGCACCTTCGTCCTGACGTTGCTTGGCTGGATTGTTTTCCGCGCGAGAAACATGGAGGACGCGTGGTACGTGGTCACCCATTTTGCACAGGACTGGGATTTCCATCAGATTGGCACCGAGCAATTTCTCCTGCGTCAATTGCCGGTAGCTGTGGCGTGTATCATTCTACTGGAAATGGCCCAGCTATTGCATGGAAAAGTCAGCGTTCCGTCATTGCTAAACAGATTGCCCATTGCGCCGCGCTGGGCGTTGTATGCCGGCTTTGTCATGCTTGTTGTCATGTTTGGGATCTACCAAAAGACCCAGTTCATCTACTTCCAGTTCTGATGCCACTGTCTCCGCAAATAGAGCGGGAGCGCGATGGCGCTCCGACTTCGCCAGGAAATGCTTTGGCTAGCGCGCCCCCGTTGGAACCAGTGGCCGAGCTGAGGGGCAAAAAATCCGTCACGCAAAGGCGAGGGCGCCTCTCCGCGCGGAGCGGGTTGATCAGAATCTTTTGTTTTTTTGGTCTGATTGTCATTCTGCTGTTCGGCCTGAATGCCATGATCAATTCGGGACTACGTCGAGTCACAACGTCTCAATTCGGCGTGTCGAATAAAATTGTGCAGGGAAAAATCAATGCCGACATCGTCATATCTGGATCTTCACGGGCCCTGACCCATTACGACCCGCGAATTATCGAGCGCATTACGGGGTGGCGGACGTTCAATATCGGTCTGAACGGTTCGCAAACCGATATGCAGCTGGCCCGGTTAAAGGCGTATCTAAAACACAATAAAAAGCCGAAGCTTCTCGTGCAAAATCTCGACCTTTACTCCTTTTTGACTTCCCACGAAATCTACGAACCTGCGCAGTATGTCCCTTACTTGAGTGAGCAATCAATCTATGCCGGGGTTCGCCGGGTTTATCCGGACGCGTGGAAATGGAAATACTTGCCACTTTACGGATTCGCTGTCGAAGATATGCGATTTAGCTGGATGATGGGTCTGAAAGCGCTTGCCGGAATTCAGCCCCGAGAGGATCACTTCGACGGTTACCAGCCTAGGGATACTAGTTGGACCGGTGATTTCGAGAAGTTTCGTGCGAACAACCGGAACGGCGTAGTCGTGAAAACCGAGGCGCAGGGATTACGAGATTTCAAGGAACTTCTGTCGTTGTGTGCACGGCGCGGGATTCCCGTCCTGGTTGTTTATTCGCCGGAATATTACGAAATGCAGGCGATCACCCGAAATCGGAAAGAAGTGCTGGAGAAGGCAAACCAGATAGCGGCTCATTTCGGTTTTCCGCTTTGGGACTACAGCGAATCACCGATCTCGCGGGATCGATCCAACTTTTACAATTCGCAGCATCTGAACCGGAGCGGGGCGTCGGCCTTTTCCGCCGATTTCGCAAGACGCCTGGTCCAAGCGGGGCTTGTTGGCGGCCAGGATAGGCCGTAACCGGCCACGTGGATTGGGTAGGAACGCCAACGGCATGATTCTCTCTAGCACTTCTTGCAAATCATTCGGAGCGGCATCAGCCGTTTTGTTGTCGCTCCTTTTTGCAACTGGCCCTGCTGTCGCCGAAATCATCCCGCAGGATCGCCTCGCCCCGTGGCAGGGTAACGTCGGGGTCCCTGGAGGAATTCCCGCGCGCACCACGATCTACAAAAACATTGTACGCGACCTGGGAGCCGACCCTACCGGCGTAGTGGACGCCGCGCCGATCATTCAGAGA
>Ga0081455_10002297_pt1 | contig 22779 bp, 23 predicted proteins | sample TabmetS3T2R1_FD_70207 | JGI IMG/M metagenome (GOLD analysis project Ga0081455, IMG submission 70207) | Tabebuia heterophylla rhizosphere microbial communities from the University of Puerto Rico - S3T2R1 | ecosystem: Host-associated > Plants > Roots > Rhizosphere ...
CGGGCGTGGTGATGTTCGAGTCGGGTCACGACCTGACGATCCTCGCCGCGGCGGCCGGCTCCTCGACCGCGGCTCTCGTCGGTGCGCTGCTGCTCGGACGCTCGATCGTCAGGCCCATCGAGCAGATCGAGGCGACTTCCGTCGCGCTGGCGCGCGGCGATCTCGCCGCACGGGCCAAGCCGGACGGCGCCCGGGAGCTGACCGAGCTCGCGCGCTCGCTGAACGAGACCGCGGCGCATCTCGAGGAGCTGTTCGACGCGCGGCGCCAGTTGGTCGCCTGGGCGAGCCACGACCTGCGGACGCCGCTCGCCTCACTGCAGGCGATGCTCGAGGCGCTCGAGGACGGGCTCGCGGCGCCGGACCGCTACCTGCCGGCGATGCGCGAGCAGGTCGAGACGCTCGGCCGGCTGATCGACGATCTCTTCGAGCTCGCGCGGATCGATGCCGGCGTCCTGACGCTGGAGATGCGGGACGCGCCGCTCACTCCCGTCGTCGAGGCTTGCCTCCGCGGCGTCGAGGCCGCGGCGGAGTCTCGGCGGATTCGCCTCGAGGCGCATGTGGACGGGACGGTCGCCGCGCACTGCGCTCCGGACAAGGTCGAACGGGTGCTGTTCAACCTGCTGACGAACTCGCTGCGGCACACCCCGTCGGACGGCGCGGTCGCGATCGTGGTCGAGCCCGGCGCGGTCGAGGTGCGCGTGAGCGTGGAGGACACCGGCAACGGCGTTAGCGCGGACGCGCAGCGGCGGATGTTCGACCGGTTCTGGCGCGGCGACCGAGCGCGGTCGAGCGGCGGGGCGGGACTGGGCCTCGCGATCGCGCGAGGGCTCGTCGAGGCGCAGGGCGGCCGGATTTGGGCCGAGAGCCGCCCCGGCGGCGGCGCCCGCGTGAACTTCACGCTTCCCGCCGCCGGCTGACGCCGCTATACGCCGTCGTATAATACAGAGTTGTATGACGGTGTGTCACCTTCCCCGGCAACCCTGCTCTATACACTCTTGTGTAACACAAGAATGTATAGCGACACGAACCCGTTCATCTTCGGCGCGCTGGCGCTCGACGACGCGTTCACCGATCGCGAAGCCGAGCTGAAGGATCTCGCCGCCGACATCCGGAACGGCCAGGACGTGCTCGTCTTCGCGCCGCGAAGATACGGCAAGTCCTCACTCGTACTCCGCGCGGCACAGCAGGCGCTCGCCAAGAAGGTCCTCGTCGCCTACGTCGACCTGATGAAGACGCCGACGAAGGAGCGCTTCGCCGCCGCGCTGGCCAAGTCGATCTACGACGACCTCGCCTCGCCCGTGGGTCAGGCGGTCGAGCGGGCCGCTTCCCTGTTTCGCGGTCTTCGCGTCACGCCGTCGATCGAGGTCGACCCCGACGATGCCAGCCTCCGGTTCAGCTTCGAGACCGGAAGGCGGCCGGCCTCAGGCATCGACGAGACGATCGAGAGGTTGCTCGAGCTCCCCGGCAAGATCGGCGCGGAGCGCAAGCGGCGGACGGCGCTGATCTTCGACGAGTTCCAGGAGGTGCTGAAGCTCGACGCGCAGTTCCCGAACCTGATGCGCGCGGTCTTCCAAACCCAGCCCGAGGTGGCGCACATCTACCTGGGGAGCAAGCGACACGTGCTGGAGGCGATCTTCAACGACAAGAACGAGCCCTTCTGGCGCAGCGCGAAACGGGTCGAGATCGCGACGATCCCTCGCTCCGAGTTCGCGACCTACATCCGTCGGCGGTTCGACGCCACGGACCGGGGGATCCGCGACGCGGCTCTCGACCGCCTCCTGGACGCGACGGGCGGCCACCCCTACGGGACACAGGAGCTCGCCTACTTCGTCTGGGGTCGGGTCCCGACAGGACACTTCGCCGGCCTGGACGACGTCGAGTGGGCGATCACCGAGGTCCTGCGCTCGGAGCACAACCACTTCGCGAAGATCTGGGAGGACGCGACGCACAACGAGCGCCTCCTGATCATCGCGCTGGCGGACGAGCCGTCCGGCGCCCACGGCGAGGACTACCGCGCGCGCCATGGCCTGCCCTCCGCCAGCCACGTCCAGCGCGCCGTCGGCCAGCTCGTGAAGGAAGAGGTCGTCGGCCGCGACCCGGACGGCGCCTACCGGATCATCGAGCCCTTCTTCGCCGACTGGGTCAAGCGCGAGCAGGGCTGATCGGCAGCGCCCTGTTAGGATCCCGCCTCCTGCGGAGCGGCATGTAGAGGATCTCGACCTGGGGGGATGTCGATGACTTCGAATGAACGCGCGAGGCGGGTACCGAGAGTCACGCGTGCCGCCGTCACGCTCGCCGCGGTCGTGCTGGGGGTTGCGGTCGCGACCTCCACCGCCGTCGCGGCCGCGCCGGACACCGCCAACGACCCGCTGCTCCAGCCGATCGACGAGCAGCAGTGGGTCGACCAGGCGGAGCTCACCTGGGCGGACTACAAGCAGACCCGGCCCGACTCGTGGAACGACACGACGGGCTCGGACGGCAGCCAGAGCCAGTTCCGGACGGCTGTCATCCTGCTCGAGTTCACGGACCAGCCGCTCCTGATCAAGCAGCCTGCCGGCTCGCATCCGTTCGGCAATCCGCAGCCGGGCTGGACCCCGGTCGCGCCGGACGCCGTCAGGGACTGGTACTACAACTACTACGCGGTCCCGAACGAGTTCAACGGCGGCCAGACGCTGCACGGCTATTGGATGGAGGACAGCCACGGCAAGATCGGCGTCGACGTCGAGGTATTCGGGCCATATGTCCTGCCCGGGAAGCTGCACGAGTACGGCATCCCGGACGGGAGCTTCAACGCCCCGGCGGCCGCCTACTGCCCGCAGGGGGACAGCTGCAACAAGAACCTGCGCACCGACGGCGGTGCCCTCTGGCGGGCGGACATCGGCTGCCCGTCTGGCTTGTGCGGCTTCGACAACGGCTTCTACGTCACTGCGGGCCATGACGAGTCGTCCACGTGGCAGGAGTTCGGCGAGATGCTCTGGGAAACTCGCGACGAGATTCCCGACGCATTCGGGCCGCCGCGGAACCCCGACGGCAGCGCGCCGCTGAACCAGCTCGGCCAGCCGATGCCGAACTGGGCCGACACGCGCTACGTCGACTGGACGTCGTGGAAGGCGGCCGCGAACCACTGGCCGAACGCCGGCGGTGGCACCTCGACGCAAGCCGAGAGCTCCGGGCTCAGCGTCTTCGCGCACGAGTTCAGCCATCTGCGCGGTCTGCCGGACAACTACAACAACCCGTTCGCCGACAACGAGCGAAACTTCACCGGGTACTGGGAGATGATGAGCCGCGGCACCTTCAACGGGCCCGGCGGAACCCACAACCGCTGGCAGATTCCGAATGAAGGTGGCTCCGGCCTCGGCCCGCACCACCTGCTCCACTTCAAGAACCAGCTCGGCGTCCTGGCTGCGGACGACCAGGTCACGCTGGAGCGCAACACGCTGCAGGACCAGGGCGTGGCAGTCGTTCGGGTCAGGGCCCGCGAGGCGCCCGCCGGCGACGGCCTTGCGGGGCTGACCGTCAACTTCGGCACGGGCGGCGACCTTGCGGGGACGTGCGCGAACCAGGGCTACACCGACGTCTTCTACTGCCCGAACCGCGTCGGCGGCAGCTACCTGCACTATCGCGTCGAGGTCGTCGACCGGGTCGGGAACGACTCGTTCGCGCCGGGGCACGGCGTCCTGATCTCGAAGAGCCGTAACAGCAGCACGCCGCGGGTCTGGCTCATCGACCCGCATCCCGAGGACATCGGGATGATCGACTTCTACCGCCCCGACGGCACGCCCGTGCCGGTCGTCCGCGGCGATCCGCGGCAGCTGAACGACGCCACGTTCCACGCCGGGACGAGGTCGGGAAGCGAGTACGAGTACCGCGACACGTTCAACCGGCTGCACTTCTACGTCCTCGCCAACCACCGCGCCGCGAACGGTGTGCTGTCCTACGACGTCGGCGTCCGCCGCTTCGACGGCGCCGGCCCCTTCGCGCGCGGCGTTGCGGTCGGCAACCCGAACAAGATCGGTCGCCGACCGGGCTTCCTCGCGACCTGCGCGTTCCCGCTGAGGAACACCGGTGAAGCGGGAACCGGCGTGTTCGACTCGGACATCTACCGAGTCGAGGCGAGCTCGAGCAGCGCGAACTGGAAGGTCACGCTCCCCAACGCGCTGGCCGCGGTGAAGGCGGGCGCGACGATGCAGGTGCCCGTGCACGTGCTGCGGACCCCACCGGGGTCTGCGCGGACGGTCGTCACGCTGACGGCGACGTCCGAGACGGACCCCACCAAGACGGCTACCAGCACGTGCGACGTGCACGTCCGCGACACGACGCCCAACGGTTAGAGGGCGCAAGGCTGAGTGAGGGCGGCGGCGTCGCCGCCGCCCTCACGCTCGGCCTCGTGCTCCTGCTCGTCGCCTGCGGCGGCGGCGGTGATAACGCTGTTGCCGGCGGCGCCGACGATCTGCCGGGCGCGGTGCCCGCGGGCGTCCGGTACGCGAAGCCGGCCGCCGCGACGCTGCGCGCGCCGCCGTTCTCGGCCGAGCTTCTCGACGGCACGCCGATCACGGCGAGCAAGCTGTGGTCGGACCGCCCGCTCGTGCTCGTGTTCACGGCCAGCTGGTGTCGGCGCTGCGCCGAGTTGCATCGCGACGTAGCGGCCGCGCTCGACGAACACGGCGACGCGATCGGCCTGCTCGGGGTCGTCCCCGAGGACGACGCCCAGGCCGCGCGCGATTACGCGGACGAGCTCGACCTCGGCTATCCGATCGCAGTCGCTCCCGAGAGGGTCTGGCTCGACTACGCGGCGCGCGAGCCGCCCGTTGTCGTCCTGATCTCGCGCGGCGGGAAGGTCCTGCGCGGCTGGCCCGGCGGGGTCGCGCGCGAGGAGCTGGCGCGCCGCCTGGACGAGCTCGTCGAACGGTCATGAGAAGCGGGCTCGCGGCGGCTCTGGCGGCGTTGCTCGTCGCAGCCGCAGGCTGTTCGCTCTCAGGTGAGGAGGCAGAGACGAGCATCCGACTCGTCGTTCCGGACAAGAACGTCCGCGCCGAGGGCGTCGAGTGCGCCGGTGCGCGCCCCTTCGAGCACGTGCATCCGGGAGCACCGTTCACGATCGAGGCCGGCGACGGCACCGTGGTCGCCGACGGCGAGCTCCCGGTGGGGCACGCCGAGAACGCCGAGCCCGAGATCGACTGGGGCGTCGACCGGATCCCGACCTTCTGTGTCCTCGACTTCGAGGTCGCCCTCCCCGAGCGGCCCCGCTACCGGCTCTTACTCGAGGGCAGCCGCCCGCTCGAGTTCGCCGTAGGTAAAGAACCGGTCGTCCTCGTTGTCGGGTAGCGCCTTCACGTGAGCGGTGTGTGAGCGGCACGTGACCTGCCGCTGGGAGCCTCAAGTCCCAACGGAAGGAAACGATGTCCACACTCCAACGCCACCGGAAAGCAATGCTTCTTCTCCTTGCCGTCGCCGCAGCGTCCGCGGCAAGCCTCGCCGTCGCTTCGTTCTTTGGATCGGCCTCGAGCAACTCGGCCGGGCCGTGGCGGCTGGTGCCGTCGGCGCCGGTCGAGGTGGATGCGGGCTTGACGAGCGTGTGGACCGGACACGAGCTGATCGTGTCGGGCGTGAGCGCCGCGTCGGACGGAACCCTGGACGGGGCCGGCGAGGTCGCTGCTGCCTATGACCCCGTGGGCAACGACTGGCGCCGGCTCGCCGCTCCGCCGAGGACAGACAGCTACTGCCGCCGCAGCGCCGTCTGGACGGGCAGGGAGATGCTCGTCTGGGGCTGCGGTCAGGTCGCGTTCGACCCGCAGACGAACCGCTGGCGGCGCCTGCCGCCGGCGCCGACCGGCGCCCCCGGGCTCGCGGTCTGGACGGGTCGCGAGTTGATCGGATGGGGCGGCGGCTGCTGCGGGGATGCCGCCGCGGGCGGCGCCGCGTACAACCCGGCCACCGACAGCTGGCGGACACTTGCTCACGCTCCGCTTGCGGCCAGTCAGAGCCCGGTCGGAGCCTGGACCGGCCGAGAGCTGATCCTCTTCGTGAGCGGGCTCGACCCCGACGGCGAGCCGATCCGCGGGGCAGCCCGTGCCGCGGCGTACAACCCGGCGTCCGATACGTGGCGCCGGATTCCGGCACCCCCCGCGCTGCGCCGGATCGCCGTCTGGGACGGCGAGGAAGTCCTTCTCGTTGGAGGAACGGGTGTAAACGGCGAGGAGGCGAGGATCGGCTTCGCCTACGACCCGGCGACCAATCGCTGGCGCGCCCTCCCGGCCACGAGAGCCGGTCGGGTGCCGACCGGTGCGGCCTGGACCGGCACGCGGCTGCTGCTCTTCGGCGGCGAACGGACGGCCAACGCGCTGCTCGGGTACGACCCAAAGGGCAACCGCTGGACATCGCTTCCGAGTGCGCCGCTCCGCGGGCGGACGGCACCGGCGACGATCTGGACCGGGCAAGAGCTCATCGTCTGGGGCGGGGTGATCGGGACCCCCTCGGGGACGGCGATCGCTCCGGAGCACCCGGCCGACGGCGCAGGCTTCGACCCCGGTGCCGCACTGAACACTCCTTAACAGATCACAACGGCGGGTTAATCGCGGTCAACCCTGGTTCAACGGCCGGAGTGTTAGAAGGAATCATGTGCTGAGACCTCCCCGCGGACTGAGTGGTCTGGCCCCATTGCTCATCGCGGCAGTGGTGGGCGGTGGGGCCGCCCTCGCGGGGGCCGAGCTTCTTGGCCTTCTGGACGACGAGCCGACGGTGGTCAACACGATCGGCCCTTCGCAGGCGTCTGCGCCGGTTTCGTTCGCCGACGGGAAACGCCTCAGCGTCAACGAGATCTATCGGCGGAGCGCGCCCGGCGTCGTGCAGATCACGACCACGAGCGTGCGCACCGTCGACCCCGATCCGTTCCTCAACCCCTTCGGATTTCCCGAGCGTGAGCGTCAACAGGCGCTCGGCTCGGGGTTCGTCCTCGACAAGTCCGGCCACCTCGTCACCAACTTCCACGTCGTCCAGGGTGCCCAGCAGATCGAGGTCAGCTTCACGAACCGCGACAGCGTCAAGGCACGGCTCGTCGGCTCGGATCCGTCGACTGACGTCGCCGTCCTCAAGGTCGACGTCGACGCGCGCGCGCTGATGCCCCTCCGGCTCGGCAGCTCCGATCAGCTTCAGGTCGGCGATTCGGTGGTCGCGATCGGCAATCCGTTCGGCCTCGAGCGCAGCGTGACCGCCGGGATCGTCAGCGCCCTGCACCGGCCGTTGACGGCTCCGAACGACTTCACGATCGACGACGTCATCCAGACGGACGCGTCGATCAACAGCGGGAACTCCGGCGGCCCGCTGATCGCGGCGAACGGGCGCGTCGTCGGCGTCAACACTGCGATCGCCACGGGCGGGACCGGCGCGCGCGGGAACGTCGGCATCGGCTTTGCCGTCCCGATCGACACCGTCCGCGATGTCGCCTCCCAGCTGATCGACCGGGGACGGGTCGAGCACGCCTCCCTCGGCATCGACGCGCAGCCGGTCGAGCCGGACATCGCGCGCCTGTTCAATCTTCCGGTCAGCCGCGGCCTCATGGTCGTCCGCGTCTACGGGGGGAGCGGCGCTGCCGACGCGGCGATCGGGGCGGGCACCGACGAGGTGGTCGTCGCCGGCCAGAGCTATCGCCTGGGCGGGGACATCATCACCAAGATCGACGGCAAGCCCGTCCGCACGGCGGCGGAGCTTCGCGAGGCGATCGCGGCCAAGAAGCCGGGTGACAAGGTGACGATCGAGGGCTTCCGCGGCAATGATCCTCGGCGCCTCGTGGTCACGCTCGGCGCCCAGCCCGCCCGCGGCTAGCGCACCGGCCTCCCACTGGCTCTCAGGACGAGCCAGAGGCCGCCGAACTCGCGGACGTTCTGGCACTTGACCTCGCCCGGCCCCTCGTGGGCGTAGTAGTAGAGCGGCCAGCCGTTGTAGGTGACCTGGCGCCGTCCGTCACGCCGGCGGACGGTCCCGAGCAGGGCTTGCCTGACACCCCGCCCGGCCCGGAGCGAGCCCTTCGCGAAGTACACGGGCCAGGCGGCCGCGCACGCGCCGTAGCACCGACTCGGCCCGCGCCGATCTCGGGTGAAGGCGTAGAGCACCCGGTTCTTGCCGTCGAAGAGAACGGCGCCGTAGCGCGTGTTCCGCAGCGTGAGGGTCAACACGCGCATCTGCGGCGAGTCGACCGCCTGAGGATCACGGGCCTCGGCGCCGCCGGAAGCTGGTCCCGCCGCGAGCAGGACGGCGGCCGCAAGGACGAGCAGAGCAAGGAGCCTCTTCATCGCCTCAGGCGAGGCTATGGGCTCAAACCTTGCGAATCCCTTAAGCCTGCTCGGCGGCCGCCTTGACTCCCTCCCCGAGCGTCGGGTAGGTGTGGTGGACGCTGGCCAGGTCATCCACCGTCACGCCCAGCTTCAGCGGTAGCGCGAGCCCCTGAACGATCTCGCCCGCGGCGCGGTTGACGACGTGCACCCCGAGGACGCGTCGTGACTGGGTCTCGAAGACGATCTTGTAGAGCCCACGCTCTGCGTCCGTGTACTGGGCGCGCGTCACCTTCGGCAGCGGGTGCTTGACGACGTCGAACGCGAGGCCGGCTTCGCGGGCCTCGTCCTCGGTCATGCCGATGCCCGCAAGCTCGGGATCGGTGAAGATCGCCGTCGGCAGTGTCGAGTAGTCGGCCTCCGGCGCGTCGTCGGTGAGCATGTCGGCGGCGGCCAGGCGTCCCTGGTACTGCGCGACCGGCGTGAACTGCGGGAGGCCCGTGACGTCGCCGGCCGCCCAGATGCCCTCGGCCGTGGTCCGCAGATGCCCGTCCACCTTGATGCCGACCTTCGTCGTCTCGACTCCGACCCGCTCGAGCTCGAGCTCCTCGATGTTCGGGGCCCGGCCGGCTGCGAGCAGGAGGCGGGAGACGCGCAGCTCCCGCTCGGCGCGATCGCGAGGAGCAAGCGTCGCGACGATCTCGGAGCCTTCCTGCCGGACGGACTTGACGAGCGTGTCGAGGACGAGCTCGATCCCCTCGTCCTCGAGGGCTGCCGCCAGCTCCGCTCCTGCCTCGCGGTCGTCGCGGGATGCGATGCGGTCGACGGCGTCGACGATTGTGATTCGCGACCCGAAGCGTGCGAAGGCTTGGCCGAGCTCGAGCCCGACTGCTCCGCCGCCGACGACGAGCATGGACTCGGGCACCTCCGTCAGCTCGAGGGCCGAGACATGGTCGAGGCAGTCGATGTCGTCGATGCCCACGATCGGAGGCACCGCAGTGCGAGAGCCGGTGGCGACGAGGATGCGCTCCGCCGCGAGAAAGCGGTCGCCGACGCGGACGATCCCCGCTTCTTCGAACGACGCCACCCCGTCGACGAGTGTGTAGCCGGCTCCGGTCAGGCGCTCCCGCCACTGCTCCTGGGTCGACAGGACAGCGTCCTTGCGGGCCTTGATTGCGGCGAGGTTCGCCTGCGCCCGACCGACCTCGATGCCGAGCTTCCCGGCCAGCGTGTTGATGTCCTGGATGAGCTCCGCGGCGACGAGGTACGCCTTGGTCGGCCGGCAGGCGACGTTCGGGCAGCTTCCACCCCAGCGAGCACGTTCGACCATCGCCACACGCGCGCCGTGCTCCTCGGACGCCTTCGCGGCGGCTGCGCGCGCCGCGGAACCGGCGCCGATCACGATCAGGTCGAACGTTTCGGTCTTCATGTCAGCGCCTCCGGTGCTAGAAGAGCGGGGTGGAGATCATCGACATCAGTGTCCCCATCAAGACCGGGATGGTCACGTACCCCGGCGATCCCGACGCGGTCCTCGAGCGCGTGGAGTCGATGGCGGACGGGGCGAGTGCCAACGTCAGCAGGCTCGACCTGGGTGTTCACACCGGGACGCACGTCGATGCACCCGTCCATTTCCTCGAGGGAGCGCCCGGAGTCGACCAGCTGCCGCTGGACGTCCTGAACGGCCCCTGCGAGGTCGTGGCGACGGCTCGTCTCGACGAGGTCGCGGTCGCATCGGTGCCCGAGGGCACCGAGCGTGTGCTCTTCAAGACCCCGAACTCCGAGCTCTGGGCGCTCGATTCGTTCCCGGACGAGTTCGAGCGGTTCGACGGGGAGGGCGCGGGCGCGCTCGTCGGCCGGGGCCTGAGGCTCGTCGGGGTCGACTTCCTCTCCGTCGGCGATCATCCGGCTCACCGCACGTTGTTGGGCGCTGGCGTCGTGGTCGTCGAGGGGCTCGACCTTCGCGGTGTCGAGCCGGGGCCCTACGAGCTTCACTGTCTGCCGCTGCGGTTGATCGGCTCTGACGGGGCGCCCACACGGGCGATCCTGATCAAGCGCTAGGTTCGGCCTGTGGACCTCGCTGCGTTCTTCGCGATCTCGGCGCTCGTGATCGTCACGCCCGGCCAGGACACGGCCTTGACGATCCGCAACTCGCTGCTCGGCGGCCGCCGCGCCGGCGTGTTCACGGCGCTCGGGGTCTCCGGGGGCCAGGCGGTCTGGGCACTGGCGACGAGCATCGGGATCGCGGCGCTGATCGTCGCCTTCGAGCCGGCGTTCGTCGCGCTCAAGCTCTTCGGCGCCGCTTTCCTCATCTACCTCGGCGCGCAGGCGATCTACACCGCCGTTCGCGGGCGTAAGGCCGAGCCCCGCGAGGCCGGCAAGCCCGTGACCAGCAGGACCGCCATACGTCAGGGTCTGATCAGCAACCTCGGCAATCCGAAGATGGCCGTGTTCTTCACGAGCCTCCTGCCGCAGTTCGGGAGCTCCTTCGCCGCCCTCCTGGCGCTCGGCCTCGTCTTCTGCACCATGACGCTCGTCTGGCTGACCGCCTACGCCGTGGCGGTTGCGAAGGCCGGCGACGTGCTGCGGCGGCCGGCGGTCAAGCGCGCGTTCGACGCCGTGTTCGGCGCGGTGCTCGTCGCGCTCGGTCTGCGCCTCGCGACCGAGCCGCGGCGGTAAGACTCCACTCCCTGGAGATCGAGCAGCACTTCGGCGAGAGCGAACCGCTCTCGATCGGCGTCGAGGAGGAGGTGATGCTGCTCGACGGCGAGTCGCTGGCGCCCGTCGGGGCCGTCCGGCAACTCCTGGCCGACGTGGAGGGCGACGAGCTCCCCGGCCGCCTGAAGACCGAGCTCCACGCCTCGGTCGTCGAGCTCAACACCGACGTCTGCGCGTCGCTCGAGGAAGTGGGCGAGGCGCTCGTCGTCCTGCGCGCGACGGCAGCCGAGGCGCTGGAGCGGCGCGGCCTCCGGCTGGCCGCGGCGGGCACGCATCCGTTCGCGGAGCCCGAGGATCTCGAGGTCGTCGACGAGAAGCGGTACCAATGGTTCGTCGGGTACGCAGGGGTCACGGCGCGCCGGCAGGGTGTGAACGGGATCCACGTCCACGTCGGGATGCCGGGAGCCGAGGAGTGCATGGCGACACTCGAGACGATCCTGCCCTGGATGCCCCTGGTGCTGGCGCTGTCGGCCAACTCGCCGTACCTGGCCGGACGCCTGACCGGCCTCGCATCCAACCGGGCTGAGATCCTCGGGCAGCTGCCGCGCAGCGGCGCGCCGCCGGCTTTCGGGTCGTACGCCGGCTGGGAGGAGTGGATCGGGCGCTTCATCGCCACCGGCCTGGCCTCCGACTACACGCAGTTCTGGTGGGACGTGCGTCCGCACCCGCGCTTCGGCACGCTCGAGATCCGGATGCCGGACCAGCCCACGTCGCTCGAGGTCGCGGGCGCCGTCGTCAAGCTGCTCCGCGACCTCGCGGAGTGGGCGCTGGCGAACCCTGCGGCGGAGCCGGCCGACCGGGGCATCTACCAGCAGAATCGCTGGGCGGCCGGCCGATTCGGCCCCGGGGCGCAGCTGATCCACGACGGCCGCCTGTTCTCGGTGCCCGAGCTGGTCACCGCGCTGCCGGTCGAGCCGCCGGACCTCGATCCGACGACAAGCGAGGGAGCCCGTCAGCTCGCGGCCGGCGACCCGCGGAGCGCGTGCGCCGATATCGTGCGGCGCACGTGGCCGTCAGGGAAGAGACCTTCGAGGTGAGCGGCATCCGCTGCGAGCGGTGCGTCAACCGGCTCGCGGCGGCGCTCCGCGGGCACCAGGGTCTGGAGCTCGCGACCGCGAACCTGATGGGCCAGGTGACGCTGCACTGGGACGACGAGCGAACGTCGCGCGCCGATCTCGTCGCGGCGCTCGACGGCGCCGGGTTCCGTCAGCGGTCCTCGGGAACGTCCGCGCTCGAGTAGCGCTCGCCGAGCATCGCCGGAGACTCCTGCGGGATCCCTCCCGGCCGGTCACCGTCGAGGTCTCCCCGTGTCTCCAGTCGATCCTTGACGGCGTCCTCCGACGTGTCTGGCGCGCCGTAGTGGCGGGCGAGCGCGTCGGTGTCGAGCCCGTCGTCCTCCACCTGCGGCGAGTCTTCGATCAGCTCCTTCGACAGGCTCGTCGTGACCTGACGGCCCTGGGCGTCGACCTCGATGGTGGTCTTCGGAATGGCGTGAAGCTGCTTCTTGATCAAGCCGTGCTCGAAGACGACGTAGTCGCCTTCCTCACGCACGACAGTGCCGAGCTTCTTGTCGTCCGCGACCGAGATGACCTCAAAGTCTTCCATGCCCGTTTCGTACCCGGAATAGGGAGGCTCCACACGTCGTTTTCAACGCCCGAAGGCTGCTACGGTCGAGCCGATGAGCGAGACCACGCCCGAGAGCTCCCCGAGGCAGCTGGCATCGGACGCACGCGACCGCGTGCGGTTCGAAGAGGAGGCGCTGGAACTGTCCGATCAGGTCTATCAGGTAGCGAGACGGCTCACCGGCTCGCGAGAGGAGGCGGAGGATCTCGTCCAGGAGACCTACGCTCGCGCGTTCCGTGCGTGGCGCTCGTTCGAGCCCGGCACGAACCTCCGCGCCTGGCTCTTCCGCATCCTCACCAACCTGAACATCGACCGCGGACGCAAGATCCAGCGCTCCCCTGACACGCAGCCGCTCGAGGAGAACGACTACTTCCTCTACAACCGGCTCGAGGAGACGACCGCGGACGGCGCTCCCGACGAGCGTCGAGTGGTCGAGCGCCTCTCGCAGAACGACGCCGTGACGGCCCTCGCCGACCTTCCCCACGACTTCCGCGACGTCGTCCTGCTCGTCGACCTTGCCGACTTCACCTACAGCGACGCCGCCCAGATCCTCGACATTCCGATCGGCACCGTCATGTCGCGTCTTCATCGTGGTCGGCGTATGCTCAAAGGGGCGCTGGCCGAGTCGGCGGCGGAGGACGGCGGATGAACGGTTTCGGGCTCGACCCTTGCGAGAAGTGCGAGCAGATGATGCAGCCGTACCTGGACCGCGTCCTGACCGAGCAGGAGCGTGTCGAGGCCGAGCACCATCTCGACACCTGCGACTACTGCCGCAGGCGCTACCGCTTCGAGGCTGAGTTCCGGACGTTCGTGCGACTGGCCGCCGCCGAGCCGATGCCGCCCGAGCTCAAGGCGAAGCTCCGGGCGCTCCGAACACCGCTCTAGCCGCTTCGCAGCCGCTCGGGAACGTCGTCGACGTAGTCGACGTCTCCGGGATGCCCGAGGTCGTCGCAGGGGACGAGCGCGGGCTCCGATCCAAGCGCACGGGCGCCCTCGTCCGGGATCCGGCTCCACACCGCTCGCGCGAGCAGGACGGGATGGCCGCGGTCGCCGCCGTAGGAGGCCGCGACGACGTCGCCGGCCCCGCCTCGCCAGGCATCGATGACGCGGTCGATTGCCGCCGCGGCGAGATCGGGGCCGTCGGCCAGGGCGACGACGGCCGCCTCGGTCTCAGGCGGGAGGGCCTGGAGGCCGCACTTGAGCGACGCGCCCATCCCGCGCTCCCAGTCCGGACAGGCGACGACCCTGGCGTCCACGTCGACCGGGTGGGCGCCGCCGACGACGACGAGGTCGTCCACCGAGCTCGCGCGAACCGCGGCCAGGACGTCGGGCAGGAGCAGTTGCTGCTTCGCGCCGCCGAACCGGCTCCCCTCGCCGGCGGCCAGCACGACGGCGGTGATCACGGCTCAGAGGCTTCGGCGCGCTTGATGACGATCTTCTCGGTCGGCAGCTGTGTTTCGGTGTTCCCGAGCTTCCCGATCTTCTCGACGACGTCCATTCCCTCGGAGATCCGCCCGACGACCGCGTAGTCCGGGGGCAGGCCGAGGTCGTCTCCAGTGACGATGAAGAATTCGCTTCCGCCCGTCCCCGGCGGCTCGGGCGTCGCTTTCGCCATCGCGACGACCCCCTTCGTGTACTGCGTCTCGGTCAGCGGAGGATCGATCGTCGAATAGCCGGGGCCGCCGTCCGGGGTCTTCTCGGAGCGGCCGGCCTGGATGACGAAGTTGGGAACGATGCGGTGGATCGTGATCCCGTTGAAGAAGCCCTCGTTCGCCAGGTGTATCAGTGACGCCCCGTTGCACGGCGACTGTTTCGGGTCGAGCTCGACGGTGAAGTTCCCGTGCGTCGTCTCGAAGCGGATCGTGTACGTCTTGCCGGGATCGAGCGGCGTGAGCTCCACCGCCCGCGCGGGATCGACGACGTCGACCTCGCACGAGGTCACGTTGGCACTGGGGTCGGGATTGCCGCCGCACCCGGTGAGCAGCACCAGGGCGGCCAGCGCGATCAGGCGCTTCATTCGACGGTCTCGAGGGCGCGCTTGACGAGCGTCTTCGCGAGATCGAGCTTGTACGTGTTTCCGGGCAACGGTCTCGCAAGTTGTAGCTCGCGGTCGCTCTGGAGTGCCCAGGGAACCGGCGCAACCCCGGCCAGGGCAAGCGTGGTTTCGCTTTCGAAGCGCGCGGCTGCGACGCCGACAAGGGCGAAGGCGTAGCGGCGGCGGTCCATCGCCTTGAGATACGTGGAGGCTCGAGGCTGCTCGTGCTCGAGCTCGAGGATCAGCTCCCCGGCGGCGAGCGTGGTCGTCGACCGATCGTCCTCGGTCGGCAGCCGGTAGAGCTCGGCCAGCGGGAGCTCGCGCTCGTTCGTCCGCACGACCGTGCGCAGCGACAGGAGCGCCGCCGCGAGGTCCGAAGGGTGCGCGGAAGCGCAGAAGTCGTTGCCGAAGATCGCATGCTCGCTGTGCAGCCCCTCCCTGGCGAAGCAGCGGGACCCGCCGTGCAGGCGACAGGGGTACTTCAGGCGCCAGTACCAGCAGCGGGTCGACTGGAGCAGGTTGCCGGCGACCGTCCCCATCGAACGGAGTTGGGGGGAGGCGGCGAGCGACGCGGCCTCGCGGAGCACGGCGGGAACCTGTTGGCTCGTCTCCAGCTCGGCGAGCTTCGTCCCGGCGCCGATCCACCCTTCCCGGACCCCGCTCGGGAGGATGCCGTCGAGCTGGACGAGCGTCTGCGCCTGGAGGATGCCGTCGCGGAGGAGCGGGACGACCTCCGTGCCGCCTGCGAGCGCGACGGAGCCGTCGTCGAGCGCCGCGGCCGCAGCCTCGACCGAGTCAGGCCGCAGGAGCTCCAACGCGCTCCCGCCCGCGCTCTCGTTCCATGGCTTCACGGAGCGCCCGCAGCATCTCCTCGCGGCTGACGGGCAGGGATCGAACGTCGGCGCCGGTCGCGTCACGGATCGCGTTCGCGATCGCCGCCGCAGTCGGGACGATCGGCGGCTCGCCGAGGCCCTTCGAGCCGAGGTTCGTCAGCTGGGCGTCGGGCACGTCGATCAGCTCGGTCACGATCTCGGGGACGTCGGCAATCGTCGGCATCCGGTAGCTGTCGAGCGTCTGCGTGAGGACAGCTCCGCTACGCGGATCGAGCAGGCGCTCCTCCGAGAGCGTGTGGCCGAGGCCCTGGATGATCCCGCCCTCCACCTGGCTGGACGCGCCGAGCGGGTTGATCACCCGGCCGACGTCGTGGATCGCGGCGATCCGGTCGACCCGGATCTCGCCGGTCTCGACGTCGACGGCGACCTCGGCGACCTGGACGCCGAACGTGAGGATCCGCATGCCGGCCGGGTTCGGACCGCGGGATCCCTTGCCAAGGATCTGGCCAGTCTCGAGCAGGCCGGTGATCTCCTCCAGCGGCCAGGAACCGCCCTCGGCCGAGACGATCTGTCCGGCGCGCAGCGAGAGCGTCCGCTGCTCGACGTCGAACCGCTGCGCGGCGATCTCGAGGATCTGCTGCGCTGCGTCCGCCGCCGCGGCCCTGACCGCGGGGCCCATCGACGGCACCGTCGCCGACCCCGCCGAGAAGGTGGCATACGGGCCGTAGGCCGTGTCTCCGAGGGAGACGCCGACTCGGTCGAGCGGGAGCCCGAGTTCCTCGGCCGCGATCTGTCCCATCGCTGTCGCCGTGCCGGTCCCGATGTCCTGCAGCGCGGTGACGACCGTGGCGCGTCCGTCGGCGCCGATCCGAACCCACGCGTAGGACGGCGGACCACCGCCGCCGTACCAAACCTGGCTCGCCAACCCGACGCCGTGACGCCAGGGCCCGGCTGACCGCGCACGCACCTCCTCCCGGCGCGCCCAGTGCGGCTCTGCCCGCCGGTAGCACTCGAGCAGGTTCTTCGACGAGAACGGCCGTCCGTCGACGGCGTCGTCGTCCGAATGGTTCCGGCGACGAAGCTCGAGCGGGTCGAGGTCGAGGCGGGCGGCGAGCTCGTCCATCAGGCACTCGAGGCCGAAGGTGCCCTCGACGAACCCCGGCGCGCGAAAGGCCTTCATCGGTGCGCTGTTCAGCTTCGCGCCCCGCTCGACGACCCGCACGTTCTCGCAGGCGTAGAGCAGCTCCATCGGGCCGCCCGTGGACGAGAGCCAGCCGTCCCAGCCGGTGGCGTTGACGAACTCGCCCTCGAGTGCCGTGAGTGTGCCGTCAGAGCGGGCGCCCGCTCTGAGCCGCTGGATCGTCGCGTTGCGGTGGCCCGCATCGAGGTTCTCCTCGTGCCGCGTCAGGGCGCACCTGACGGGCCGGCCGGTCTCGCGGGCAAGGTCGGCGGCGATGTACGTGTAGTCGCCGGGGCCGTTCTTGGAGCCGAAGCCGCCGCCCATGAACCGGCAGATGACCCGGACGTTGTCCGGCGGCAGACCGTAATGCTCGGCCACGGCGTCACGGACGTCCCAGACGGCCTGGGTCGAGATGTGGACGGTGAGCCGATCTCGCGCCTCCCACTCGCACACCGCCTGATGGGTCTCCATCGAGTTGTGCAGGACCGACTGCGTGCGGAACTCGGCCTCGACGATCACATCGGCTTCGGCGAAACCGCCCTCGACGTCACCCCGTTCGCCCGTTCGCTCCGAGACGAGGGAGCCGCGCCTGACGGCTTCGTCAGGGTCGAGGAGCGGCTCGAGCACCTCCCACTCGACCTCGATCAGCTCGACCGCCGCCTCTGCCTGCGCCAGCGTCTCGGCGGCGACGGCGGCGACTGCCTGACCCGGGTAGCCGATCTCCTCGATGAGCGGGCCGACGACGCCGCGCACCCCCGGCTCGCGGCGCGCCGCGTCCAGGTCGATCCTCTTCACTCGCGCATGGGCGTGCGGGCTCCGCAGCACCGCCGAATGGAGCATCGCCGGAAGCTGCACGTCCGCCGTGTAGCGCGCCTCTCCGCGGGCGCGCTGGAGGCCGTCCAGGCGCTGCGCCGGCCGGCCGACCGTGTCGAGCGGGCCTTCGGGCCACTGGTCGAGCGTGTCCTCCTCGACCACCACCCACTGCTCGGTGTAGCGGCCCTCGACCTCCTTCTCGGTCCGGATCAGCCTTGCCACGACTCGATCGCCTCCTCGATCTTCGGATACGTGCCGCAGCGACAGATGTTCCCCGCCATCGCGTGACGAATCTGGTCACGGCTCGGAGATGGGTTGGCGGCGACGAGCGCCGCGCCGGAGACGATCTGCCCGGGCGTGCAGAAGCCGCACTGCAGCGCGTCGGCGCGCACGAACGCGTCGACGAGTGGATGGTCCCGGAGCCCTTCGATCGTCGTCACCTGGCGCCCCTCGACGGTATGGACGAGCGTCAGGCACGACAGGGTCGGCGCACCGTCGACCTGGACGGTGCAGGCGCCGCAGTGCCCCTCGCCGCAGGCCACCTTCGTCCCGGTGAGGCCTAGCTGGTCGCGAAGGACCTCGGCCAGCGAGGTCCCCACCTCGGCGTCGACGGCGAGCGCTTCACCGTTGATCGTGAGCTCAAGCACCGGGAGTGACCGCGATGATGTCGGCGAGATGGACGAGCGCGAAGGTCGCGCGCGAGCTTGCCATCCGCTCGCCTTCGTCCTCGATCTCCGGCAGCGTCCGCCAGAGCTCCTGCGCCGTCAGGAGCAGCTCCTTGATCTGCTCGAGCTCCGTCGGATACCCGTTGCGCTCGTAGCAGGCGTTCAGCGCCAGCCCGAGGACGCCGATCGTGTCCGCCTGGCGGGTCCAGAGGAGCGGCGTCGCCATCGAGAGGTACTGATGGATCCTCGCGAGCGCGAGCGACTGGGAGAACTCGTCGTCACCGCTCGGCTGTGTGGGCTCCAGCGGCTCATCGCCGGCGGCGATCCGCTTCGCGTTGCCGGCGAGCATGTCCCTCAGCTGGCCGTCGTCCAGCCCGGTGCGGATCGCCGTCCGCAGCGCAATCGTGAGCGACTGCGGCTGGCGCCCGTACGGGTAGTCGGACGCGTAGAGGATCTGTTCGGGCGGAACTTGATGGAAGAAGTCGAGGAGGTCGACTGGGCTCCAGACCGACGTGTCGAAGAACACACCTCTCCGACCGGCGAAGGACCCGGCGAGCGCTGCGAGGTCGGCGATCCCGGCATGGGCGATGATCAGCTGCGCCCCCGGGTACCTGTCGACGAGGTTCGAGAGGTGGTCGGCGATCGGCGGCAGACCGCGGCCGCCGTGGATCAGGATCGGCACGCGGCGCTCGGCGGCCAGTTCGAACACCGGGGCCAGCCGCTCGTCGTTCAACGTGAAGCGCTGCGCGCGCGGATGGAGCTTGATGCCCCGCGCGCCGAGATCGAGACAGCGGATCGCCTCCTCGATCGGCCCTTCGTTCATGTCCAGGCGGACGAACGGGATCAGGCGGCCCTCGGAGCGTTCCGCGAACGCCAGCGTCCGGTCGTTCGGTGCGCGGAACGCCGGCTCGCGATCCGGCTCGTCCATGCAGAACATGAACGCCCGGGAGATCCCGTAGACGTCCATGATCCGCTCGAGCTCCTCGTACTGACCTGACCAGCCGTCGATGTCGTGGCCGAGATGGACGTGCGCATCGAAGATCTCGGCGCCGTCCGGGATCAGGCGGCGGAGCTCATCGTCGTAGCTCGAAAGCAGACGGTAGGCGCGGGAAAGCGGCTCGTCCACGACTGTCCAGTCTATGCACGGGCACCCAGATAGGATCGGCGACATGACCGACGTTCTGATCTACGCAGACTCCATGCACGGCGCCGCGATGCGTCACGAGGTGCCGGTGCCGATTCCCGATCCCTTCCTCTACCTCGAGCGGGGCGGCGAGCGCCACGCCGTGGTCACGTCCTTCGAGATCTCCCGGATCGAGCCGCTCGGGATCAATACCCATCCGATGGAGCCGTTCGGCTACGACGAGCTGATCGCGCAGGGGCTCCCGCGCCACGAGGTGCTGATGCGGACGCTCGTGCAGGCCGTGCAGCAGCTCGGCGTCACCGAGGCGGTCGTTCCCCACGACTTCCCGCTCGACCTCGCCGACCGGATCCGTGCCACGGGTGTCCAGCTGACGCCCGACAAGGACTTCTTCTCACAGCGCCGCCGGGTCAAGAACGCGACGGAGCTCGAGGGGATCCGCAGGGCCCAGCGCGGGACCGAGGCAGCCATGGGGGCGGCGCGCGACATGCTCCGGGCCGCGCAGACTTCGAACGGCGCGCTCACGCTCGACGGCGAACCGCTGACGTCCGAGCGGATCAAGGCGCGGATCCTCGAGGTCTTCAACGACCACGATCTCGCCTCCGACGAGATGATCGTCGCGCACGGCAGGCAGGCGGCGTCCGGTCACGACATGGGCTCGGGGCCGATCGCGCCCGGCGAAGCGGTCGTGATCGATCTGTTCCCGCGCGACCGGGAGACCGGCTGTTACGCGGACATGACAAGGACCTTCGTCGTCGGCGATATCCCCGAGGAGCTCGCCGAGTACCACCGGCTCGTCCACGAGGCGCTGATGAAGTCCTTCGAGGCGGTCAGGCCAGGCGAGGACGGGCGGAAGGTCTTCAAGCTCGTCTGCGACGTCTTCCACGAGGCGGGCTACCCGACACAGCTCTCGAAGAAGCCGGGTGAGGTGCTCGGCAGCGGCTTCTTCCACGGGCTCGGGCACGGGGTCGGCCTGGAGGTGCACGAGCCGCCGTCGCTCTCACGCGACCCCAGCACGCTCGTGGCGGGCGATGTCGTGACGCTCGAGCCGGGGCTCTACCGCGAAGGCTGGGGCGGAGTGCGGCTCGAGGATCTCGTCCTCGTCACCGACGACGGCGCGGAGAACCTGACGAAGTTTCCCTACGATCTGACCCCATGACCGATACGCAGCGGACCGCTGCGATCGAGACGATGTTCGAGGAGGTGCGGCGGTATCCGCCGCCCTCCGATTTCGCTGCGCAGGCGAACGCTCGTCAGGACCTCTACGAGCTCGACTTCGAGGGGCTGTGGGCCAAGGAGGCCGAGCGCGTCACCTGGTTCGAGCCGTGGAGCACGCTGCTCGAGTGGGAGCCGCCCTCGGCGAAGTGGTACCTCGGCGGCAAGCTCAACGTCTGCTTCAACTGTGTCGATCGACACGTCGAGGCTGGGAACGGCGGCAAGGTCGCGTACTTCTGGGAGGGCGAGCCGGAGGACGACCGGCGCGAGCTCACGTTCGCCGACCTCCAACGAGAGGTCGTCCGCTTCGCGAACGGCCTCAAGGCGCTCGGCGTCAAGAAGGGCACGCCGGTCGGGATCTACATGGGCATGGTTCCCGAGCTTCCGATCGCGATGCTCGCCTGCGCTCGTCTCGGCGCCCCGCACACGGTCGTCTTCGGCGGCTTCTCCGCCGACTCGCTCGGCGGCAGGCTCCAGGACATGGAGTGCGAGGTCCTGATCACACAGGACGAGGCCTGGCGGCGCGGGACGACGGTGCCCCTGAAGCAGAACGCCGACGCGGCGCTCGAGAGCTCACCGACCGTGAAGGACTGCGTCGTGCTGCGCCGGACCGGCGGCGACGTCGCGATGCAGGAAGGCCGGGATCGCTGGTGGCACGACCTCGTCGAGGGCGAGTCGGACGACCCGGAGACGTGTCCATGCGAGCCGATGGAGTCCGAGGACCTGCTCTACCTCCTGTATACGTCCGGCACGACCGCCAAGCCGAAGGGGATCGTGCATACGACCGCCGGCTACCTGGTCGGCGTCGCGGCGACCCACCACTACATCTTCGACATCAAGGCCGAGTCCGTGTACTGGTGCGCGGCGGACGTCGGCTGGGTGACCGGGCACAGCTACATCGTCTACGGCCCGCTCTGCAACGGGACGACCGGCGTGATGTACGAGGGAACGCCGGACTTTCCGGACAAGGACCGCTGGTGGGCGATCATCGAGCGGTACAAGGTCGACATCCTCTACACGGCGCCGACGGCGATCAGGAGCCACATGAAGTGGGGGCCGGAGTACGCGGAGAAGCACGATCTCTCCTCGCTCCGCCTCCTCGGAAGCGTGGGCGAGCCGATCAATCCGGAGGCGTGGGTCTGGTACCGCGAGCACATCGGCGGCGACCGGACGCCCGTCGTCGACACCTGGTGGCAGACCGAGACGGGAATGATTCTGATCACGCCGCTTCCGGGCCTGACGACACTCAAGCCGGGCTCGGCGACCAAGCCGTTCCCGGGCGTCGACGCCGCCGTTTACGACGAGCAGGGGAACGAGGTCGGGCCGGGCGGCGGCGGATACCTCGTCCTGCGGCGGCCGTGGCCGGCCATGTTGCGCGGGATCTACAAGGATCACGACCGGTACGTCGAGACGTACTGGTCCAAGTACCCGGGCGTGTACTTCGCCGGCGACGGTGCTCGGATCGACGAAGACGGCGACTTCTGGCTGCTCGGCCGCGTCGACGACGTCATGAACGTCTCCGGCCACCGGATCTCGACGATCGAGGTCGAGAGCGCCCTCGTCGACCATCCCTCCGTCGCGGAAGCCGCGGTCTGCGGACGGATCGACGCGCAGACGGGCCAGGCGATCGTCGCCTTCGTCACCCTCAAGGGCGGCGAGGACGGGTCCGAGGAGCGGCTCGCCGAGCTCCGCGACCACGTCGGCACGAAGATCGGGCCGATCGCGAAGCCGGCCAACATCGTCTTCACGCCGGAGCTGCCGAAGACGCGAAGCGGAAAGATCATGCGTCGGCTGCTGCGCGACGTCGCCGAGAACCGACCGCTCGGCGACACGACGACGCTGGCCGACCCGGCTGTGGTCGAGGAGATCCGCGAGCGCGGCGCCGTCGGGACCGAGTAGCGGCTCTCATTCGGCTCTCATCTTTCGTGCGCTAGCCTGGTCGCTCTGACCGAGCTCCTTCGTTATCTGGTCGAGCTCGACGGCGCTGCGATCGAGCTGGCTCAAAGGGTCCGGTGGGGCCCGCTCACCGCCGTCTTCGTGATCGCGTCGGCGTGGTGGGTGAAGTGGCCGCTGTTCGCCGCCGCGGGAGCGTGTTGCGACGCGGCGAAGAGGCGGCTGCCGGCGGCCGCGATCTGCGCCGCCCTCGCGGCCGGGACCGCGGAGCTGCTGGCCTTCGCCGTGAAGCTCCTCACCGACCGCGAACGCCCGCCGCTGGCCGATCCGGGCGTTCAGTCGCTCGTGTCGGTGCCTGATTCGACCTCGTTCCCGTCGGGGCACGCCGCCGCCGCCTTC
>Ga0081455_10002298_pt1 | contig 22769 bp, 25 predicted proteins | sample TabmetS3T2R1_FD_70207 | JGI IMG/M metagenome (GOLD analysis project Ga0081455, IMG submission 70207) | Tabebuia heterophylla rhizosphere microbial communities from the University of Puerto Rico - S3T2R1 | ecosystem: Host-associated > Plants > Roots > Rhizosphere ...
CCTGAATATGCGCGCGCAGATGCCACGACAACTCAAAGCTTTCGGCGCATACAGCGCCCGCCTCGCGCCCTACACCAGCCGTGGTTTGGTGCCGATACCTGAAACACCCGAAGGCCGGCGTTTATTGAGCATGGTTGATCCCTGGGAGTACCGCGGCAAACTGGCCTTGCCCAAGTTGATCGTCAACGGAACTAACGACTTCTACTGGGCGACTGACGCGCTCAATCTCTATTGGAAAGAGCTTGCAGGAGACAAATGGGTCGTTTACGTGCCGAATGCCGGGCATGATCTGAGGAGGCAGGACAAATCCAAATCGGATCAGTTGACTGATTTCGTCAATGGTCTTGCGGCTTTCGCCCGTCATCAAATTGGCCGCCGGTCCATGCCGAACTTGACATGGAAACACGAAACCGTGAACGGCCGGCTGCGCCTAACGATTGATGCACATCCGGCACCTAACGGTGCGAGGCTCTGGGTTGCACAGACCGAGACTCAAGATTTTCGTAGAGCTAGCTGGACAGAGCAAGCGGTTACCCTTTCCAACGGCATGATCATCGGCGAAGTGACTCCGCCAGAGAAAGGCCATCTGGCGTTTTATGGCGAGCTGGATTACGAAATCGACGGTCTGAAATATCACCTGTCGACTCAGATGCAGATGACGGAATGAAGTAGACCTGAATCCATGTTGAGGTGTCACGCGATGCCTTGGCAGAGCGATTTTTTCACTATGCTCAGAAACGTAAGGAGCTGTGCGGTCGCTAAAATGCCAGCTCCGAAACACGCTAGAAGCAGATATTCTAGAAAGCCGGCCGAGTAACAGAGAAAAACTGCAATACCGAAATTAAGGTAGAATCTTGGCTTGGAAAGTTTCATTTCCGGACGGCTGAAAAACAGTCGTCGATCCCGCTCTGTAAATGCTGGTTTGCCGGTAGCTCTACGCCGCAGTATCAACAAACCCAGACCGGCAAAGAGTATCGTTGAAAATGTGATTAGCTCCCATAGAAGATGCCCGAGATGCTCCACTGGAACTCCTTCGACTTACCTGCCAAGGTGTTAACTTCTCAAGTTTCCGTGGCAGGCGAGCTTTATCGAGGAGCCGATCCAATGTCAAGGGATCACGCTTGTCGTCCACATTGGAGCTTCGCGAGATTCCCAATCTAGATTTTCTCGTCCCGGCGAATCGATTTTGCTAGTCTCGACAAAAGCAAGCGGCTTTGATTTGCGGTAGCCTCGGCGCTGGCGAGCAATCGAAGTCCCTGGGTGATTGTAAGAGTTTGGTTCGCGTGCTTTCATCCGGACAATGAGAGTGTTCTTGAGCTACGCTTCCGAGGATCGCCAGCAAGCCGAAGCCATCTCCCTGTCTTTGCGCGGCCAAGGCCACACCGTATTCTTCGACCGCACGGACCTGCCGCCGGGGGAGGAATACGATGCGCGGATCCGGCGTGGCATCGAGAGATCTCAGCTCTTAGTTTTTCTCGTAAGCCCATACTCGCTGGATGCCGGCAGTTATACGCTAACCGAACTCGACATCGCTCGGAAGACTTGGGAGCATCCCACGGGAAAGGTTCTGCCGGTCGTTGTTCGGCCGACTCCATTGGATCGCATTCCGCCTTATCTGAAGTCGGTTACCCTGCTCGAAACTGAAGGAAATATAGTGGCTACGGTGGCCGATGCGGTGCACCGCATTGCCGTGGAGCGACGGCGCGCGATTCTAAAGACCGTTGCCAAAGGAGCGGCAATCGCGGGCATCGGGTGCGCCGGTTGGTATTTTTATTGGACTCATCGCCAACCGTCTCGGGAAACCACGGGCAGGGATGGAGCGCCCGCGGTGATCGTACCCGCTGGTAGCTTTACGATGGGAGACGACGAGGAGTCGCCGCTTCGAGAGATTTATTTGGATGCTTTCTATATCGACAAGTATGAGGTGACAGTGTCGCGATATGCCAAGTTTTTGCAGACAACCGGCGGTGTGAGGCCCCCGGACCGTTGGGAGGAGGCAAGTGTCGCCGGCGCGATGGAGTTGCCCGTGATCGGCGTGGATTGGCACGACGCCGATGCATACTGCAAGTGGGTCGGCCGGCGATTGCCTACTGAAGCCGAATGGGAAAAAGCAGCGCGCGGCACGGATGGACGGACATATCCTTGGGGTAATGACGCGCCAACCTCTCTGCGAGCGAATTTCGGTCAGTCTTCTGATAATCCTTACAAAGGAGGGCTCGCCGCAGTGGGGCGTCGGGATGCCGGTAGCAGTCCTTACGGCGCGCAGGATCTTGCCGGTAATGCTGCAGAGTGGGTAGCGGATTGGTTCTCGGAAAGCTTCATGCGCGGCGACGTCAGGAACCCAAAGGGACCGGAGAATGGAAATGGGAAGGTGATTCGAGGCGGGGGATGGTACGACCCGCCAGCTAGGCTAAAATCGAGCTCGCGCATGCACGCCAATCAAGGTCATCGCGACGCCGATGTTGGATTTCGATGCGCCAAAGACTCTACCCGCTAATCCAGATGGACGAACCCTTCGTTATAAACGGCCTCGTAAGACCTGTGAGGCTTTCTTGCCATGATTGGTAAATCCAAATAGAGTCTGCAAAAAAACCTGCCAGCCATAGGACAAATCTCTGTGACGGGTCAGGCGAAGGAGGAAGCGATGTCCGATCCAGTGCTGCGAGGAAGCTGTCTCTGCAAAGCGGTGCGCTATGAGCTGAGGCCGCCATTTATCAGATTCGCTCATTGTTACTGCTCCCGTTGCCGGAAGGCCACGGGTGGAGTGCGGTCGACGAATATCGCGGTGGTTCCCGATCAGTTTCGCTGGGTATCCGGAGAAGAACTAATTTCGCGCTACGATCTGCCGGAAGCGAGAAGCTTTGCGAGGCAGATCTGCAAGCGCTGCAGTTGCCCCGTGCCTCACAAGTCGCGCGGCGGCGAGCAAGTCATTGTTCCGGCAGGTACGCTTGATGACGATCCTGGGAGTAAGCCGTCGGATCATCGAAATTGGGGTAGCCGAGTAGGTTGGGCCAGCGTTGACGAGTCCCACCTGCCTGTCTCCGAGTAAGGGTGGATTGACGAAATAATCTGCCAATGGGCTGCAATGAACGAGGTTTTTTGAAAGCGGAGCGGTTGAATTTTCCCTAACGCCTCTCGATAATTTAAGCATGGGTTGGGCCTCTGTCAAGTCATTGACAGCCTTGAGCCTGGTGCTTAACTTTTCAGCACTAAATAAATGGGTCTAAAGGAGGCCTAAATATGGAATTAGTAAGATGGGAACCGTTTGAGAGCTTGAACCGAATGCACGCGCGGATTAACGACCTGTTCGGGGACAGCTTCAGCCGCACTTGGAAAAACTCGAATTCTGTTACCTGGTATCCACCGGTAGATGTTTTGGAAAGCAAAGACGCGTACCTGATTCGCGCCGAGCTTCCGGGGATGAAGAAGGAAGATTTCCATCTGGAAGTTAAAGATGGAACGCTTACTCTGACCGGCGAGCGCCAGTCCGAAAAGGCAACGGATGGCACCGAGTACCGCAGCGTGGAGCGGGTTAGTGGAAAATTCTGGCGATCGTTTTCGCTTCCGGAAACCGTGAAGCACGACGGTATCCAGGCCACGTACAAGGACGGCATCTTGGAGATACATGTTCCGAAAGCCGAAGAGGCCAAGCCGCGGCAGATCGAAATCAGCGTGCACTAATCTCAGACGTTCATAGATAATATAAAAAGGGGAAGCGGATTGCTTCCCCTTTTTTATTTCTTATTGCCGGCGGGTTGTATTAAGGTTTGCGGTAGATTGTGTGAATATTGGTTTTTATGGCTAAAGCGACACCGACAAGGCCCGACCATCTGCGACTGGTCGAGTACCTACTGCCGGGGTGCTGGACAGTGCTAGTCGGTCGGACCGACGCCGATAACGATTACCTGAGCTTGACGTTAGCTCGACCGGATGATTGGTGGTTTCATGTGCGTGGTGTGCCAGGAGGTCATGTTATACTCCAAGGACCGCCCGGAGAGGAGCCCGATCGCGAGACGCTCAAGCGCGCAGCCGCAATTGCGGCCTATCATAGCAAGGCCCGTCGCGCCGGCTTGGTGGCGGTGTCATGTACGCGAGCTCGCTATGTCACCAAGCCTCGCCACGCGAAAATAGGTACCGTGCAAATTCGCAAGGAAGTGGTGCTCAAGGTGCGGCCCGCAGCCGGTGAAGAATTGGCAAGACATGGGAAATGAATCGACCAAGAGGAGAGAATCTGACATGGAAACTCCGGCGGATATCACTTGGCGAGGTTATTCCCTTGCCGAACGGGATTGGCGCTGGCAGCGAGTGCGAGAAAACGCGGCCGAGGCAGGCTTCGATTGCGTCTTGGTCCCGCTTTGCGTGGATGGCAGAAACCTGCACCTTTCCCTGGAGCAATCGCGCGGTACCCGGTCGGACTGTCGTTTTCTTACGCAACTGGAAAATGCCGCGGTGGTTCTGCCTACGGACGGTCGAAAGCCAATCGTCATTTCCGACGAGGAAGGCGGTAACGATTGGGTGCCGGAGTTCCGCCCAGTGGATGGCTCTTGGGGAAAAACTATGGCGCAGGCGTTGATAGATGCCGGGATGGAGCGGTCGCGGATCGGGGTGTCCGGCATACGGCGCGGCTTTTATACCCACGGCCGCGCTTTTCATGGCGTCGTCAACTATAGTTCCTACTTTGAGGTTTTGCATAGGCTGCCCAACGCTACGTTCGAGAATGCTACGGAAGTCATCGGTTATGCACGCTATGTTAAGAGCGAAGAGCAGATCGAATGTCTGAGACGCGGGGCGGCCATCGCCGCCGCGGGAATCGAAAAGATGATCGAGCTGGCGCGACCCGGCATGGATGAAGGAATTCTTTACAGCCTCGTTATGCAGCGGATGGTCTCGCTGGGCAGCGAGTACTATCCAATGGCGTTCTATAGCGGCTTGCACGGCGCCGGTAGATTGCCGCGGTTTGAAGATCCTACGGAGGGGCGTTTCCTGCAGCCGATGTATCGCATCGCCAACGAAGTGGACGCAGTCTTTGGTGGGTTAATCGCGCAGGAGCAGCAGCCGATCTTGTTAGGGCCGATTCCCGACGCATGGAAGCCGGCCATTGAAGCCCAGCGAGATCTCTACTTTGCCGGTCTGGAGCATTTGACGTCCGGCAAGCCCTTCGCTGAGTTCATGGACTTCGTCAACGGCTTCGGTGAAAAGCGCGGCTTAAAAAGCCTGATGCTCATGCACGGGCGCGGCTATGGCGACGATGGTCCGCTCTTTACACCGCAAAATCGCGGCGACCGCAATCGCGATGTGCTGATCGAGAAAGGCAATGTCTTTATTGTCAAGCCCATCGTTAGTAGCGCAGACGGGAGCTTCGATACGAGCTGGGGTGGATGCGTGCTTGTCACCGACAAAGGCGGTGAACCGCTGATCAAGCGAACGCCTGGAATGGTTTCGATCACGTAGCAGGCTGATGAAAAAGACCCATATGCTTCGTTGCGCTCAATCGCCTCGCTCCAACGTACCATCGGAGTACGCCTACGCTCATCGATTTTTCGCGCGCCTCGCCTCTGAGATCTTTTTGAGCAGCCTGCTAGAAAGGAGTGACTGCTATGCCATGGACAACACCGCCGGGCGCCGGCGCTACGGTCTTCATCTGGTCGGGCTACTCGCTGGCCGAGCGCGACCGGCGCTGGCGCGCCGTTAGAGAAAACGCCGGCGAAGCCGGCTTCGATTGCATTCTGGTTCCACTGGGAAATGGAGTAGACGGGCGCTATATGACGCAGCTTCGGTGTTCGGCGATGGCGCTGCCGACTGACGGTCGCCCGCCGATCATTATCGCCGATCGTAGATCGAGCAACTCCTGGGTGCCGGAGCCCTGGCAAACCGGTCGAGAATGGGCTGAGCCGATGCGGGAGGCGCTGCGCGATTTGGGGATGGAACGAGCGCGCATCGGCGTTGTGGGACTCAAAGGCGGATTGGTCACTCATTGCAGCTCAATCGACGGAGTGGTCAACCACACGGCTCTCGCGCAAGTGATGAACGAATTGCCCAACGCTACTTTCGATAATGCCACGGAGGTTGTCGGCTTGGTTCGCTACGTGAAAAGCGAGGAAGAGATCGCGTTCGTTCGGCGCTCGGCAGCGGTTGCGGCAGTCGGACTCAATGAGCTGATCGACTTGGCGCGGCCCGGTGTGGACGCCGGGGTTTTCTACGCCGACGTTACCGCGCGACTTTTGGAACAGCGAAGCGAATACTACCCCTTAACGTTAACATTGGATCCCATGGGCACCTTGAAGCCGAGGCACTACACGAACCCACCCATCGGCAAGCGATTGGAAAGCGATGCGTTAATTACCAACGAAGTGAACGCGATCTTGGGCGCTCAGTTGACCCAGGTGTGTCAGCCGATTCTGCTCGGCAAGGTTCCCGAAGAGTGGAAGCCGGTGATCGAGCTACAGAAAGAAGTTTATGAAGCCGGTTTAGCGATGATCAAGCCCGGGACCACGTTCGCGGCTCTAACGGATTTCGTGAATGGCTTCGGCTCGAAGCGTAAGATGAAAACCGTCATCCAAATGCAGGGCTGCGGTTATGGCGATGATGGCCCGGTGTTTACGGCGAAGTCCCGGGGAAGTCACGTGCGTGATTTGCGCGTTGAGGAAGGGAATACATTCGTCTGGAAGCCCATGGCCATGAGCGCCGACGAACGTATTCAATTCGCTTGGGGGGGACCTGTTCTCGTCACAGGCAAGAGCACCGAAGCGCTATTCACCCGCACCCATGGCATGATTTCAATATGTTGAGCTACGACGTTGTCGAATGGGGCAAGCCGTTAGAGAAGGCAGAGCGGAAAACATCGGAGCCGAAGGGCACCGAGGTGCTGCTCAAGCTCAAGTACTGCGGTGTCTGCCATAGCGACGTTCATATACGGGACGGTTACTTTGACTTGGGCGGCGGTAAACGCTTAACGATGAGCGAGCGGGGCATTAGTCTGCCCGCGACCCTGGGTCATGAGCCCTATGGTACAGTGGTCGCTGCGGGACCTGAAGCCGGTGATGTAGCGATCGGAGAGGAGCGCCTCGTCTATCCATGGACCGGCTGCGGTGATTGCCCGCGCTGCCGCGAGGGTTTGGACAACTTCTGCATGGCGGCGCGCTGTGTTGGTTTGCAACGTCCTGGTGGCTACGCCGATCATCTCCTGATTCCGCACCCCCGCTATCTCATTGATGCCGGCGGCATCGATCCCGCTTGGGCAGCGACCCTATCCTGTTCGGGGCTAGCCGCTTATTCCGCCGTGCTGAGGTTAAATCCGCTCCCGCGCGACGAATGGGTGATCGTGATCGGCGCGGGCGGACTCGGCCTATCGGTCATCTCTCTGCTACGAGCAATGGGACATAAATGCATCCTGGCCACGGATATCGACAACACCAAGCTCAATACGGCAATGGAGGCGGGCGCCGCGGCAACTGTAAATAGCCGTGACGCGGATGCCGTAGAGGAGATCAAGAAAATTGCCGGCGGACTCCCGTACGGCGCGGTTGATTTGGTAGGAGCCCCCGAGACGGCAAAGCTTGCCATCGGTGTTCTCCGCAAGGGCGGCCGGTTAATCCTGGTCGGTCTCTACGGAGGCGAGATTCCCTTGTCGCTGGTGTCTACGATTCAACGCGCTCTCACGATTCAAGGTTCGCATCTCGGGAGTGTGGACGAGTTGAAGCAGGTCGTTGCGCTCGCGCGCGACGACAAACTCAAGCCCATCCCGATCGAAAAGCGGCCGTTGTCGGAGGTCAGCCGGACGCTCGATGAGTTGAAGGCGGGCGCTGTCGTCGGGAGGGTCGTGGCCGAGATTTAGGGAAAAAGCCGGAAATCCAGTTTGCTCAACTCAATGACCGACAACAAAAAGGAATCTCACTGGGAGCTCATCACCTTGGCTGCTGCGGCGATGCTGATGGTGACGATGGGCGCGCGCCAGTCACTGGGATTGTTCGTTTCCCCGCTCAACGCTTCGACAGCGCTTGGCATCATGACGATCAGTTTTGCGATGGGCGTCGGGCAGTTTGTCTGGGGCGCGGTACAGCCGATCGCTGGGGCGGTGACCGACCGCTATGGGGCTGGACGGGTCCTGGCGGCCGGCGTGCTGACCCTTGCTTTGGGCAGCGCGCTCACACCGTTCATCAACACCGGACTCGGACTGGTACTGACGATTGGATTGTTGTCGGCCATTGGCTCCGGCGCAGCCAGCTTCTCGGTGTTGATCGGCGCGGTGGCGCGATTCCTTCCGCCGCAGGATCGCGGCACGGCCGCCGGCATCATCAACGCAGGCGGGTCATTCGGACAGTTCATCTTCGCGCCTTTGCTGCAAACATTGATCGTTGTCTTGGGCTGGATGGGCGCGATGTGGTCTCTAGCGGTTATTGCACTTGCAGCTTTGCCTCTCGCACGTGTATTGCGTGGATCGCAAGTCTCCGTCAGGACTACCGCCACAACTCCCGGAGACGGCGGCTTACGTGCAACGCTGAAGCGGGCCCTTGCCGACCGCAGTTATCTGCTGCTGCATGCTGGCTTTTTCACCTGCGGCTTCCACATCGCCTTTCTCGTCACGCATCTGCCGGGCGAGGTGGACCTCTGCGGCTTGCCAGCGTCGGTGGCGAGCTGGTCGCTGGCGATCATCGGACTTGCCAACATCTTCGGCAGTCTCGCGGCCGGCTGGTTCGTGAACCACTACCGCAGCAAATATGTGCTTTTCTGGATGTATGGCTCGCGTGCTCTGCTGGTATTACTCTATCTCCTTGCGCCCAAGAGCGTATGGACGTTCTATCTGTTCGCCGCCGGACTCGGTTTCACTTGGTTGGCCACTGTGCCGCCCACCGCCGGTGTGGTCGGCAAGCTGTTTGGGACGCGCTATCTCGCGACCTTGTTTGGGCTAACTCTGCTGTCGCACCAGACTGGGGGATTTTTCGGCGCCTGGCTCGGGGGGATTGCGATCACGCATTACGGTAATTACCTTTGGATGTGGTATGCGGATGCTTTGTTGGCTACCACAGCCGCTTTATGCAATCTACCAATTCGTGAACCAAGAATTGTACGCCACGCAGTGCCAGCTTGAGTGGCTTTCCGCGCGCTGGGTCGCGATCTGAACTGAAATGGAAATTTGACTTGGATATGATGATTCGAAGGTCGGTCATCTTTGCTCTCTTGGTCTTCAACGCCTGCACGATCCAAAAAAGAGATAGCTTGAACGATGTCCATCTCAACGATCAAACTAAGGAACCCGATTGGCTTATTACGAGTGGGGACGGATGGAGTGCAAGATAGATCGAAAATCCTAAACGAGATTGATCAACGATGAATATAATTTTGGAAGAGATAATCTCGGGATTGCCTGATGTCCGACAGATGGTAAGCCTCGTTCTACGACTGTTGACCGCGATGATTTTGGGCGCTCTCGTTGGCGCTCAGCGAGAACAGTCCGGCAAGCCGGCAGGGTTAAGAACACATGTGCTGGTAGCCATGGGCGCCGCCCTGTTCGTGCTCGCTCCTCTGGAAGCCGGAATGGAGTTGGACGGAATATCGCGGGTGATTCAGGGCATCGTCACGGGGATCGGATTTATCGGGGCCGGCGCCATTCTCAAGCTGCACGAAAAAAGAGAGATCGAAGGGCTCACGACGGCGGCTGGCGTATGGATGACCGCCGCGGTTGGAATCGCCGCTGGTTTAGGACGTTTGGGTCTCGCCTTGGTAAGTACGATTCTGACGTGGATCACGCTTTCCGCTTTACAAAAAATAGAAGCTCGGATGAACCAGAAACAATGAGTAGTCTTAAATTCTTGCTAAACCAGTGGAAATCACCATACAATCTAGTTGCTGCCCGACCCGGTGCAAATCTTGCTGTGGATGATGCCGGCGGCAATTGGCTTCTCGTGTGGACAAATTGACGCGGTGAAGAAATTCGTTGACCTTGCCACTGGAGATCTAGCGTTTCCATGATTTCGCAATTCTATATCTATCTCATTATCGTTTTGTTGATGAGCTTGGGGCGAGTCGTCTGGCGGCGCGGCAGTAAACCCGTAGACTGGGCCTTGATCGTAGCGTTCATTCGACTAGACTTTCCCTCTGATCAACGGGAACTGGCGCAGAAGATAGCTGGAGGGCTTGCAGAGATCGTGGGGTTGAAGATCAAACAGCTTCGGCCCGAACACACGATCAAGCAAATTGCCGAGTGGGCGAACGAACCCGTATCGGCAGTGGATCTGATCAAGATATTTCGCGCCGCCTTCAATATTGCATGCGACGAGAGCACCACATTTCGCGCTTTAGTAGAAATGATTACGGCACAACAACTCAAAAGCACCGAACGGGGATCGCGCGGATGATGCCCACATCAGAGAAGCGCCGCAACTTCGCATCGGGCCATTCAATCCGCGCCGGAGTTGATTGGCGCCAGATCGGACCGAGGATGAAGGAATGGGGGGCTCTGCCGAGGATGATGCTACGCTTTCTGGCCGGCTTAACTATTTTTTTCGCTTTCTCTTCAACAGCCAAAGCTCAAGGGCCGCTGGAAAAAATGCGTTTGACGTACAGCGCCATCGGCGGATCCCAGGCTTCAGTGTGGGTTCCTTATGAAGCAGGAATTTTTCGCAAGCATGGCCTTGACGTTGAGCTTCTTTACGTCGGCGGCGGTGGCAGGGCGGCACAGGTGGTGCAGTCGGGAGAGGTGCCTATCGGCGTGTTCACCGGCGGCGCCGTCATCAACTCGAATCTTGCGGGGGGCGACTTGGTGATGATCGCCAGCTCGATGAATGTGATGACGTTCGCAGTAATGGCTCGTCCAGAAATCCGTAACGTCGAGGAACTGAAAGGGAAGAAGATCGGCATTTCACGCTTCGGCTCCGCCACTGACTTTGGTTTGCGCTATGCTGAAGGAAAATGGCCGATCAAGCGGCAACGCGACTTTGCGGTGATTCAGGTCGGAGGCATGCCCGAGCAATTGACGGCGCTCCGAACCAAAGCCTTGGATGCTGCTGTGCTTAATGCCGAGCTTGCCATCGTCGCGCGCAAGGAAGGATTCAGAGAATTGGCCGACTTGGCCAAGGTGGGTCTCCAATTTCCGACGTCCTCCATTGTTACAACCCGCTCTTTCATCAAGCGGAACGAAAACACCGTCCGGAAGTTTATCCGAGGCTATGTCGAAGGAGTGCACTACGGCAAGACCCAGCGGACCTTCGGCGTTCACGTGCTGAAAAAATATTTACGGAATGAGGACACCGCGTTCGTTAACGATCTCTACGATCTTTATATCCTGCAAAACATACCGCAAATCCCGAGACCTTCGCCGGAAGCCTTGAAAACCGTCCTGGACCAGATGGCCGAGTCGGATTCCCGAGTGGCGAATCTGCGCCCGGAGCAGTTTATCGATGCCCGCTTTTTTCTGGAATTGGAAAAGGAAGGCTTCATTCAGCGCCTGTGGCAATAGGGATCACGGAGAAATTCACACGGCTGAGGCTCATAAATTGTCAGCGTTTCTGAGGTTGGTCTGAGGAGCTTGAAGACAAACATCTGTGTCTTCACCGGATCGCGGCAGGGAATACGATCTGACTACGCGGAAGCCGCGCGGCAAATCGGCCGCGAGCTTGTAGAGCGCGGTTATGGACTGGTGTACGGGGGTGGAAATGTCGGTCTCATGACCGTGGTCGCGGATACGGTTCTCCAATATCATGGTCACGTCACCGGGGTGATTCCGGAAAGGCTGGTGGAAAAAGAAGTCGTGCACCGAGGACTTTCGGAGTTGCGGATCGTGCAGTCGATGCACGAGCGCAAAGCCATCATGGCCGAGCTCTCCGACGGCTTTGTCGCTTTGCCAGGCGGTATCGGAACCATGGAGGAGTTTTTCGAAGTGCTAAGCTGGGCCCAGCTCGGCATGCATAACAAACCCTGTGGCTTGTTAAACGTGGGCGGCTATTATCAGCATATCGTTCAGTTTGTTGATTACGCGGTGGAGCAGGATTTCCTCAAACCGAAACACCGCGCGCTACTGATTGTTGAAGCGGAATCGGGACGGTTGCTTGACCGTTTCGAGCAGTTCATCTCGACCCATGCGGCTCAGCGGTTCGACCCGACCAAGACGTAGGGTCTTGATCCTCGCATGGTCTCCCAGTGGCGCTGTCTATCGGAGAGTTTTTTCCGGGCGCCGCGCCAGATTAGCGAAGCGATCCGACGTGCGGGATTCAGGATTATTCAACCCGGATTTCGCAGTTGCGATCGAGAGAAGGCGGAAGGTGCAATCCTTTCGCAGCAAAGACGATGGGTTTCTGCCTCTGAGCTGACATCGATCAACAGTGCTGGGAGGAGATGTAAAGCTTCATCGCAACGATGTGCGAGAGCGCAAATGACTTTGCAACTTCCCAGTCAAACGTCTTCGCTGCTACAGGATTCCCCTCGCTCTCGGCAGATTCGGTTTAGCTGCGGACCGGGTTCAACGGATTTCGGAAACACCACAGTAGACGTCTGGTCAAGATCTCAGAGCTAGGCGGCCTTGAGCCTAGAACGGAGCTGCGTCGGTGTATCAAGACGATGGACGAAGCACGTCCGTTCGACGGTCGATTGCGGGGAGCGCACGTGCAACTGTCTCGCCGCGTTTTCCGTTCTTAGTGCACGAATAGTTTTTTGACCTGCTCGATGACTTCGGGCGGTTGGCTCATGACTTCCTTCGCCATCGTTTGCAGTTGCTCGCCCCGCATGGGAGTGATATCCATGCGAAGCTTCTGCGCCTCGGCCAGAAGTTCAGGATCTTTCACGACCTTGTCGAAGGCAGCGCGGAGGATGGCAACGCGGTCCGCGGGTGTTCCCGGAGCCACCATATAGGGACGCGCCCACTCACCACCCTGGAGCATGGCCTCAGCGACCCGGCGCTTGGTGGCGGATGTTTTGTATTCATCTATCAGCTCATAGATCGTCGGTGCCTCCTCGACCCGCGGCTGTCGTTTGCGGCCGCTCTGCGCGAGGAAGCGGACGAATTTAGTCTTCAGCCAGGTCAAAAACGGCTCGCGCCCGAAGTACGTCGAAATCGTGAGACCCATGCACGCGACCTCACCGCGCTCGAGAGCGATGGCAATTTCGCTGCTGCCGGGATAACCGGTGACGGCGGTGACCTTGGCTCCGATAGTCTCTTCCAAGATCTTCGACATCACATAGTCTGAGCTGCCAACACCGGTGGAACCGCACTTCGGCGGCTCTTTGGCTCGGACGATGTCGCCCATGGATTTGAACGAAGCATCGGCGCGGCTGAAAAGCATCATGTCGTCGTTTTCGAGAGAACCGATCCACTGGAATTTTGGCAGGTCAAACTGGACTTCCTTTTGACCCGAAAGCTGGCCCAGGTATAGGTTGTTGTGCGGTGCGAGAATCGTTAACCCATCCGGTTTGGCAACTCCCCAGACGTAGTTGGCGGCTGTGACCGAGCTTGCACCCGGCATGTTCTGGACCACAACGTCCGGGTTCCCCGGTATGTATTTGGCAATATGACGGGCCAGCATTCGCGCCGCGCGGTCATATCCTCCACCGCTGCTAAGCCCCACGATAATACGGATCTGTTTACCCTTGTAAAAAGGTTCAGCTTGCGCCCCGACTGGAGATGCAAAAAATGGTGAAACTGGAATAAATAATAAAAAGAAAACCAAAGTCATTCTGGGGGTTCTCATAGACGCCCTCTTCGCGGCAATCCAACCGATCATGGCTGCCGAAATTTTTAACAAGATCCGCGGTACGCTAAGTGATCCACCCGCAGTCTCAACCTGGTGATCTCAGAACAGGAAGAATGGATGAGCATCGTTCGGCCCGAGTCCGTATCACGGGGTGACGGCAATATATCGCCGGATGCTGACTTGTCAAGATTGTTAGATCGCACCGGGCTCCAAGAGCAATCAACAGGGAGTATTGCTCGACAAAGAGGCCGCCACTGCTTGTCACCCATCATTCGGTCCGCTAACTTAGATCCACGAAGGCGTGAGTTGAACACGCTGATTATTTGAATTTCGATGCGTCTGCTCATCTACGGCTTTGGCCCCTACCGCCATTTTCAAGCTAACGTCACCGAGAAAATCGTCAGGCGATTACCCCGACAAGCCGGACGAAAAAAAATTGTCTTTCCGGTTAAGTTTCACAAGGCGCAATTTATCAACGCAATCAAGCAGCATAGACCCGATCTCATCCTCGGCCTGGGACAGTGCACGCACGGAGAGCGCTTGCGGATTGAGGCTCAGGCGGTAAACCGAAGGCGAAATAGCCCAGATGACAAGGCAAGACCGATTCTTGCCGGTGGACCTCGAAGCCTCAAGACGAATCTCAGATTGACTCTTGGCCCGCAGGGGAGATCTTCCAACAAGGCAGGCGAGTATGTCTGTAATTATTCGATGTATATTATTCTCGATTTCATAAAGCGCCATCAGCTTCCTATCCGTTTTGGTTTCGTTCACATCCCTCATCGCTATGATTACAGGAAGGCGATTCGGCTTGTGGACAAGGCCATTGGCAAACTACAAGAAGCTCGTTTGACTAGATAACGCGCCGATGGCGCGGAATTGTGCGCCAGGATCTTTCAATTGGTAATCAACGTTTCGATTCCGAAACGTGCTGACATACGGCACTCATATGGTAAGCTATATTGAGCTTCATAAAGAAAGGGAAAGCTGATGCGCAAAAAGACGATCAATCCAATCCCCGCAAACATCTCACCTTTCGGTCAAGCTTGGTTGGACCTCCAGCGGCTGGCTCAAGTCGAGATCACGTCAGAAAGCGCGGCACACCCTATCGAGTCGGCTCTCACGCCAGGTTTCCCTGCCGGCTGGCAGGCAGGGGAGGCCGGGGAACAGACCATCCGCCTCATCTTTGACCACCCGCTGAGCCTCCGGCGTATACTTCTTATGTTCGATGAAGAGGAACAAACACGCACGCAAGAGTTTGTGTTGCGCTGGCTACCCGCGGGCCAAGAGTCTTTCCGAGACATCGTGCGTCAGCAATACACGTTCAGTCCTCCCGGTACTATCCGAGAAGTCGAGGACTACCGGGTCGAACTCGACAGAGTAGCCGCCGTCGAACTAAAAATTAATCCCGATATAAGCAGAGGCAGTGCGCGCGCATCGTTGGCGCAGATTTGTCTCGCTTAATTTTCACCGCATCCGAGAACCGTCTGCCGGCCGCTAGGAAACCTCGATGAAATACGGGATCGCCCGCAGGGCAATGCCGGCGGCGAGAAGAATCAAAGATGCCAAGGCAAATGGGTGATAACGGGGAACGTGAGCGACTTGGGCTTTGGTCAAGTAAGTGCCCTTTTCTAAACGATCGATTTCAATATACGCATTGCCGAGTTGCGCGGCGTCTCTGACATCATAATAGTTTCCCCCGGCGGCTCGCACGGCAGCGATCAGCCGCGGAGTCTCCGCCGCTCTTCTAACTTCGACTCCGATGAAGTAGATCTTAAAACCCATTTGACCGGCTTTCTGGATCGCAGCATAGACATCGCGACCGGTATTGTTTTCCCCGTCAGTTAGAACAATCATAACCCTGCTCAAGCTTTTTCCGCTTCCTTGCTTTTGTTGTTCGGCAAGATTGATGGCGGTCAGAATCCCCTCGCCGATGGCGGTCTGTCCCTCACTGGCAAGGGTCTTGTTATCTACCATACGCAAATAATTTGTCAGGTAGGCCACATCTTGCGTCAAAGGAGCGACAACATAGGCATTTTCGGAAAAAGCGATGAGACCGATTCGATCCCCGTGGCGTTTTTGGACAAAGCTCAGCATGACTTCCTTGACCGCTTCGAGCCGGGTGACCTCCTTGCGCGTGATTCCTGCCCTTCTTCTTTCCAAGGCCCCCTCCAGATCGATGGGCTCCTGCATGCTCCATGAGAGGTCCAAAATTAAGAGAATGTCGAGCCCTTTGTTGAAGATAGTGCGCTCCGCCGAAGGCTGAACGGGATTGAAAAGCGCGATCACCAAGACCACGAGCGCCAAGAATTCCAAGATCCTCGGGAGATAGACGAAACGAGACACCGGCCGGATTCGATTGCGCAGATAGGGTAGCATGGAAAGAGTGAGGTAACTTTTGCGTCTGCGCCACCTGAAAAAAGCGAACACTAGCAGCAGAGGGATTATGATGTACAAACTATCCAATCGGGTGAAGATCATCTCGCTCTCGGGGTCGTCTTGGTTGCCTGCTCCAGTAAGTCAAGCACTGACGCTTGGTGCTGGCCATTGCTTTCCGGCCCACCGTCTTTTTTGCCGTATTGCGCCTCCTCGCACTGTTCCAGGACGGTGCGTACCCGTTGCGCGAAAGTGCCATTGTAGCCGGCAGCCTGGAGCGCCTGCTCGGCCTCTAAAGGGGTCAGTCCTCGGGCTTCCACGTCCAACCATTCGGTCAGGTACTGGCGCATGAACTGGCCAATTGCAGCATAAAATGACTGCGGTTCTTCGGCCGGATCTTTCGCCATTTGTCGAATCCGCTGTAGACCCTCGTGGATCCATCGCTCACGAACACGCCGGCTGACCGGTCTCTTGATGACTCTATCCCGATGAACGGCGTGCCATAGCCGGGACGCTACGCGCGCGCCGACAAACCCCATGCCGATCAAACCCAAAACCAGGGCTCCGATCGCGTAGGTCGGATCCACCGGCTGGATCTGCTTGAATTCCCTCAACTTGGGCTGTCCACTAGGCAGGGTGCTTCGCAACGCGATTTTCTGCGGCGGAATCCGAATCGGCTGTGCCTGGGCCTCCTTTTCTGAAACGGTGCCGTCCCGCCTGAAATAATAAAGCGCCACGGGAGGGATCACCAGCTCAGACTTGCCGCTCTCGTAGGTAGTCAGAAGCAAGACAACCTCGAAGAGTTTTCTATCGTCTCGCCAGTCCCGCTCCTCTGCCCGGATAGCGCGCAGGACAAAGGGAGGCAGCGAGAGATTCTCCTTTTTGAGATCGTCCACAACGAATTGCACACTGCGCGGATGGATCACTTGAATCGTGTATTCTAAGGGATCACCTACCCAGATAGCGGTGCGGTCGATTCGAGTCGCAATCGAGAAGGGGAGCGGTGGCTTTTGGGTTGCGGGAGCCGCGGCCAGTTCGATAGCGACCAACAAAAACAGCGCGCACAACACGGCACATTTCATCGGGATCTTCTCCGAGTGAAAAAATAGCCGATGATGGGGTCGAGGAAGGGCCGATCGGTACGAAGAAAAAGATGATCGAGATTCAGTCTGTAAAGCGACCGTTGCAGCGCGATTTTCCTTTCCCGTAGCAAGCTTTCGTATTGTCCCCTGGTTCTGTCGGACAGGCGGAAGAGCGTCTCTTCTCCACATTCCGCATCCCTCAGTCGGAGATAACCCCTCGCGGGAGGGAGTGCCTCTTCAAGCTCATCATCGAGGATCACGGGGATAAAGTCGTGCTTGCGCGTGAGTCTTTGCAGCGAATGCGAAGCCAATACCTCTTCCTGAGCGATGAAGTCCGAAATACAAAACAGCAAGCTCGCGGTCTGCAGGCGAGTGTCCAGGTATTCCAAAGGTCGAAGCAGGTTCGTCCTGCGTGAACCGGGCCGGACCTCCCACAAAGTTTCCAGAATCTTCCACACCTGCGCTAAGCCCTTTTTCGAAGGCAGATCGATTTCAATCTCGTCCGTAAAACCCAGCAAACCCACCTTCATGTCGTCTTTGATCGCGGAGAAAGCCAGGGTTGCGGTCACTTCGAGGAGAAGTTGCCGCTTGGACTGGTCCGCGGTGGCAAATTCCATGGAGCGGGAAAGGTCCGCCAGAATGATGGCGTTCATTTCCTTCTCCTCATAGGCTTTCTTGATATAGGGCTGGGGCATGCGCGCGGTTGCGTTCCAATCGATCTGGCGGTAATCGTCGCCCTGCTGATAGGGCTTGTGCTGATCGAAATCAAACCCACGTCCGCGGATCGGGCTCCGGTAATCCGCGACCCAATGATGCCGTGCCGCCTTGCGAGTGTAGATCTCGATGTACTGCAAGCGGTTGACGAGTTCATCCGGGATCATGCCGGCAATCCTCTCAAGGGATGGTGACCTTTTTCAAAAGCTCATCGACAATTTCCTCGGCGGAAACTCGCTCGGCCTCCGCGCGCACGGTCCGGATGAGTCGATGCCGCAGCGCATCGGGAGCGATACGCTTGACGTCCGCCGGAAGGACGTAGTCGCGGCCTGAGAAGAAAGCCGTGGTGCGCGCCACCGCGAGAAGGTGCTGCGCCGAGCGTGGCGAAGCGCCATGAAGAATCATTTCCTTGACAACCGGCAGGCTCGTCGGCTCGCTGTTGCGAGTGGCCCGGACGATGCGCACGACATACTCGCGCAGAGCGTCGCTGACATAAGTCCTGCTGATGACTTTGCGATAGCGAACGACATCGCCGGGAGCAATCAGCTGGCCCACTGAGATTTCGCCAAGTTTGAGGTTGAGCATCGCGGTCTCGTCGCTGTGCGAAGGATAGTCCACCTGGAGCTTCAGGGCGAAGCGGTCCACTTGAGCCTCGGGGAGCGTGTAGACGCCTTCTTGCTCGATGGGATTTTGGGTAGCGAGCACCCAAAAGGGTTCTTCCAACGCATAGGTTGTTTCGCCGATCGTGACCTGTCGTTCCTGCATCGCTTCCAATAGAGCGCTTTGGGTCTTTTGGGGCGCGCGGTTGATCTCATCGGCGAGAATCAAATTGGCAAAGATCGGCCCTTTTTCGGTACGAAACGAACTCACCAGGCGGTCGTAAATTCGTGTGCCGATGATGTCGGCCGGCAGCAAATCGGGAGTGAACTGAATGCGCTGGAATTTCGCGCTCAAGGTGCTTGCCAGGGTCATCACTGTCAGGGTCTTGGCCAAACCTGGGACTCCCTCGAGCAGAACATGTCCATATCCGGTCTTGTCTTCACCATCGCGCCTAAAGGAGTAGGGAATCTCGGAGAAAAGCCCAATCAGCAGGCGTCGAATAAGCCAATCCTGTCCCACGACCACGCGGTTGACTTCCGTCTCGACCCGCTGGATGGCGGCAAAAACTTTCTCCTGGTTAATCTGGTCGTTCTGATCCATCACGTCCACACTACACTAATATGCCAGCCAATAAGAGACCGAAGGCGGCCAACAAAAATACGCGATAGGTGTCTTCATACTCAATTACCTTCTTGAAGCCCTCGATCTTCCGCTCCTGCCTGACAATTCCTTCGAAAAAGCCTTCAAGTTCCTGACCGGTGAGCGATCGATGAGCGCTTCCGCCCGTGGTTTCGGCGATCCACTGCAGGCTTCGCTCATCGAAGCGGCTCAATATCTTGTTTCCCCTCGCATCTTCCACATAGCGGACGATTCCGTTCTCCCGACCGATGGGGATGGGAGCTCCCTCTAGGGAACCAATACCGATGGTGTGAATCCTGATACCTTGCCGGACAGCCGCTCTGACCGCACTTTCCAGCTCGTCGCCATGATCCTCTCCATCGGAGATTAAGATAAATATTTTTTTCTTACGGGCGACGTCGCGGTGGAGCTCAGCGTCTCGAGCGAGGACGGCAAAGCCGTTTTGAATCGCGCGCCCAATATTGGTTCCCGAGTTAAAAGACGCATCGTCCTTCAGGTAATTCAAATAATAGAGGATGTTCGATGTATCCTCTGTGAGATAGGACAGGATCAGGCTGCTCGAAGCAAAGGAGACCAGACCAATGCGGTCCTGCGACGGTTTGTTGCGCGCAAAGCGACCGACAATCTCCAAAGCGCGATCCAGACGCGAGGGAGGAACATCGTCGGCGCGCATCGAAGCAGAATTATCGAGAAGAATCACGACATCGATCTTTTCAGGTTGTCCGACCCTTTTTTCCCTGATGAGCTGAGGATGGGCCAGCGCGAGCACCAAGGCTACCAATGCCAGATTGACCAGCAGATAACGCGTCCCTTCGCGCCACAACGAGTGCAGGTAGGAGATCTTGCGCACCGGACCAGCGGCACCCAGGCGTTTGCGGGCGCTGCGTTTGCTGAAAAAGTAGAACAGCCAAAGGGGCACAAGTAAGACCAAGAGAAAAAATAGCTTGAAGTACTCCGGCTGCAAGAAAACCATTAGAGTTACCCTAGCTTCTCTGGAGCGATTTGTTGCTTTTTGTCCTGGGTCGGGCGCATCTTATCCAGAATTGATTTTACTTTTTCTCCCTCCCGCTTACTGTCTTGCTCTTTTTGGGCAAAAATCTGTCTGATGACTTCGTAATTGTATTTCAGGTCCCAATCCTGTGGCGCGACGGCCAGTCCCCTCTGATACTCAGCAAGCGCGGACTTGAGGTAACCGAGCGCTTCTTCGCCGTCTCGGCTCGCCAGCGCGCGCCGAAAGAGCAAATTGCCCATCCAAAAGGAAAAGTCCCCTTGGTCTTTGATCGCAGGCGAACTTCTGACCGCCTCTTCAAACCTGTCAAAAATCACTTCCGGCTCTCCCTGGGCAAAAAGGACATTGACCTGATCAAAGGTCAGCCTTTCGTAGTCGCTTTTGAGAATTTGTGACAGCCATGGAACCGTGCGGAAAGGGGTTTGAGCCAGCTCAAAAATATTCGACGCCGTTTCGAGTTCGCCGTGACGAGCTGCGGCGACGCCTCGGGAAATCTGAAACACCAGCCAGGAATAACCGATCAGTCCCGCGGAGCATAGAAAAATCAGCATTAAAAAGACCGCCCAAAAAAATTTTCTCATCCGTTATCCTCCGCTTCATTCCAGGATGCCTGGAACGAAGCTAGTTTTAACCCGCCCATCTAAAACGTTTACTCCCCCACCAAACGCAAAATCAAGCAGCGAGACCGACGCGCCTGGTGAGGTTATGCAAAATGGCTCTTCGAGCGAATATTTATAGGCGTCGTCTAGTGTGGCGTCTCGGTAGTTCACGGGATAAGTCGGCGCTTCCCATTCGCTATGCTGCAAAGGCATGACCTGAGCCGTGTCGAAGGGCGGCAATCGAGAGTTCCCTTTATTCGCTGGATGGCCAGCTCTCTGCCTCGAACTTGGAACGACGACAAACCTTGGTCGCGAATTTCGCGAGATACCACGCTAACATACCGCTGGACGTCGGTCGTCGATATGGGGGTTTACAATCGGCATTGGCGTGCTTAACTTTTACTTGGATTTCCAATCTTGCAAAGGAGAATAAGATGAAGCGGGCTCTTCGGCTCGTACTCAATGAAAACCCACAAAATTCAGGTTCTCAACCGACGGCACAACCGCCGTCCGACAGCGACTTGCTTGATGCCTATTCCGTCGCAGTGACCACAGCGGCGGAAAAAGTGAGCCCATCGGTAGTCAATATCGAAGTTAGGCATAGTCCGGATGGCCGGCAGGCGACGCCGTCTCGCCGTCCGGCGGAATTACGCGGCAGCGGCTCGGGCTTTGTGTTCACGCCGGATGGGTTTATTTTGACCAACAGCCACGTGGTGCATGGGGCCAGCAAGCTCGGCGTGACGCTTTCCGACGGACGGAGCTTCGAAGCGCGCTTGATCGGGGAAGATCCGGACACGGATCTGGCGGTGATTCGCATCGATGGCGATCATCTCGTGCCGGCCACCCTGGGCGATTCGAAATCGATCCGGGTGGGACAATTGGTGGTAGCCATCGGTAATCCCTACGGCTTTCAGTGCACTGTAACCGCCGGAGTGATCAGCGCTCTCGGCCGCTCGCTGAGATCGCAATCGGGCCGGTTGATCGATGATGTCATCCAAACCGATGCGGCGCTTAATCCAGGTAATTCCGGTGGCCCGCTGGTAACCTCCCGCGGGGAAGTCATCGGAGTAAACACCGCGGTGATCCTGCCGGCTCAGGGTCTATGCTTCGCGACCGCGATCAACACGGCAAAATTTGTCGCAGGGTTGCTGTTGCGAAACGGCAAGATTCGGCGGGGACAGATCGGTGTTGCCGGCCAAAACGTTGTGCTCCATCGCCGTCAGGTGCTGCACTACAACCTCGCCGTGTCGAGCGGCATTTTGGTGGTCTCTTTGGAATCCAATGGACCCGCCGAACGCGCCGGCCTTAAGGAAGGCGATGTGATTATTGCTTACGGTAAGCACCCGGTTTCGAGCATTGACGATCTTCACCGGCTCTTGACCGAAGAGCAGGTCGGGGCAAAAGTCGGATTGACCGTTCTACGCGGCGGTGGAAAGAAGATTCTGGAGGTTGTTCCGGAGGAGTCGGCACGCTCGCAACAAGCGGCGCGGTAAACTCATCGAAGACAAAGCACAGGACCGGCGCTCGTTCGGTCGTCAAGCCGTCACATCGCCGGGCTTGTCACCTATTCGGCTTCGGCGTCTGTTTCTGCCTTGAGGCGCCGCTTGCGGACCGCATCCGCCAGCATATCAAGCAGAGCCCGACTATCGTCCCAGCCGATGCAGGCGTCAGTGATGCTCAAGCCGTAGACTAACTCCTTGCCGGGCAATAGGTCTTGCCTGCCGGCTTTCAGATGACTCTCGACCATGACGCCAAAGATCCGCCCATCGCCGTCGACGATCTGGGTGGTAACTTCGCGTCCGACCTCGACTTGCTTTTGCGGGTCCTTGCCGCTGTTACCGTGACTGAAGTCGATCATGATGCGCGCGGGAATACCGGCCTCAGCCAGATTCTTTGCCGCTGAGTTGACGGTGACTGCGTCGTAGTTGGGCTGTCTGCCGCCGCGCAAAATCACGTGACAATCCTCGTTTCCCATGGTCGATACGATGGCCGAATGGCCATCCTTTGTTACCGAAAGGAAATGATGCGGAGCTTGGGCGGCACGAATGGCATCCACCGCGATTCTAACGTT
>Ga0081455_10002299_pt1 | contig 22765 bp, 24 predicted proteins | sample TabmetS3T2R1_FD_70207 | JGI IMG/M metagenome (GOLD analysis project Ga0081455, IMG submission 70207) | Tabebuia heterophylla rhizosphere microbial communities from the University of Puerto Rico - S3T2R1 | ecosystem: Host-associated > Plants > Roots > Rhizosphere ...
GGCCGCCAGCTGGTCCGCGTTGCCGGCGGGCGCGAAGACCAGCCGGCCCGCGGGACGGTTCAGCAGTACGGCCGGCGCCGTGAGGCCCGCGGCGAGCGCGATCGCGGCGGCGCTGGCGAGCCCCACCCGCCGCCAGCGCCGCCGCACCCTGGCCCGGCCGACGATGCGCGGCACGGGCCCGACCAGCGGGCCACCCGGTGGCTCGCTGGCGCGTACCAGCAGGTCGCGGAGGTCACGGTTGTCCATCACGGCCTCCTTGCGGACCGGTCAGTGCCTGCCGCACGCCGGCCGCGCGCAGGGCGTCCAGGCCGCGGGCGGCCCGGCTCTTGACGGTGCCGACCGAGCAGCCGAGCACCGCGGCCACCTCGGTTTCGGGCAGGTCGGCGTAGTAGCGGAGGACGAGCACGGCGCGCTGGCCGAGCGGCAGCCGGAGCAGGGCCTGGCGGAGCAGGTCCGCCTCGTCCAGGCCGGCGGCGGGGTCGGCGCCGGGCAGCTCCGGCAGGTCGCCGGTGGGGATCTCGCCGGTCCAGCGGCGGCGGCGCCAGCGGGTGGCGAGGCGGATCATGACGGTCCGGGTGTACGCCTCGGCGTTGGCGGCCTCGTGCAGCCGGCGCCAGGCCAGGTACGTACGCTCCAGGGCGCTCTGGACCAGGTCCTCGGCGTGGCCGCGGTCCCCGAGCAGCAGGTAGCCGGTACGGACCAGGCTCGGGTACCGCGCGGAGACGAAGTCGGCGAACTGTTGCTCGGCGCTCATGCCTCACCCCCTCCACAGGTACAGGAGGCATTGGCGGCGGCGGCACGTTCCGCCCGGGAGGCTCGAATATGCTGGGGCGCATGTCGGTGACGATCGCCCCGCCGGACGGCGTGTACGACGCCCCGCGGCCGGCGGTCCGCAGCCCGCTGCAGGCGCCCGTACGGGCCTTCAGCCAACTCCGCTCCCGGCTGCCGGCCGACCCGGCGCTGGCCTGGATCGCCACCGGCGTGATCACCATGATCGCCGCGCTGATCCGGCTGTGGGGGATCGGCTTCCCGGACCATGCCACCTACGGGTACGTCTTCGACGAGACCTACTACGCCCCCGAGGCGCGGGAGATCCTGAACAACGGGGGGTACGAGAACAACCCCGGTTACATGTTCATCGTCCACCCGCCGATGGGGAAGTGGCTCATCGCGGTGGGCGAGTGGCTGTTCACCGACCACCTGCACTGGGCGCCGGAGTACGGCTACCGGATACCGTCCGCGATCGCCGGCACACTGGCCGTGCTCATCCTGATCCGGGTGACCCGCCGGATCACCGGCTCCACGCTGCTCGGCTGCACCGCGGGCCTGCTGCTCGCCGTCGACGGCCTGTCAGTGGTCCAGAGCCGTACGGCCCTGCTCGACATCTTCCTGCAGACGCTGGTGATCGGGGCCTTCGCCTGCCTGGTGGTGGACCGGGACCGGGTCCGGGAGCGGCTGGCGGTCGCCTCCGCGTCGCCGGACGGGTACGGGCCGGGCGGGCCGGCGCTGGGGCCGCGGACCTGGCGGGTCGCGGCCGGCCTGCTGATCGGGCTGGCCTGCGCGGTGAAGTGGAGCGCCATCTACTTCGGCGCCGGCTTCTTCGTGCTCAGCATCCTGTGGGACCGGGCGGCCCGGCGCAGTGCCGGGATCCGCAGGCCGACCCGCGGCGCGCTGCTGCGCGACCTGCCGGCCTCGGTCGGCGCGCTGCTGGTCCTGCCCACGCTGACCTACTTCGCCACCTGGCTCGGCTGGCTGGTCGGCGAGAACGGCTACAACCGGCACTGGGGCGACACCCACCCGGCCAGTTGGGCCTCGATGAACCCGCTCGACCTGTGGGGCGGCCAGCCCGGCATCCACCTGCGGCTGGAGCCGAGCCGGTGGGCGATCCTGCCGGGCGCGTTCCGCTCGCTGTTCCAGTACCAGGGCACCGCGCTGCACTTCCACAACAACCTCACCTCACCGCACCCGTACCAGTCGGCACCGTGGAGTTGGCTCGTACTCGGCCGCCCGGTGTCCTACTACTACCCCGGCGGCAACCAGGCCCCGCACGGCTGCGGCGCGAACTCCTGCGTCCGGGAGATCCTGGCCATCGGTACGCCCGCGCTGTGGTGGGCGTTCATCCCGGCGCTGCTGTGGATGGCGTGGCTGCTGTTCACCCGGCGCGACTGGCGGGCCGGCGCGGTGCTGATGGCCTTCGCCGCCGGCTGGGGCACCTGGATGATCAACCTCGACCGGACCATGTTCCTCTTCTACATGGTGCCGCTCGTACCGTTCCTGATCCTCGCGGTGACCATGGCGCTGGGCGACGTGCTCGGACCGGCGGACGCGGGCGAGAGCCGGCGGCTGTGGGGGCTGGTCGCGTTCTGCGGCTACCTCGGCCTGGTGGTGGCCGACTTCGTCTGGATGCACCCGCTGTTCGTGGGCAGCCTGATGAGCTACGACGACTGGCACGCCCGCATCTGGTTCCCGTCCTGGGTGTGAACCTGACGTAGCCCGCCGGTGTCCGGTACCGGTCATCTCTCCGGCGCGCATCCGGGGGTAATCCCCGCTAGCATGGCGCGGCGCGTCGCACTCGGTAACCAGGAACTCTCGGCTAGCTACCAGGGGTTACGGCCCGTGGTGGTTGAGGTTGCCGCGGTGCGCCGTCACGGTTTCAGGAAGGTGCCGCGCGTGCTCTTGCTGAGGCTTAGCCTTCTGTGAGATTGGTTACGCGTCACCGGCAAGTCAACACGTACGTCAGAGAGCCTGGGAGCCAACGCGGCGGTTGCCCCTACGCGCGCTCCCCTCTAAGGAGTGCAGATGCAACGCATCAGGACAGTGGGCCAGCTCGGCGTGGCCGCGCTCGCAGCCGCGATGCTTGTCGCCTGTGGGAGCAGCGACAACAACGGGAGCAGTGGGAACAACGGCGGTGGGAGCAGCACCGCACTGGAAGGCCGCGGCCCGATCACGTTCGCTACCGGCAAGGACACCTCGGGCAACCTGCAGAACCAGGTCGACACCTGGAACTCGCAGCACCCGAACGAGAAGGCCACCGTCATCGAGCTGCCCGAGTCCGCGGACCAGCAGCGCCAGCAGATGGTGCAGAACGCGCAGACCAAGTCGGATGCGTACTCGGTGCTGAACCTGGACGTGGTGTGGACCGCGGAGTTCGCGGCCAACCGCTGGGTGGTCGAGCTGCCCAAGGACCAGTTCGACCTGACCAAGTTCCTCGGCCCGACAGTGGACAGTGGCAGCTACCGCGACAAGCTGTACGCCGCACCGTCCACTTCGGACGGTGGCCTGCTGTACTACCGCAAGGACCTGCTGGACAAGGCCGGCGTCACCGCCCCGCCCACCACCTGGTCGGAGCTGCAGGCCGCGTGCGACAAGGTGCTGAAGCTGCCGGAGGCCAAGGGTGCCGGCTGCTACGCGGGCCAGTTCGACAAGTACGAGGGCCTGACGGTCAACTTCTCCGAGGCGATCAACGGCGCCGGTGGCGTTGTCGTGGGTGACGACGGCAAGCCGAACGTGAACACCGACCAGGCCAAGACCGGGCTGAACAACCTGGTGCAGGGCTTCAAGTCCGGCCTGATCCCCAAGGCCGCCATCACCTACAAGGAAGAGGACGCCCGCCGCGCCTTCGAGTCCGGCAAGCTCATCTTCGAGCGCCAGTGGCCGTACGCGTACGCGCTGGGCAACAAGACCGACGGCACGTCCAAGGTGGCCGGCAAGTTCGCCGTCGCCCCACTGCCAGGCGCCAGCGGACCCGGCGTCTCCAGCCTGGGCGGGCACAACCTGGCGATCTCCGCCTACGCCAAGAACAAGGCGAGTGCGCTGGACTTCATCAAGTACCTGACCGGTGAGGCGGCGCAGAAGGCCAACCTGCTGGCCACCTCGCAGGCGCCGACGCTGACCAGCCTGTACGACGACGCGGAACTGGCGAAGAAGTTCCCGTACCTGCCGATCCTGAAGCAGTCGATCCTGTCGGCGAAGCCGCGGCCGAAGGCCGTCCGCTACAACGACGTCACCACCGCGATCGAGGAGGACGCGTACGCGGCGTTGAACGGCACCAAGTCCGTCGACGACGCGCTCTCGGACCTGCAGACCAAGCTGTCCCAGATCATCGGTTCCTGAGCGACGGCGGGCGGGGGCGGCGAGCGGTCGCCGTCCCCGCCCGTTTCTGTGCTCGCACCCTCAGCGGGAGGTCACCGTGGCGACGACGACAAACGTCCCGTCCAGCACGGTTCAGACACCCGGTCGACCGAAGTCGCGGCGTAACGAGGGCACCGGCCGACTGGCCGCCTCGCTGCTGTCCCCGACGTTCATCGTGCTCGGCCTGGTGGTGCTCTACCCCATCATCTCGGCGATCCGGCAGTCGATGTTCAACTCCAACAACGGGTTGGACGAGAACGGCTTCGTCGTCGAGGGCGAGAAGTTCGTGGGGTTGAAGAACTACACCGACATCTTCACCGGCGACACCGCCCACCGGTTCTGGAACGCCTTCTACAACACGACTTTCTTCACCGTTGTCGCGGTGAGTATCGAGACGCTGCTCGGCCTGGCCATGGCGTTGGTCATGCACCGGGCGTTCCGCGGCCGCGGCCTGGTGCGCGCCAGCGTGCTGGTGCCGTGGGCGATCCCGACCGCGATCTCCGGCCTGCTCTGGGCCTGGATCTTCAACTCCGACAACGGGATCGCGAACGTCATCCTGCACAAGCAGGTGCTGTGGACGACCGAGGGCTTCCACGCCAAGGTCGCGGTCATCATCGCCGACACCTGGAAGACGGCGCCGTTCATCGGCCTGCTCGTGCTGGCCGGCCTGCAGATCATCCCGCAGGAGATCTACGAGGCGGCCAAGGTGGACGGTGCCCGGGCCTGGCGCCAGTTCCGGCTGATCACGCTGCCGCTGGTGAAGCCGGCGCTGCTGGTCGCGGTGCTGTTCCGGCTGCTGGACACCCTGCGCATGTTCGACCTGCCGTACGTGCTCATCGGGGCGAACAAGCAGAGCGCCGAGACGCTGACCATGCTCGGCTACGACCAGGCGCAGCGGTTGAACTACGGCCCGGCCTCGGCGTACGCCTTCATCCTGTTCCTGTACGTGGTCGTGGTGGCGTTCATGTTCGTCCGGATCCTGGGCGCCGACGTCATCGGCACCGCCCGCGCGCAGCGGCAGCCCCGGGCGCCGCGGCGTCCCCGGACCCCGGCACAGAAGGAGGTGCAGCCGGCATGACCGCCTCTGCCGCACCACTGCCCATGCCAGCCGGCGGCCGCGCCCGGCCGCGCCGCACCATCGGTTGGCGCACCGCGCTGCCGTACGTCGGCATCGCGCTGATCGTCCTCTACTGCCTGGCGCCGTTCTACTGGATGCTGGTCTCGGCGCTGCGCCGGCCGAGCGAGCAGTTCGACACCTCGTTCCTGCCGGCGCACTGGTCGCTGGACAATTTCCAGGCGGTCTTCAAGCACGACAACGGCTTCGGCCGGGCCCTGCTGAACAGCGTCGTGGTCGCCGGCACCACCACGATCCTGACCCTGATCGTCGGTACGTTCGCGGCGTACGCGCTGGCCCGGCTGGATTTCCGGGGGAAGAACCTGGCGCTGGCCGTGATCATCGCGACCAGCATGTTCCCCGGTATCTCGCTGATCGTGCCGCTGCTGAAGCTGTTCACCCAGATCCACTGGATCAACACCTACCAGGCGATGATCGTCCCCAGCCTGTCGTTCGTGCTGCCGCTGGCGGTGTGGAACCTGACGGTGTTCTTCCGGCAGATGCCGTTCGAGCTGGAGCAGGCGGCGCTGATCGACGGGTGTACGCCCACGCAGGCGTTCCGCAAGGTGATCCTGCCGCTGGCGGCGCCGGGCCTGTTCACCACCGCGATCCTGGCCTTCATCGCGGCGTGGAACGAGTTCATCATCGCGCTGACCATGGTGAACCGTAAGGAGATGCAGACCGCGACGGTGACGATCACCAAGTTCACCGGGGCGACCAACTTCGACCAGCCGTTCGGCACCCAGATGGCGGCGGGCGTGGTGGTGACCATCCCGCTGGTGATCGCGGTGCTGATCTTCCAGCGGCGGATCATCGCCGGGCTCACCGCGGGCGGCGTCAAGTAGCGGCCTGCCGTACACGCGCCGGCGGCGCCCACCTGGTTCGGTGGGCGCCGCCGGGTCGTTTAGCCTGAGTGCCGCGAAGTCAGAGCGGCCGGATGCGGTCCGCCTGCGGTCCCTTCTGGCCTTGGACCACCTCGAACTCGACCCGCTGGTTCTCATCCAGGGACCGGTAGCCGGAGGACTGGATCGCGGAGAAGTGTGCGAACAGGTCCGCACCACCGCCGTCGGGGGTGATGAAGCCGTAGCCCTTCTCCGCGTTGAACCACTTGACCGTGCCTTGCGCCATGCCGCCTGCCTTTCAGCTGCTCCACCGCCGCGATCCCCCGTGCTGCGGCTCCACTACGGGGAAAATCCCATCACGACGACGACCTGCGCACAACCGGGCGACGCACAGTAACCATATGCGCGACAACTACTACTACTGGCTGTACACATCCCCCGCCGAACGCAGCACTAGCTCTGGGAGGCGCGCTCGTTCGGTACGCAGTGCGTCATCACCAGGCCGGTGACGTCCCGTGTCCCGTTCTTGCCGAGGTTGGCCAGCCGCTGCTGGTCGCCCTCGGACAGCTCCTGGGTGGCCAGCGGTTGCAGGTGCCGTACGTCGTCCGGGGTGATCCCCAGGCCCTCGCCGACGCGCAGGCCCAGGTCGTCCTCGACCAGCAGGAAGTGCCAGACCATCCGCTCCTGGACGATCCGGTCGCACTGGCCGAGCAGGGTCACCAGGTTGCCCACCAGGTCGTCGCGCTCCCACTGCTCCAGCAGCAGGTAGCGCTGGCCGGCCTGGGTGTAGTCGTTGGTACGCGGCAGGCGCTTGCGGGTCAGCCGGGCGCGGATCTCCGGGCCCTGCTCGTCGTGCGCCGGCTTCGGCGCCTCGGCCAGCCCCGCCCGCAGCGACGGCTCGTAGTTGATGTGCGGGTTCTCGCCGCTGTCGTCGACGTGGTACGCCATCGCGCCATCACGCTGATTGGTATGTACCGAGGTGTTCTTCGGCTGGTTGACCGGCAACTGAAGGTAGTTCGGGCCGACGCGGTAGCGCTGGGTGTCGGAGTAGGAGAACGTACGCCCGATCAGCATCTTGTCGTCGCTGAAGTCCAGCCCGTCCACCAGAACGCCGGTGCCGAAGGCGATCTGCTCGTTCTCGGCGAAGAAGTTGGCGACGTTGCGGTCCAGCGTCATGGTGCCGACCAGCTTCGGCGGGAACTGGTCCTCGGGCCAGGTCTTGGTGTCGTCCAGCGGGTCGAAGTCCAGCTCGGGGTGCTCGTCGTCGCTCATGATCTGCACGTACAGGTCCCACTTCGGGTGGTCGCCGCGCTCGATGGCGTCGTACAGATCCTTGGTGGCGTGGCCGAGCTCGGCACCCTGGATGACCGCGGCGTCGGCCTCGGTCAGGCTGCGTACGCCCTGCTTGGGGATCCAGTGGTACTTCACCAGACGGGTGTCACCCGCGGCGTTCACCCATTTGTAGGTGTTGACCCCGAAGCCCTGCTGGTGCCGGTAGTCCGCCGGGATGCCGCGCGGGCTGAACAGGTTGACCAGCATGTGCATGCTCTCCGGCGTCTGCGACATGAAGTCGAAGATCCGGTTCGGCTCCTGGCGGAAGGTGATCGGGTCCGGCTTCAGCGCGTGGATGACGTCGGGGAACTTGATCGCGTCCCGGATGAAGAAGACCGCGAGGTTGTTGCCGACCAGGTCCCAGTTGCCGTCCTCGGTGTAGAACTTCACCGCGAAGCCGCGCGGGTCGCGGGCGGTCTCGGCGGAGTCCCGGCCACCGATCACGGTGGAGAAGCGGATCGCGATGTCGGTGCGCTTGCCGGGAGTGTCGAACAGCTTGGCGCGGGTGTAGGTGGCGATCGGCTCGTCGCCGAGCTTGCCGGTCGCCTCGAAGTACCCGAACGCCACCGCACCCCGGGCGTGCACGACCCGCTCCGGGACCCGCTCGCGGTCGAAGTGGCTGATCTTCTCCAGGAAGTGGTAGTTCTCCAGCGTCGCCGGGCCGCGCGCGCCCACGGTGCGCTGGTTCTGATTGTCGTAGATCGGGTGACCCTGCCGGTCAGTCAATGCCCGGCGGTCACCGCCGCGTGCTACGTCGGTCATGCTGTGCCTCCTCGGAGCTTGTCCGATCGCGGCGCGCGCCGGTGCTGACCGGCCGCACCGGGCCATGTGCTCGCTGCGCTGTGCGGGAGGACCGATTACCGTACGTAACTCATTCCACCCCTTGCGATTACCCACCGCAACGGGGTGCGGCCATCTCTCCCGCGCCCGACCCTAGCCGCTTTCTGGAATCATTCCAAGGAACACCCCTAGGGGTCACCGGGTCGACACGCTCCGGCCACCCGGGCGTACCGCCGGCGGACGCAGGCCGTGGAGCGCCGGAGACCTGCCCGAACAACGGACCGGCGCATTCTCCGTGCAGGGCACAATTCACCGGCCGCCGGGCTGAACGGGCCGGTCAGAGGCCCGTACCCGGGTCCGCGGAAACGCTTCAGTTATCCCTGAGACTTACTGGTATACGCGCGGTGGTTGCACGGATACGCAACGGCAGCGGAAGGGCTCCAATAGAAGAACCCGAACCGGATTTGGCATACGCCGTCCAGCCAGGGTCTGCGCACTCTGCCGCGTCCGTACGCGCGTAGAGCCGGTGCGCAGCACTACGGACGAGGAGTCTCGACGTGCACCCCACCACCCCCACCGAGTCCGCGGGCTCGGCGCGCCGCAGCCGCACGCTGATCGCCCTGGCCGCCGCCGGCGCGACCGCTGCCGGGCTGGCCGTGATGGTCGCCGGCAGCCCCGCCGGCGCCGTCCCCGCCCAGGGCACCGGCTGCGCCGCCGTCACGGTCATCACCGCCCGCGCCTCCACCGAGGCCGCCGGCGAGGGCATCACCGGCGCCCTGGCGCAGGCGATCCAGAACGACAGCCAGCAGACCGTCCGGCGCGCGTCGGTGAACTACCCCGCGACGCTCAACAACTACGCGAACAGCTCGCTGCAGGGCATCAACGCCCTGAAGTCCCAGCTCACCAACCTGGTCAACAGCTGCCCGAACACCAAGGTCGTGCTGCTCGGCTACTCGCAGGGCGCGCACGTCGTCGGTGACGTACTCGGTGGTGGCCAGGGTGGTTCGCTCGGCACCGCCACGGCCCCGGTCGCGGCGAACGTCGCCAGCCACGTCGTCGCCGTCGCCACCTTCGGCGACCCGCGGCACGTGACCAACGGCCCGAACTTCAACGCCGGCACCGCGCGTACGAACGGCCTGTTCCCGCGCAACCAGACCCAGATCAACAACCTGAACGCCTTCAGCCCGCGCATCCGCGCCTGGTGCGACGCGAACGACGAGTTCTGCGCCAGCGGTGCCAGCCTGAACGTGCACCTGACCTACCTGAACCGCTACCAGAACACCGCCGAGCAGTTCGTCCTCGGCCGGATCGGCGGCTGACCTCCGCCCGACCCCCAGACGCTGGCCCCGGCCCCCACCGCCGGGGCCAGCGGCACGCCCGGGTTCGGCCGGCGGTGATCGACGCCGAGTTTCCGGCGGGAACCGGTAGCGGGGCGGCGTTGATCATGGCGCGGTGGTGGCAGGCGCGGGCGGAGCCCAGTGATCCACGCCGACTTACGCCCCGGAACCGGGGGCAGGGCGGCGTGGATCAGTGGCGTCCAGGTGTCGCTCAGGCGTGCGGGGCGGCGGCGCGAACGGTGAAGTCGAGGGTGCCGGTCAGCTCGCCGCCGCCGCGGAGGACGACGTGGTAGCTGACCGTGTGGCTGCCGGCGGCGACCGCGCTGATCGGCTGGGTGACCGTGTCGCCGCTGATCCGCGCGGCGCCCGCGGCGTTGGCGCCGGTGACGGTGAGGTGCGCCTGGGACAGCGGCACGGTGAAGGTGAGGGTGATCTGGCTGGGCGCCGCGGTCACGGTGGTGCCGGCGGCCGGGTCGGCACTGCGCAGCGCGGCGGTGGTGGGCCGGTTGAACAGGGTGAACGCCGCGACCGCGATCGCTACCAGCCCGATCGGGACGACGAGTCCGGGACGACGGCCGATGAGCCGCATGATCTCGCCTCGCGCTCTGGCCACGCGGGCCGTTGCCGGGTCTACGGCCGCCCCCATCGGCACGAACGGCCCTCAGCTTAACCCCACCGACAACCTTCCCGCGCCTTGACAATTTTTCTTGTCGGTGACACGGTGAATGTACCGATCACCCGCACCGATCCAGGGAGAGACACCATGTCGCGCGCGTTCGAGGTCCGCCGGGAAGTTGAGCTGCCGGCCCCCGCCGAGAAGGTCTGGGACGCCGTCGCCACCGGCGAGGGGACGGCCGGCTGGCTGTGGCCGATCACCGCCGAGGAGAGGGGTACGCCCGCGGTCTGGGACCCGCCGCACCGGTTGGTCGTCCGCACCGAGGGCCCGGACGGCTGGTTCAACCAGCTCGAGTTCAGCATCGAGGGCAGGGGTGAGTCGGCCGTGCTCCGGTACGTACACAGCGGGATCTTCACCGAGGACTGGGACGGCCAGTACGAGGGCGTCAACAAGCACACCGACTTCTACCTGTCCACGCTCGGCGCGTACCTGCGGCACTTCCCCGGCCAGCACGCGGCGTACGTGTCGGTGGACGCGCCCGCCAGCACCGCCGACGCCGCGGCCATCGGCGTCCTGCGCAAGGCCCTGGGTCTCGGCGCGGAGCCGGCGCTCGGCGACCAGGTCCGGCTCGACCTGCCCGGCCTGCCCGCGACCGGCGCGACCGTCGACTACAGCAACGCCTACTTCCTGGGGCTGCGCACCGACACCGCGCTGGTACGGGTCTTCGCCCGCGGGCCGTTCGGCGCGCCGCTGTCGGTGAGCGTGCACCAGTTCGGCGACGCCGACCCCGAGGCGGTCCGCGGGGCCTGGCAGGCGTACCTGGACGGGTTGTACGGCTGAGAATCAGCGCAGGTACGAGGCGCCGTTGACGTCGATGACCGTGCCGGTGGTCCAGGTGGCCTCGGGTGAGGCGAGCCAGGCGACCGCGGCGGCCACCTCCGCCGGCTCGCCCACCCGCTGGTACGGGCTCTGCGCGCGGATGCGGTCGCCGGACTCGCCGGTCAGGCGCTGCGCGGACAGGTCGGTGCGGATGAAGCCGGGGGCGACGGCGCCGACCGCGATGCCGTGCGGGGCCAGCGCCACCGCGAGGGACTGCGCCAGCGAGTGCAGGCCGGCCTTGCTCGCGCCGTACGCGGGGGCCTCCGGCTCGCCCCGGTACGCCCCGCGGGAGCCGACCATGACGATCCGCCCGCCGGCCGGGCCGCCGGGGCGGTGGATCAGGTGGTCCACCACCCGGTGCGCGAGCGCGGCGCTGGCGAACAGGTTCGCCTCCAGCACCCGCCGCCACCCCACCATCCACTCCTCGTACGGCGTGGTCGCGATCGGCTGCTCGGCGTAGACACCCGCGTTGTGGACCAGCACGTCGATGCCGCCGAGCCCGCGGACCACCTCATCGACCAGCGCCGGCACCGCCGCCTGCTCGGTCAGGTCCGCCGCGACCACCAGGTGCCCGTCGCCGGGCAGCTCGGCACGCAGCGCATGCGCCGCCTCGACGCCGGCCCGGCAGTGGATCGCCACCCGGTCCCCGCCCGCGGCCATCCGCCGTACGACCGCCGCGCCGATGCCCCGCGACCCTCCGGTGACCAGCACACGCCTCACCGGCCTCACCGTAGTGGACCCCGGGCACGGGGCCGGCCGGGGCGGCGCGGCATGCTGGGTGGGTGGTGGACTACGGGCACGGGCTGGCGTTCGGGGCGTTCCTGACACCGGGGAGCGGGGCGCCGGGCCGGGTGGTGGAGCTGGCGATGCTGGCCGAGCAGGTCGGGTTGGAGCTGGTCACCTTCCAGGACCACCCGTACCAGCCGGCGCACCTGGACACCGCCACGCTGCTGGCGTACGTGGCGGCGCGGACCGGGCGGGTACGGCTGGCCGCGAACGTGACGAACCTGCCGCTGCGGCCGCCGGCGGTGCTGGCCCGGAGCGTGGCGAGCCTGGACCTGCTGAGCGGCGGGCGGGTCGAGCTGGGGCTGGGCGCGGGCGCCTTCTGGGAGGCCATCGAGGCGATGGGCGGGCGGCGGCTGGGCGGGGCGGCGGCGGTGCGGGCGCTGGACGAGGCGATCGAGGTGATCCGGCAGGTCTGGGACACCGGTACGCGCGGCGGGGTACGGGTCGAGGGTGAGTACTACCGGGTCGTCGGGGCCAAGCGCGGGCCGGCACCGGCGCACCCGGTGGAGATCTGGGTCGGGGCGTACAAGCCGCTGATGCTGGCGCTGACCGGGCGGCGGGCGGACGGGTGGCTGCCGTCGACGCCGTACCTGAAGCCGGGCGACCTGGCCGCGGGGAACCTGGCCATCGACGAGGCGGCGGAGGCGGCCGGGCGGTCGCCCCGTGCGGTGCGGCGGATGCTGAACGTGATGGGCGAGTTCGGCCCGATCGCGCGCGGGCCGCTGGACGGGCCGGCCGAGCAGTGGGCCGAGGAACTGGCCGGGTACGCGCTGGCCGACGGGATCAGCACCTTCATCCTGGGCAGCGACGACCCGGACGACCTGCGCCGGTTCGCCGCCGAGGTGGCCCCGGCCGTACGCGAGCTGGTCGCCGCCGACCGCGCCACCGCACCCGAGGAGCCCGCCGACACCACCGGGGCCGGCGCTCCTGCCGCGGGGACGGGCGGGGGTGGGCGGGAGGCGGTGCGGGTGGCGCCTCGGGTGGCGCGGGGGGCGTTCGCGGTGGTGGCGACGCCGGATGACGGGGTGCGGCGCAGCGCGGTGGCGGCGTGGGACGAGTCGACCCGGCCCAGCGGACCGGCGCGCGATCCGGAGCGTACGTACACGGCGCACGAGCAGGCGGCCGGGCAGCACCTGGTGGACGTGCACGACGCGCTGCGCGGCGAGCTGGCGCAGCTCCAGGGCATGATCGACCAGGTCGCCGCCGGCATCCTGGACGCGGGCGCGGCCCGCTCGCAGATCAACACGATGACCGTGCGGCAGAACAAGTGGGTCCTCGGCACCTACTGCGAGTCGTACTGCCGGATCGTCACCGCGCACCACAGCCTGGAGGACCGGGCGATGTTCCCGCACCTGCGGCACGCCGACCGCCGGCTCGCCCCGGTGCTGGACCGGCTCGCCGCGGAGCACCACACCATCCACGACATCCTGGAGCAGGTCGACCGGGCACTGGTCGGGTTCGTCGGCGTACCGGACGGCACCGACGCGCTGCGCGCCGCCACCGACCTGCTCGCCGACGCGCTGCTGTCGCACCTGGCGTACGAGGAGCGCGAGCTGATCGAGCCCCTCGCGCGCCTGGGCATGCACTGAGCGATCATGGGCTGATGAGCGAGCCGACGCGCGTACCGGAGCCACCCGACGGGGACGAACGGGACATCCTGCTCGGCTGGCTGGCCTTCCACCGGGACGCGCTCGCCGCCAAGTGCGCCGACCTGAACGGCGACCAGCTGACCGTCCGGTCCGCGCTCCCGTCGGCGCTGTCCCTGCTCGGCCTGGTCCGGCACCTGACCGAGATGGAACGCGCGTACGGCGCGTGGGCGCTCGGCCCGGCCACCGACCTGAGCCTGGTCTGGGGCGAGTACACCGACGGCGGGCCGGAGTGGGACTTCGACGCGGAGGCCTCGATGCTGGCCGACTCGATGGCGGCGTGGGCCCGGGAGAAGACGGCCACCGACACCCGCGTCCGCGCGCACGCCAGCCTGGACTCCGTCGGCGGCAACGGCCGCACGGTCCGGTGGAACCTGCTGAAGCTGATCGGCGAGTACGCCCGCCACAACGGCCACGCCGACCTGCTCCGCGAGCTGATCGACGGCCGGACCGGGGAGTGACTACGCGGGCGGGACCAGGGCGGCGACCGGGGCGCGGTCGCGGACGGTCTCGATGGCGTCCTCGGGCGTGAGGTCGCGGGTGTAGGCCATGTATTCGAGGTTCAGCCCGTTGGGGTCGGTGAAGTAGAACGACTTCGCCCAGTCCGGGTGGGTGATCATCGGGGTGCAGTCGACGCCCTTGGCCAGCAACTCCTCGCGCTTGCGTTCCAGCGCGCCCTCGGTGCCGGCTTCGAACGAGAAGTGGTAGAACGCCGCGGGTACGCCGAGGCCGGTCACGATGCCGGTGTCCCAGTTCTCGGAGATCGCCTCGATCCCGGACGGCTCCATGAATGCGATCAACTGGTCGCGACCCACGTCGATCATGGCGTGCCGCAGCCGGCCGCCCTCTTCGATCTCGATGACGTCGAAACGGGCCATCCGGAACCCGAGCACGTTGGTGTAGAAGTCGACGGTCTTGTCGAGTTGGTTGGTCGCCAGGCCGATATGAGAAAAGCCCTTGTGCGTCATGGAGGGCAAGCTTAGCCAGCTCCCGAACGTACGGCAATGATATGCGCGAATACGGTACGGCCCGTATCGGAAATGGCGATATTCGAGCTTGACAGGCCCCGCTAATGCGTTGTTCGCTTCCTTCCGCGATCAGCCCCGATGGTCAGGAGCGGGCCATGAATTCCGGTACGCCTTTGGACGAAATGCTCCGGCTCCAGCTCATGAGCGGGCCGTGGATCTCGCAGTCCCTGTACGCCGCGGCCGTACTCGGCCTGGCCGATCTGCTCGGCGACGAACCGGTCGCCGTCGGCACCCTCGCGGCGAGCACGGGCACGCATGCCGACACGCTGTACCGGTTCTGCCGCGCGCTGGCCGGGCTCGACCTGTTCGCCGAGCACCCCGGCCGTACGTTCACCCTCCGGCCGCTCGGCGCGACGTTACGCACCGACCAGCCGGGCACGCTGCGGTACGCGATGATGATGCACGGCGCCGAGGGGTACCGGGCGTGGGCCGACGTGCTGCACACGCTGCGGACCGGCGAACCGGCCTTCGACCACGTCTTCGGCATGCCGTTCTTCGAGTACCTGGACAAGAACCCGGACGCCAACGACACCTTCAGCCGGACCATGGGCGTGAGCGACCAGCCGCCGGAGATCCTCGACCGGGTCGACTTCGGCGGCGCCCGGCGGATCGTCGATGTCGGCGGCGGTACGGGCTCGGTGCTGGCCACCGTGCTGCGGCGGGCGCCCGGCGCCACCGGCGTGCTCGTCGACCTGCCGCCGGTGGTGGCCGAAGCGCCGGCGAACCTCAGCGCACGCGGTGTCGCGGACCGGTGCGAGATCGTCGCCGGGAGCTTCTTCGGCGACCTGCCCGCCGACGGCGACACGTACCTGCTGTCCCGGGTCCTGCACGACTGGGACGACTCCCGCGCGCTGCGGCTGCTCACCGGGATCCACCAGGCCATGCGGCCGGACGGCCGGCTGGTCGTGGTCGACCACCTGCTGCCGCCGGCCGACAGCTTCCACCCTGGGCTGTTCGCCGACCTGCACATGCTGGTCGTGCTGGGCGGCCGGGACCGTACCCGGGCCGAGCTGACCGCGCTGCTGGAGCGGGCCGGTTTCGCGGTCACCGCTGTGCACACCAGCGAGGACAGCGAGAACCCGCGGGCCCAGAGCTGCCTGGAGGCCCGCCGGTGAGCACCACGATCACGGCGCCGGATGTCAGTTCGTTCCTGCGGGCGCACGAGTGTTTCCGGCGGGACGTGCGGCGTTTCGGCTCGTTGGTTGCGCGGCCGGGGCCGGCCGACGCGGACCGGGCCGCCGCGGTGGGGGCGTACTGGGGCAGTTTCGTGGAGCTGCTGGACCACCACCACCTGGCCGAGGACGAGCTGATCCTGCCGGTGGTCGCGGCCGAGTTCCCCGGCGGCGCGGAGTTGGTGGACCGGCTGGAGGCGCAGCACGGGCGGCTGTGCGAGCTGCTGGAGACGGTCAGCCCGGTGCCGGCGGTCGAGCAGCCGGACTCGGCGGAGGGCGCGCGGTCCCGGGCCGGCATCACCGAGCTGGCCGACCTGCTGACCGGCCACCTCGACGATGAGGACGCCGAGCTCGTACCCGCCTTCTCCGCCTGCTTCGACCGGGAACGGTGGCGGCTGGTGGACCGCGGCATCGTGGACCGGCTGGCCCGCGACGGGCTGTACCCGTTCGCGCTGCCGTGGACCGGCGACGGCCTCAACCCCGATCTGATGGACCGCGCGCTGACCAGGCTCGGCCCGGCCATCACGCGGGAATACCACGAGGTGTGGTGGCCGGCGTACACCGAGCAGGTCCACCTGATCTGGGGCGAGGCGACCTCATGAGTGCCGTGCTGGTGACGGGAGCCACTGCCGGGTTGGGGTGGCATACCGCGCGGCTGCTCGGGCGGGCCGGTTGGGCGGTGCTCGTGCACGGGCGGAGCCGGCCCGGCGCCGAGTCCGCGGCACGGCGGCTCGGGCAGCTCGACCCGGCCGGGGTGTACCGGCCGGTCGCCGCCGACTTCGACTCGCTCGCCGCGGTGGCCGCACTGGCCGCCGAGGTCGGCGAGGTGGACGCCCTGGTCAACAACGCCGGACTGCTGAAGACGGCCGGCCGGCAGCTCACCGCGGACGGCCACGAGCTGCACTGGGGCGTGAACTACCTGGCCAGCGCCCTGCTCACCACGATGCTGCCGGCCCGCCGGGTGGTCAGCGTCTGCTCGACCATGCCGCTGCCCGGCGGCCCGCGCTGGCACGACCCGGAGCTGCGCGAAGGCTGGGACCCCAGGGTCGCGTACGCCCAGTCGAAGATCGCGCTGGCCATGTTCACCCTCGACCGCCCGGGCGCCGCCTGCGTCAGCCCCGGCTACGTCGACACCAAGCTCGTACGCGACGCGTTCGGCGGCGCCACCGTGCCGGCCTCGACCGGCGCCGCGTACATCGCCGCCCTGCTCACCGACCCGGACCTGCTGGCCGCGACCGGCTGCTTCGCCGACCGCGACCGGCTGGTCGACCCGCCGGCACCGGCCGGCGACCCGGCCGCACGCAGGCGGCTCGCCGAGCTGACCGCGCCGCAACTCATCAGCGGTGCCCGTACCTAGAACCCGAAGGTGGTACGCCATGCCCGAGCTTGCGCCGGCGCCGACCAGGCCGGCCAGCAACGCCGTACTCCCCCTGCCGTCGCTGTCCGGCCTGCGGTTCATCGCCGCCCTGCAGGTGTTCGCGTTCCACGCGTACGTCGGGCAGTGGTTCCGCAGCCACGCCGCCGACCAGCGCTACTTCGCGATGCTCGGCACCGGCGGCGTGGCCGTGTCGTTCTTCTTCGTCCTCAGCGGTTTCGTGCTGACCTGGTCGGCCCGCCCGACCGACACGGCGCGGAGGTTCTGGCGCCGCCGGTTCTGGCGGATCGCGCCGAACTACGTGGTCGCCTGGGTGCTGGCGCTGATCCTGCTGCTGCTGACCACGGGCGCGCCCACGGCCAGCCAGTCGGTGCCGAACCTGTTCCTGGTGCAGTCCTGGGTGCCGCGCTCGAAGGTGTTCTTCAGCATGGACTGGCCGAGCTGGTCGCTGTCCTGCGAGGTGTTCTTCTACCTCTGCTTCCCCGTGTTGCTGCGGATCGCCAACCGGCTGCGCCCGGCGACGCTGTGGCCGCTGGCGGTCGGCGCCGTCGCGCTGATCTGGCTGGTCCCGGTGGTCGCCGGCCTGCTGGACAGCGGCGGCCGGCCGTTGCAGGGCGTACCGCCGCACCAGTTCTGGTTCGTGTACGTCTTCCCGCCGGTGCGCATGCTCGACTTCGTGCTCGGCATCCTGCTGGCCCGGATCGTGATGAGCGGCCGGTGGATCCCGGTGGGCCTGCCGCTGGCCATGGCGGCGACCGTCGCCGGGTACGTCGCCCAGTGTTACGTCCCCACGAAGTACGGCTTCAGCGCGGCGACCATCATCCCGCTGGCGCTGCTCATCCCGGCCGCCGCGACCGCCGACCTGAAGGGCACCTGGTCCCCGCTGCGCGGCAACGTCCTGGTCCGGCTCGGCGAGCTGACGTACGCGTTCTACCTCCTGCACCAACTCGTCCTGCGGTACGCGGGCTGGCTGATCGGGGCCGGCACGACGTACCCGACGCCGGTGGCGATCGCGCTGATCCTGGGCCTGCTGCTGGTCACGGTCGTGGCGAGTTGGCTGCTGTACACGCTGGTGGAGGAGCCGTGCATGCGGCGCTTCTCGCGGGCGCGGCGGCGGCCGGAGGTGACGGCGACGGCGACCCCGGCGCCCAGCGAGGTCACCGCATGATGAGGAGCGTGGAGCTCGGCGGGCTGCGGGTGTCCGTGCAGGGGCTCGGCTGTATGGGGATGAGCGAGTTCTACGGGCCGACCGACGACCGCGAGTCGCTGGCCACGCTGGCGCTCGCCCGGGAGTCCGGGGTGACCCTGTTCGACACGGCCGACAAGTACGGGATGGGGGCGGGCGAGCGGCTGCTCGGCCGGTTCCTGGCCGGCGGTGGCGGGGTGAGCGTGGCCAGCAAGTTCGGGTTCGTGCGGGCGCTCGGCGGCGCGGACACCCGGGAGGTACGCGGCGACCCGGCGTACGTGCGGCAGGCGTGCGAGGCGAGCCTGCGGCGGCTGGGCGTGGACACCATCGACCTGTACTACCTGCACCGGCCGGACCCGCGCGTCCCGGTCGCGGACACCGTCGGCGCGATGGCCGGCCTGGTCGCGGCGGGCAAGGTACGGCACCTGGGGTTGTCGGAGGTCGGCGTCGCGGACCTGCGCGCCGCGCACGCCGTACACCCGATCGCGGCGCTGCAGTCGGAGTGGTCGCTGTTCCACCGGGAGGTGGAGGAGTCGGTGCTGCCGGCCTGCCGGGAGCTGGGCGTGGCGTTCGTCGCGTACGCGCCGCTGGGCCGGGGTTTCCTCACCGGGTCGGTCGGCGCGCTCGGGCCGGACGACTTCCGGCGGTACGTCCCGTGGTTCGCGCCCGGGAACGCCGAGCACAACCTGCGGCTGCTGGAGCCCGTACGCGCGCTGGCGCGGCGGACCGGGTCGACGCCGGCGCAGGTCGTACTGGCCTGGCTGCACCACCGCACCGAGGTCTGGGGCGTGCCCGTGGTGCCCATCCCGGGCACCCGCCGGGCGGCGCACCTGCGGGAGAACCTGGGCGCCGCGGCGCTGCGGCTGGGTCCGGGTGATCTCGACCTGCTCGAACCGATCGCCGGTCAGGTGGCCGGCGGCCGGTACGCGGCGGCAGCGCCCGACGGCGCGCGCGGTCGCCAACCCACCGCCGCGGTCAGCAGCGGCGGGCGGGCCGGCTGAGGGCGATCCCCGCAGCGGACCCGCGGTCACCCCGGGCCGGAACCTCCACCAGAGCGACCGGCAGGGGCCGGCCCGGACCGGGTTTCCCAGCGCTGCCCGGTCCGGGCTCGCCTTGACATTAGCTAGCTAGCTAGTAAAGTTCCAGGCGATCTCACTGGAAGGTAATCAAGAAATGGACCTTGGGCTCCGGGACAAACGCGTCCTCGTAACGGGTGCGTCCACCAACATCGGGCGCGCAATCGCCACCGCATTCGGCGCTGAAGGGGCGCGGGTGGCGGTCGCATACCATTCGAATGCGGACGGCGCCAAGGAAACCGCCGCCCGTGTCGAGCAGGGCGGCGGCAGCGCAATTGTGACCCAACTCGACCTGGGTTCGCAGGAATCCATCGAGCGGTCGGTGGCGGAGGCGACCGACGCTTTCGGCGGTGTCGACGTACTGGTCAACAACGCGATCGCCTGGACGGGTTTCCCGCAGCCGGGCGAGCTGTTCGAGACGACGCCGGTCGAGCGGATGCGGGACAGCCTGCAGAAGAACCTGTTCGGCCACTACCTGATCACCCGTGCCGTGGTCGGCTCGATGCGGGCCAGCGGCTGGGGCCGGGTCGTGCACATCTCCACCGGCCTGGTGGAGGACGGCAACGCCGGCAGCGCCGGGTACGTGACCCCGAAGGCCGGCCTGCACGGGCTGACCCGGACCATGTCCCGTGAGCTTGCCGGCGCCGGCATCCTCACCAACCTGGTGATGGCCGGCTTCGTGGGCAGCCCGGACCGGCCGACGCCGGAGGCGCGGCTGGAGCGGGTCAAGAACGCCGCGGCGACCGGCCGCACCACCGCTCCCGAGGACGTGGCCAACGTCGTGGTCTTCCTCAGCTCGGCCGCCAACGGCCACCTCACCGGTGAGCTGATCCGGGTGGACGGCCACTTCCTCGCCCCCGCGCCCGCACGGGCATAGCTGTCAGTTGGCTGGCGCCGCCCCGCTCGGGGCGGCGCCGACCTGCGTCTCGCCCGGGTCCTCCTCCGGTGGCGCGGCCATGCTCTTGGCGGCGCGGCGCAGCAGGCCGATGAGCTGCTCGACCTCTTCCTCGGACATCCCGCGCAGGCCCGCGGCGGCGACGGCGTCCAGCTTCACCGGCAGGGTGTCGCGCAGCTGCCACCCGCGGGTGGTGAGCGCGATCCGTACCAGCCGGCGGTCGTGCGGGTCCGAGGCACGGACCAGCAGGCCGGCACCCTCCATCCGCTGGCTCATCCGGGTCAGCGTGGGCACCTCGATGCCGATACGCCGGGCCAGCTCGCCGAGCGGCAGGTTGTCCTCCCGCCACAGCTCGTCGAGCAGGAAGTTCTGCCCCGGGTACACCCCGACACTGCTCATGACCTCGGCCGACTTGCCCTTGCTGGCCCTGGCCACCTGCGCGAGCGCGTCCCGGAACCTGCGTGGCGCGCTGTCGCCTTCCGCTGCTGGGCGTTCGGACACGCGCCCCTCCTCAGAACTCGTCCACGACTGGTACTGAGGGTAATCGCCACACGGGAGCCGCGAGCCAGAAACGGGCCCGTTCCGCCCCGATCCTGTGACAGATGCCCGGGTCGGCCCCCGCACAGGGACCGACCCGGGCGACCGGACCTCAGGCCAGCCGTGCCTCGACCGCGCTCTCGGCGCGCGGGTCGGCACCGGCCGGCGGCTGCCGGATGGCGGTGACCTCGAACCCGGCCGCGCTGATCAGCCGGCACAGCTCCGCCGCGGTCCGGTACCGGCCGCCCAGCACCAGCAGCATGCCCAGGTCGGCCAGCCGGCCCGGGTTGAAGCCGGGCGTCTCCGGCAGCAGCGCGTCGACCACGATCAGCCGGCTCGCCGGCCCGGCGTTGGCCCGGACCGTCCGCAGCGCGGTCAGCACCTGCTCGTCGTCGAAGTCGTGCAGCACCCGGACGTAGGTGTAGAGGTCGGCGCCGGGCGGGACGGACTCGAAGCAGCTGCCGCCCACCACCTCGGCGCGGTCGGCGATGCCCCGGTCCGCCAGGGCCTTGGTCGCGGCCTCCACGCCGGCCGGCAGGTCGAAGACGGTGCCGCGGGCGCCCGGCAGCCGGTCCAGCACCGCGGCCAGGAACGCGCCGCCACCACCGCCGATGTCGACGACCGTCCGCGCCGCGCCCAGGTCGCACTCGGCGAGCACGACCGGTACGGCGGTCTGCCGGCCCATGGCCGCGTCGAAGGCCGCGCGCGCCGCCGGGTGGCTGGCCAGGTAGTCGAAGTACGCCATGCCGTACACCTGCTCGAAGCCGGGCCGGCCGGTCCGCGCGGTGGACAGCGCGCCGGTGCCCGCGGCGTACGCCTCCTCGCCGTGCAGGATCGCGATGTGCTTGTGGCTGTCCGGCACGTCGTCGCGCAGGTAGTGCGCGGCGCCGTTGAGCGCGAACACGCCGGGCGTGGGCTCGTCGAAGACGCCGACCGAGACCAGCGCGCGCAGGAACCGGCCGAGCGCCGCCGGGTCGGCGCCGCACCGGGCGGCCAGCTCCGGCAGCGGCAGCGGTTCGGTGGCGAGCTGGTCGGCCACGTCCAGCTTGGCCGCGACGTACAGGGCCTGCTGCAGCCAGGCGCCGAAGATGAGCCGCATCACGGCGGCCCGGTCCCCGGTACGCGCGTCGAGGGTGCTGCTCATCGGCGGTCTCCTTCCGGTTGGTGCGGTGGCTCGTAGATGCCGGCGAAGCCGCGGCCCATGCCCTCGAAGGCGGTCAGCAGCCAGCGGCCGGTACGGATCAGGGCGCGTAACCACAGCGGCCGCGGCGTCATCGGTCCCACCGGTAGAACGGGGTGGCCATCGCGTCGGCCGGCGAGCGCCAGGTCTGCGGGTCGTACGCCCGGACGTACTGGGACAGCTCGGCGTCGATCTTGCGGAACAGCGGGTCGTCGCGGAGGTTGGCCACCGCCGGGCCGACCGGCCGGTCCGCCTCCACCAGGTGCAGGTAGAGGCCATGGAAGGTGTACAGGGTGCGGCTGCGCACACCGACGCGGTGCGGCAGGTCGGTGGCGTCGGAGGCGGCGAAGATGCCGGCCACGGCCTCCTGGTCGGCCGGGGCCATCCTGGCCACGATCAGGGTGCGGTCCATGCGGTTTCTCCCGTCAGAGCAGGAATTCCGGTACGGGCAGGCCGAGCTCGACCCGGCCCAGCCGCTCGGTCGCCGCCGGCCCGAACGCGACGTGCTGCGCGGCGGTGTGGATGTCGCGGAAGCAGCGCTGGAGCGGCCGGTCGAGGTAGAGGGCGCTGGCGCCGCAGCGGTGGAAGGCGTCGTCGACCACGGCCCGCGCGGTGCTCATGGCGTGCACGACCGCGCCGGCAAGGCGCGCGCGTACGGCCGGAGGCGCGGAGCCGGTCTCCTCGACCGCGGTGGCCATGTCGCCGAGTGCGGTGTCCACCAGCGCCCGCGCGGCCCGCAACGCGGTGGCCGAGCGGAACACCGCGACCTGGACGGTCGGGTCGGCCGCCATCAGGTCGCCCCCGCCGGCGCGCCGCTTGGTCCGCGCGGTGGCCACCAACTCCTCCAGCGCCC
>Ga0081455_10002300_pt1 | contig 22762 bp, 23 predicted proteins | sample TabmetS3T2R1_FD_70207 | JGI IMG/M metagenome (GOLD analysis project Ga0081455, IMG submission 70207) | Tabebuia heterophylla rhizosphere microbial communities from the University of Puerto Rico - S3T2R1 | ecosystem: Host-associated > Plants > Roots > Rhizosphere ...
CGGTTCGCGCCGCGGCTGGACGGCGTCGAGCCCCGCCACATCTACGAAGCCATGGTGACCGGGCCACAGCAGATGCCGGTGTTCTCCGACGCCGTCATCACGCCCGAGGACAAGCGGTCGATCATCGCCTACATCAAGGCGGTCGAGTCGCAGCCCGATCACGGCGGCTTCGCCCTCGGCGGCTTCGGCCCGGTGGGTGAGGGCGTGGTCGTGTTCCTCGTCGGCATGGCCGCGCTGGTGGTGGCCACCATCTGGATCACGTCGCACGGAGCAAGGGTGACCAGCGTGAAGAAGCGATCGAGCGACAGCGAGGCTGATCGGTGAGCGACCAGGACCGCCCAGACGAGCAGCCGCCCGGTGGTGGCGAGATCGAGCCACGCGCCGAGCGGGCGCCGGCCGGTGACCCGATCCCCGATCCGGGTCTCCCCGAGGAGCTGCCTCGGCTGACCGACGTCGATCCCGCGCTCGAGCGCCGGGCTGAGCGTCAGGTGGCCGGCATGTTCGGCCTGGCGACCCTGCTGACACTCGGATTCTGTGTCGCCTACTTCGCCGTCCCTGACGACAAGACGATCTTCGGCTTCGACGCGCTCAACTTCACGCTCGGCATGACCCTCGGCGGCGCCCTGCTGCTGATCGGTCTGGGCGCCGTTCAGTGGGCCCGGCAACTGATGCACAACGAGGAGATCGACGAGGAGCGGCACCCCATCGAGTCCCCTGAGGCGGACCGGCAGACCGCTCTGGACATCGTCACCGTCAGTGCCGCCGAGTCCGGTTTCGGCCGCCGCCGGATGATCCGCAACAGCCTCTTCGGCGCGCTGGCCGTGCTCGGCCTCCCCGCCGTCGTGCTGCTCCGCGACCTCGGCCCGTTGCCGACCGACAAGTCCCTGCGTACCACCGTATGGACCAAGGGCATGCGGGTCGTCAACGACGTCGCCGGCACACCGATCCGTCCAGACCAACTCGAGATCGGCCAGCTGGTCAATGCCCAGCCGGCCGTTCTCGTGCCGACCGGCGACCCGGAGAAGGACGAAGAGACCGAGGTGCTGCACGGCGTCGAGCTGCTCAACGCCAAGGCCAAGGCCGCCGTCATCCTGGTGCGGATTCCGCCCGACCAGGTCACGCCTCCCCCCGGACGCGAGGACTGGGGCGTCGGCGGGGTCTTGTGCTACTCCAAGATCTGTACGCACGTCGGATGCCCGATCAGCCTGTGGGAGCGGCAGACCCACCACGTGCTCTGCCCTTGCCACCAGTCCACCTTCGCCCTCGCCGACGGCGGCAAGGTCCTCTTCGGACCGGCTCACCGGCCGCTGCCGCAGCTACAGCTGGGCCTTGACGACGAGGGCTACCTGATCGCGATGGGCGACTTCCAGGAGCAGGTGGGACCGAGCTATCCGGAGATGGAGAGGGACTGACGATGACTGACAGTCCGACCGTCCAGAAGCCGATCCAGGAGACCAAGACCGGCAAGGCGGCCGCCGGCCCGGTGAAGTGGCTCGACGACCGGGTCCGCCTCGCGACTCTGGCCAAGGTCTTCGGCCGCAAGGTCTTCCCCGACCACCCGACGTTCCTGCTCGGCGAGATCGCGCTGTGGAGCTTCGTCGTCCTCCTGCTCTCCGGCACGTTCCTGACGTTCTGGTTCATTCCGAGCCAGGGCGAGGTCATCTACAACGGGGCCTACACGCCACTGCGCGGCCTGGAGATGTCCGAGGCGTACGCGTCGACCCTCGACCTCTCCTTCGAGGTTCGCGGCGGTCTGCTGATGCGGCAGATCCACCACTGGTCGGCCATGCTGTTCATCGCCGCGATCACGATCCACATGCTGCGGATGTTCTTCACCGGCGCCTACCGCAAGCCCCGGGAGATCAACTGGCTGATCGGCGTCACGATCTTCGCGACCGTGATCATCGAGGGCTTCGCCGGCTACTCGCTCCCCGACGACCTGCTGTCCGGCACCGGGCTTCGGATCGCTGAAGGACTGATGCGTTCCATCCCGATTGTGGGGACGTATATCTCCTACTTCGTCTTCGGGGGCGAGTTCCCCGGGGACGAGTTAGTGGCGAGGCTCTATATCGTCCATGTGCTCTTGATCCCGGGCATCCTCGTCGCCCTGATCACCTTGCACCTGATCCTGGTCTTCTACCACAAGCACACCCAGTGGCCCGGGGCCGGCAAGACCGAGCACAACGTGGTCGGTCCGCCGATGGTGCCGATCTACGCGGCGAAGGCCGGCGGCTTCTTCTTCATCGTGTTCGGCGTCACGACCCTGTTGTCGGCGATCTTCCAGATCAACGCGGTGTGGAACTACGGGCCGTACAACCCGGCGGAGGTGACCGCGGGCTCACAGCCCGACTGGTATATGGGCTGGCTCGAGGGTGGCCTCCGAATCATGCCCAACTGGGAGTCGACGATCTTCGGCTGGACCTTCAGCTGGAACATCTTCGTACCCGGCGTGCTGCTGTTCGGGATCCTTCTGACCCTGCTGGCGCTCTATCCGTTCATCGAGCACTGGGTCACCGGCGACGATCGCGAGCATCACCTGCTGCAGCGGCCGCGCAACGCGCCCGTGCGGACCGGGCTGGGCGTCGCGGGCGTCACCGGCTACGGACTCCTCTGGGCGGCCGGCGGCAACGACATCCTCGCCGTCTGGTTCCACATGAGCATCTACCAGATCACCTGGTTCATGAGATTCGCGGTCTTCATCGGGCCGGTGATCGCCTTCCTGGTGACGAAACGGATCTGCATCGCGCTGCAGCGCAAGGACCGCAACATCGTGCTGCACGGCTTCGAGACCGGAGTCATCGTGCGCTCCCCCGACGGTGCCTACTCCGAGCGGCACGCGCCGGTCAGCCCGGCCGAGGCGTACCGCCTGTCCGAGCATGAGCGGGTCGCCGTCGCGGAGTTGCCACCGGAGACTGACGAGAACGGCGTCCGCTCCCCCACGCGTCGCGCGGACCGGGTACGCGCCAGGGCATCGGCCTTCTTCTACCGGGATGTGGTCAACAAGCCGACCGCCGAGGAGGTCGAGGAGGCTCGCCACCACGGTGACGGCGAGCCCGCCGAGATCGAGGCCGCGGAGGACGACGAGTTCCGGGGCGTCAGCGAGACCGGAATCCCGCGGTCGCACTGAGCAATCGACCGACCGACTGAGGCTGGCTGGCCGACGGGAGAATCGACAGTGCGGGGGCCATCGGTCCCACGATGTCGATTCTCTCGTTCGTCGTGGCGAATGCCGGGCGCAGTCGACCCAGTGCAATGCCCGCCAGGCGGTGAGCTCAGTGGTACTACTCAGTGGTCGGTGCTCCTGCTCAGCGCAGCGCGGAGCCCTGCAGGTAGTCGTGCCAGGAGACGTCCCAGTCGGTCCAGCCGTTGGCGGGCTCCAGCGACCGGGTGCTGCCCTTGACCCGGACGACGTCGCCGATCCGGCTGTTGTCGTACATCCAACCGCTGTTCGCGACGCTCATGCCGACGCAGCCGTGGCTGACGTTGGCGAAGCCCTGGTCGCCCTCGGACCACGGAGCGCCGTGCAGGAACTCACCGCTCCAGGTCACTCGGAGCGCATTGGGCACGTTGGAGATGTTGTAGTACTCGGGATCGTTCTGGCTGACGCCGGTCGTGGCGGCATCCATGTCCTTGAAGCGGTACTTCTCCATGATCACCTTGGTGCCGCTACGCGTCTCGTAGCCCGGCATGCCACCGGTGACCGGAATCGTCCTGGCCAGGCGGTCGTTGATGAAGACCTTCATCTTGTGGCTGTCGAGGTTGATCTTGCTGACGACCTTGCGACCGATCCTGAAGTTGAACTGCTCGCTGTACTGGCCGTAGACGCCGTTGCCGGCCGACACGCCGTTGATGTCGGCGTCCACCTGCACCTTGGTGCCCGGCTTCCAGAAGTGCCTGGGCCGGAAGTGGACCTCGGTGTCGCTGTACCAGTGCCAGGCGCCCTTCACCTGCGGCGTCGACGTGACGTGGAGGCTGCGCTCCATGCTGGCCTTGTCCTTGACCGGAATGTCGAACTGGAGCACGACCGGCATCCCCACTCCGACGGTGTCGCCGTCGTAGGGCTGCATGTACTGCAGGTAGGTCTGCTCGTCGAGCGTGAGGTCCTCGGTGCGGAAGTGCGAACGCGTGGTCGCACGCTCACCGTCGGCGTTCTCGCCGTGCATGACCACCTTGTAGCGCTCGCCCGGCTCGAGGAGGTCGTCGGCTGTCCAGGTCGTGCCGTCGTCGCTGACCGTCCCCCGCACCTTCGCCTTGCGGCCCTCGTTGTTCCAGATCATGACGACGTTGTCGATCGTGCCGTCCTGGGCCGAGACGGAGACTTGGGTGTCGACGGGCACGTTGCGCTTGCCGGAGTGGACGCTGGGCTCCAGGGTCACCGGAGCAACGTCGTCCTCGGCGAAGATGTCGCCGGAATCGGAGCCGGAGCTGCTGCTCGACGACCCGTTGTCGGACGCGCTCGATCCCGAACAGGCGACCAAGGCGCCGAAGGCGGCGACAACCGCCACGGTGAGTTTGATTCGCCCGTGTTTGCCAGCGGTGATCCGAGTCACCGATAGCCCCCGCATCATCCCTGACTCCTCCTAAAGACGCTGGTCGGCGGCCAATCGTAACAAGGCCGGTCGACAATTTTGAGCCGCGCATCGAGTGACCACGGTCACGACGAGGTCACGAATCTGGTGTCGAGTCTTTTCTAGTGTGCGTGGTACCCACGGTAGTACTCGAACACGAATCCGGACAAAGTGTACGCTCCGACTCCGGCACCGATGATGAACAGCCACCATCCGAAGACGATGCCGAGCACGCATACGGCCAGTGCCATGCCGCAGAACAGCGGCCACCAGCTGAACGGAGGGAAGAAACCGAGCTCTCCGGCGCCGTCGGCGATCTCCGCGTCCTTGCGGTCTTCGGGGCGATCGGGGATCTGCCGCGCCACCGTGCCGAGGAAGAACGCCATCAGGGCGGCCAACAGCGTGGTCATGATGAGGGCGGCGGTGCCTGTCACGTCATCCGAGACGAACCAGTAGATCGGCGTCACAATGACGAAGAACGCACAGCAGGCCGCAATGACGATGGTTTCGATCCTCACCGGCGCTCCCCACTCTCCTCAGAGCCCGACACGGCCTCGGCCTTCGGCTGGGTGCCGTTCGTCGTCGCGAGTGCCGAGATCTCCGGGTGGTGCAGGTCGAAGGCCGGGCTGATCGAGCGGATCCGCGGCAACCGGGTGAAGTTGTGCCGTGGCGGCGGGCAACTGGTCGCCCACTCGAGTCCGCGGCCCCATCCCCACGGGTCGTCGGATTCCACCCTCGGCGCCGACCGATGGGTCTTCCAGACGTTGTAGAGGAACGGCAGCGTCGAGGCGCCGAGCAGGACGGCGCCGATCGACGACACCTGGTTGAGCGTGGTGAAGCCGGCGTCGGCCGGGTAGTCCGCATAGCGCCGCGGCATGCCCTCCACCCCGAGCCAGTGCTGGACGAGGAACGTCGTGTGGAAGCCGACGAACAGCAGCCAGAAATGGATCTTGCCCAGCCGCTCGTCGAGCATCTTGCCGGTGAACTTCGGCCACCAGAAGTAGAACCCGCCGAACATCGCGAACACGACCGTGCCGAAGACCACGTAGTGGAAGTGCGCCACCACGAAGTAGGAGTCGGAGATCGAGAAGTCCAGCGACGGTGACGCCAGGATGACGCCGGTCAGACCGCCGAACAGGAACGTCGTCAAGAACCCGACGGCCCAGAGCATGGGGGTGTCGAAGCGTAAGGATCCACCCCACATCGTGCCTATCCAGTTGAAGAACTTGACCCCCGTCGGCACCGCGATCAAGAACGTCATGAACGAGAAGAACGACAGATTGACCGCGCCGGTGACGAACATGTGGTGCGCCCACACCGCCATCGAGAGAACCGCGATGGACAGGGTCGCCCCGACCAGTCCGATGTAGCCGAAGACCGGCTTGCGGCTGAACACCGGCAGGATCTCGGTGATGATGCCGAAGAACGGCAGCGCGATGATGTAGACCTCGGGATGGCCGAAGAACCAGAACAGGTGCTGCCACAAGATGGCGCCGCCGTTGGCCGGATCGAAGACGTGGGCACCGAGCCTCCGGTCCGCCTCGAGCATCAGCAGGGCGCCGGCGAGGATCGGGAAGGCCATCAGCACCAGCAGGCTCGTCACCAGGGTGTTCCAGGTGAAGATCGGCATCCGGAACATCGTCATGCCGGGGGCCCGCATCGTGAAAATCGTCGTGACGAAGTTGACGCCACCCAGGATGGTGCCCAGACCGGCCATCCACAGCCCCATGATCCACAGGTCGCCGCCGACGCCGGGCGAGTTGATCGCATCGGACAACGGCGCGTACGCGGTCCAGCCGAAGCTCGCCGCACCACCCGGCATGATGAAGCCCAATGACGCGATGAGACCGCCGAACAGGAACAGCCAGTAGCTCAGCATGTTGAGCCGCGGGAACGCCACGTCCGGCGCACCGATCTGCAGCGGCATGATCTCGTTGGCGAAACCGACGAACAGCGGCGTCGCGAACAACAGCAACATGATCGTGCCGTGCATCGTGAACAGCTGGTTGTAGGTCTCCTCGCCCACGATCTGACCGCCCGGCTCGGCGAGCTCAGCCCGCATGACCAGCGCCATGACGCCGGCGAGCAGGAAGAAGCAGAACGACGTGATCAGGTAGAGGTGGCCGATGACCTTGTGGTCAGTGGTCGTGATCCAGCTGACGATGATGCGGCCGAGCGGCCGGCGACTCGGTTCCGGAGTTGCGGCCTCTGCCTCGGGAGTGACGGTCGTGGTCATTGCTTCGTGCCTCCCTCCAGTCCGGCGACTTCATCGGCGTAGTTGCCACCGGTGGTGAGCCCGACCTGGTCCTTGTCCTCGAGCTCGGCCAGGTGCTGTTCGTATTCGTCCGAGGAGACGATGTGCAGCTCGAACAGCATCCGTGAGTGGTAGACGCCGCACAGCTCGGCACAGCGGCCCTGGAAGACGCCCTCGCGGGTCGGCGTCAGGGAGAACTGGTTCTGGCGACCAGGGATGACGTCGAGCTTGTAGAGGAACTCCGGCACCCAGAACGAGTGAATGACGTCGGGCGAGACGAGCGTGAACGTGACGGACTCGTCGACCGGCAGCCACAGCTCGCTGAACTGGTCCGGCGTGCCGACATCGTAGACGGTCTCACCGCCCACCGACGGCTCGTCGACGTAGTTGAAGGTCCAGGCCCACTTCTCCCCGACGACCACGACCTCGTGATCCGGGTTCTCGATGACCTTCTGGACCTTGTCCTGCGTCTGGACGCTGTGGAAGAAGAACACGGCCACGATGATCAACGGCGCGATGGTGTAGAGCACCTCGATCGGCAGGTGGTATTCCGTCTGCGTGGGCACCTCGTCGTCGGAGCGCCGGTGGTAGCGAATGGCGCACCAGATGATCAGGCCCCAGACCAAGAAGCCGACCGCGAACGCCGCGATCCAGCTGCCGATCCAGAGGTCGAACATCGGATCCGCGCGGTCACTGGCCGACTCCGGCTGGGCGAGTCGCTTGACCTGATCCCAGTCGGCCTCGGTGCAGCCGCTCAGCAGCACACTCGAGCCGACGAGCAGGACGGCCAGTCCGACCAGGCGGCGGGCTCGCGGCTGCGAGCGGCGCGGCCGCTTGCCGGTCGACGTGCCGTGCGCGGCGTAGTCCGATTCCACGGGCGCCTTCCTCGTCGATGCCCAACTTCCCCGGGCGTATCCGTCCGTGTCCACTGGCCGATCTGCCGGCCTCGGCAGGCGATCGTCGTGGAACTGCCTATCGCTTGCAGAACCCTACTGGAGACACATCTACTACACGTCGTCGGGTCTGGGCTAGGGTCACGGCCGCTGAGGCTTTAACGTCGAGGTGTGAGCACCACTCCGGCCGACGGCTCGGAGTCGGCCCCGCGCCGACCTCGCACGTATCTCGACGCCGGCTCGAGCGAGCCGCTACGACCGATCGCACGCGAGACGCTCACGGCTGCCCTCGCCGAGGGCTGGGCGGACCCCCTGCGGCTGCACAGCGAGGGTCGGCGGGCCCGGTTGCTCTTCGACAGCGCGCGCGAGATCGTCGCCGACGAGCTGGGCTGTCGCCCGGCCGACGTCGCCTTCCCGCCGTCCGGCACCGCCGCGGTCCACGCCGGCCTCTACGGCATGCTGCGGCGCCGCCGACCGCGGTTCATCCACAGCTCCGTCGAGCACTCCAGCGTGCTCCACACCGCCGACCACTACACGGAGATCGGCGGTCAGTACGTCACGGTCGGTGTCGACCGCGACGGCCGGGTGGACGTCGGCGCGCTCAAGGACGAGCTGGACCGGGCCGAGCGCGGTCCGTCCCTGGTCGCGATCCAGGCCGCCAACCTCGAGTCGGGTGCGCTCCAGCCGGTCGAGGAGATCGCGGCCGCCTGTGCCGACGCGGACGCGCCGTGGTTCGTCGACGCGGCCGCGATCGCCGGTCGCCTGCCCATGCCGTCGGGATGGTCGGTGGCCACCGCGAGCGCTCACAAGTGGGGCGGCCCGGCCGGAGTGGGCGTGCTGGCCGTGCGACGCGGAGTGGGCTGGCGGGCCGCGACTGTATCCGATGACCGGCTCGACCCCCGGAGCCCGGGCTACGAGAACATCCCGGCCATCATCGCGGCGGCCGCCGCGCTCCAGGAGATGTCGAACGGCGCCGCCGAGCGGGCCGATCGGCAACGCGCGCTGAGCGACCGGCTGCGGTCCCGGATCGCCGCCACGATCCCCGACGTCGAGCTGATCGGGCCGGAGGACGGGCGGTTGCCGCATGTCGTCGCCTGCTCGTTCCTCTACGTCGACGGCGAGGTGCTGGTCACCGAGCTCGACCAGCTCGGGTTCGCCGCAGCGAGTGGCTCGGCCTGCACGGCGAGCACGCTGGAGCCCAGCCACGTGCTGGCGGCGATGGGGGTGCTGACCCACGGCAACGTCCGGATCTCGCTCACGGTCGACACCACCGAGGAGGAGCTCGACGCCTTCCTCACCGCCCTGACCGGCGTCGTGGCGGCGACCCGAGACCGCCTGGGGCCACTGTGAGTGGGGCAGGCCGGTGAGCGAGCTGACCGCCGACGTCACCTTGGACTGCATCGGTCTGCGGTGTCCGCTTCCGGTGATCCGGCTGGCCCAGGCGATCCGATCGGTGCCGCCCCATGGTGTCGTGCGCCTGCTGGCCGACGACCCGGCCGCGCTCGCCGACGTGCCGGCCTGGTGCCGGATGCGCGACCAGGAACTCCTCGGTGTCGACCGCGCCGACGACGGCGTAGCGACCTTCGAGGTACGACGCCGCTGAGGGTAGCCACATTGCGAAACACGCCGGCGTGTTTCGCAATCTGCCTACCGCCAGTGGTGGGGACTGTGGCGCTAGGGCCGTGGGAACGTGAATCGCGGGCCGACCTCGGCGGCCGCGTCGGCTCCGTAGGCGGACCCGAACCGCCGTAGGAAAGCCTCGCGCGACAAGACGTACTCCTGGGTGCCGGTCGTCTCGACGACACTCGCGGCCACCGCGCAACCCAGCTGCGCGGCCCGTTCGACCGAGAGGTCATTCTCCACCGCCGCGAGATAGCCGGCGCGGAACGCATCGCCGACGCCGGTCGGATCGACGGCCTCGACGCCCGCGATCGCTGGGACGACCACCTCGGGTTCGCCCTTGCGGTAGACCCGGACGCCGTCCGGGCCGTGGGTGACGACCCGGGTGCCGACCCGATCCACGATCTCGGCGGCGTCCCAGCCGGTCTTCTTCTCGATCAGCGCGGCTTCGTAGTCGTTGCTGAACAGGTACGCCGCGCCCTCGATCAACTGGCGGATCAGATCACCCTCGGCCCAGGCCAGCTGCTGCGACGGATCCGCGGCGAAGGCGTACCCGCGCTTGCGGCACTCCTCGGTGTGCCGCAGCATCGCCTCCGGGTCGTTGGGTCCGATCACGACGAGGTCCAACGGCCCGACCCGGGCGGCGATCGGCGCCAGCTCGATCTCGCGCGCCTCGGTCATCGCGCCGGCGTAGAACGACGCCAGCTGCGCCATGGTCTGGTCGGTCGTACAGATGAAGCGGGCGGTATGCCGGGTCAGCGACACGTGGATCGACTCACAGTCGACGCCGTGCCGCTCCAGCCAGGACCGGTAGTCCGCGAAGTCCTCCCCCACCGACCCGACGAGGACCGGGTGCTGACCCAGGCAGGCCATCGCGAACGCGATGTTGGCGGCGACGCCTCCGCGACGGATGTCGAGGTCGTCGACCAGGAACGACAACGCGAGCTTGTCGAGTTGGTCGACGACGAGTGAGTCGGCGAAGCGACCTGGGAAGGTCATCAGATGGTCGGTCGCGATCGATCCGGTGACGGCGATCGTCACGCTAGCTCTCCAGAGTCACGGCCGGCCGCTCCTGGCCGCCTCGGCCGAATCAGACTACCCGCCGGTACTGGTTCCCCCTGGGGCGCGGGGCGGCTAGCGTCAGAAACCGCAAACGAGGGCGATGGAGACGACGATGGGCAAACCGCCGTACGAGGACGCTGACGCCCTCGATCTGATGCGGGCCGACGCCGACCAAGTGGAGCTGGGGCCGGTGGCCGAGCTCCAGCCCATCGGGCGCGATGAACCGCAACTGGCTGAGGCATTCGACGTGCCGTCCGGCGCGGTCGACCTGGGCGGCCGGCTACAGGTCTATCTGGACTGAGGGCTCGCGTCAGCTCAGTGGAACGAGTCGCCGCAGGCGCAGGAGCCGGTGGCGGTCGGGTTGTCGATCGTGAAGCCCTGCTTCTCGATGGTGTCGACGAAGTCGATCTTGGCACCGTGCAGGTAAGGCGCGCTCATCCGGTCGACCACGACATGAACCCCGCCGAACTCGCGGACGTCGTCGCCGTCGAGTGACCGCTCGTCGAAGAACAGCTGGTAGCGAAGCCCGGAGCAGCCACCCGGCTGGACGGCGATCCGTAGCTGCAGGTCGTCGCGGCCTTCCTGCTCGAGCAGACTGCTGACCTTGGCGGCCGCGGCATCGCTCAGCGTCACACCTTCGGCGCCGACCTGCGTGTCGCCTTGAACCGTCATCTCTCGCTCCCGATCGGTTGGGACCAAATGTCGTGCCTTCGACCAGTGCAACACGGCGTTGCCTGGAACATTCCCATGATCGCACAGGGACCCAAAAACCAGTCACCGTGACCACGTGCGCGCCACACGTTGCGCCAGGGCGGCCAGGCTCGCGGCCGGCTCGGCGAACGCGGCGTCTCGGCCCACGGCGTCGACCACGGAATAGGCCGATTCGACGCCCATTGCCCGCATCTCCCGGGCTCCGACCTCGACCTGGCCCGCCAGCACGACACAGGGCCGCAGCGCCCGGCCAGCGATCTCGGCGACGCCGTAGACGACCTTGCCCGAGCGGGAGGTGAAGTCGTAGGTCCCTTCGCCGGTGAGGACGAGATCGCAGCGACCCGCCTGGTCCGCGAGCCCGACCACCTCGGCGACCAGGTCGATCCCCGGGGTACGGGTGCCGCCGAGCACCAACAGACCGAAGCCGAGTCCACCGGCGGCGCCTGCACCGGGCGCATCGGCGAGCCGTCGGTCGGCCGGCGTGGCCCCGAGGGCGGCGACCACGAGCTCGTCCAGGATCGCGTCGACGGCCGCTCGGCGCTCGTCGGGGAGACCCTTCTGCGGACCGAAGACGTTGGTCGCGCCGAACATCCCGAGCAGCGGGTTGTCGACGTCACTGGCGAGGACCAGCTCGGCTCGGCCCAGGCGTGCCCGTGCCGGCGCCAGGTCGACCGAGGTCACTCCCTTCAGTCCTTGCGGACCGGCCGTCAGGTCACCGTCGGCGGTAGCGCCCAGGGCCGCCCACATGCCGGCACCCGCGTCGTTGGTGGCACTGCCGCCGAGTCCCACCACGATCCGATCGGCACCGGCGTCCACCGCGACCGCGAGCAGTTCGCCGACGCCGTACGTCGTGGCGCGCTCCGGCTCCCGCTCGGCGGCCGGGACCAGGTGGAGCCCGCAGGCCTGGGCCGACTCGACATAGGCCGTGCCGTCGGCGACCAGGACACCGGCCGGGACCGGCTGGCCGAGTGGGCCGCGTACGGTCGCGGCGACGAGTTCGCCCTCGACTGCTCTGTGGAGCAGGTCCAGGAAGCCCGGTCCGCCGTCGGCCATCGGGCACAGGACGAGCTCGTCCTCCGGCGCCTGTCGCCGCCAGCCCGCCGCGATCGCCTCGGCGGCCTCGAACGCGCTGAGGGTGCCGGCGAACTTGTCGGGGGCGACGACGACTCGCATGGCGGCCATCATCGCGGGTCGAGTCGTGATGCGGCCCGACCGGCCCCGGGCTACCGTGACGCGGTGCGAATCCGACCCTTGACGATCGACGACGTCGACACCGCCGAACGGCTGACCGACGACGTGTCGTACGCGCTCGACTCGGCCACGCACCGGATCGACTGGCCACCGCCGAGCCGTCGCGGCGCGACCCGGAGCGGACTATGGAGCCGGCGATGCGCCCATCTGGTCGAGCACGACGCCGGCGGCTGCTGGATCGCGGAGGTCGACTCAGGGCCGCTCGGCATCGCTACGTCACTGCGCCGCGAGTCGTGGTGGGGGCTGTCGAGCTACTTCGTCCTCCCGGATGCGCAGGGCACCGGCGTCGGCAAGGCGCTGCTGGACGCGGCGTTGCGGCATGCCGAAGGCACCGATCGCGCGATGATCTGCGCCTCGCACGACCCGAAGGCGTTCCGGCGCTATCGGTGGGCCGGCTTCACCATGCACCCGACGATGGTGACCTGGGGAACGGTCGACAAGGCGGCGATTCCGGGGCTCCCCCGGGTACGCGACGGCGCGGCGCGCGATGTCGACTGGTTCGACGACGTCGACCGGCGTACGCGGGGCGCGGGCCACGGCGTCGACCATGCCGTGATCGGCGAGCAGTACGACGTGGTCACGATCGACGACTCCGCCGGGCGCGGCTACTGCTACGTCGGGCAGGCCGGCGGCGCGTACCTGCTGGCGGCGACCGATCCCGAGACGGCCGGCCAGCTGCTGTGGGAGTCGTTCGCCCACGCCTCCGACGAACCCGACGAGCGGTTTCGCTACGCGACAGCCGAGCAGGAGTGGGCGGTCGACATCGCCCTCGCGGCGCGCCTCGAGATCCACGGTCTGGGCTTCCTCGCGTATCGGGGCATGCCGCCCGCGATGCCCTATTTGCCGAGCGGGCACTTCATGTGAGCCAGGAAACGGCGGACTGGGGCCGTGACACGATGGAATGAAACGTCGCACCCCCGAACTTGGAGACGATGTGACGACCGTCGACCTGCCACTGCTCGTCCTGGGAAACGGCGACGACCCGCGCTCGGAGCGTGGCGTCCGCTGCCCCGGCGACCTCCCTCCGGCGTCGGACCCCGATCTAGTCGAACGGGCTCGAGCCGCGAAGGCCGCGCTCGGCACCAAGGTGTTCGTGCTGGGTCACCACTACCAGCGCGACGAGGTGATCCAGTTCGCCGACGTGACCGGCGACTCGTTCAAGCTGGCTCGCGAGGCGGCGGCCCGGCCGGAGGCGCCGTACATCGTCTTCTGCGGTGTCCACTTCATGGCCGAGTCGGCCGACATCCTGACGGCCGACCACCAGCAGGTCGTGCTGCCCGATCTCGCGGCCGGATGCTCGATGGCCGACATGGCGCGGCTGCACCAGGTCGAGGACGCCTGGGAGGTGCTCGAGGACGCCGGCGTCGCGGACGTCACGGTGCCCATCACCTACATGAACTCGTCGGCCGACATCAAGGCCTTCTGCGGACGCCACGGCGGCGCCGTGTGCACCTCGTCCAATGCCAAGACCGCCCTCTCCTGGGCGTTCGAGCAGGGCCAGAAGGTGCTGTTCTTCCCCGACCAGCATCTCGGGCGCAACACCGCCGTACTGCAGCTGGGCTTCTCCCTCGACGACTGCGTGGTCTACGACCCGCGACTGCCGGGCGGCGGGCTGAGTCCGGAGCAATTGCGGGACGCCCGGATGATTCTGTGGCGCGGACACTGCTCGGTGCACGGACGGTTCACCGCCGAGTGCGTCGACGAGGTGCGCGAGCGCGTCCCCGGGGTCAATGTCCTGGTGCATCCCGAGTGCACCTACGACGTCGTGACCAAGGCCGACCTGATCGGGTCGACGGAGTTCATCATCAAGACGCTCGCCGAGGCGCCGGCCGGTTCGGCCTGGGCCGTCGGCACCGAGCTCAACCTGGTCCAGCGGCTGGCGGCGGAGCACCCCGACAAGCAGGTCATGTTCCTCGACAAGACGGTCTGCTACTGCTCCACGATGAACCGGATCGACCTGCCGCACCTGGTCTGGGCGATGGAGAACCTGGTCGAGGGTCGCGTCGTCAACCCGATCACCGTCGACCCGGAGACCACCCGCGAGGCGTTGGTCGCGCTCGACCGGATGCTGGCGCTGCCAGGCTGAGCCAGCGCGTCGCGGTCAGGAGAGCCCGGGAGCTCCCCAGATCGCGAGCCAGCGACCGAGGTCCTTCTCGAGCGGAACGTCGTCGGCGATCTGTCCGCGGATCTGGAGCTCGAGGGCGTTGTTGCGACGCTCGGAGCCGGTCGGCGCGAAGGGGTAGAAGGTGCCCCGCTTGTAGAGGTAGACCAGCCCGAGGGTTTGGCCCTCCGGCCCCTTGAAGCCCACGACGGAGCACAGCAGCGAGGGCCCGAAGCCGTGGTCCTCCAACGTCGTGTTGACCGTGTGCAGCTCGGTCACCAGCTCCGACAACTCCTCCGGCTGCTGCCGGCACACCAGCCAGGTGAAGCCATAGGAGTCCTCGGATCGCTCCACGGCTGGGCCGCCGTCGGCATCGAGAAGCTGCTGGATGTCGGACTGCATCGAAGCGAAGGCCGCGCCCTCATTGGCCCGGTAGCAGACGGCTCCGATGCCGGTCGGCTTGAAGCCGGACGCGACCTCGAGGGTCACCGCAGCCTGAGGAAGGGCGAAGAGTGCGTCCAGGTTGGCCTTGGCCGGCTTGTTACGGCCGAGCAGCGAGTCGAGCAGGCCCACGGGCTAGACCTGACGTCCGAGCTCGGAGGAGATCTTCGCCAGCTGGTCGAGCCGGGTCTGGATGTGCGGGTGCGTGGAGAACAGGGTCGAGAAGTGCTCGGACTTGAGCGCCGGGGTGAAGAAGAACGCGTTCATCGACTGCGCCTGTCGCAGGTCGCGGGTCGGAATCCGCGCCATGTCACCGGAGATCTTGGTGAGCGCCGACGCGAGCGCCGACGGCTTGCCGGTCAGATAGGCGCCGCTCCGGTCGGCCGACAGCTCGCGATAGCGCGACAAGGCTCGGGTCAGCAGGAAGCTGATGGCGTAGACCACCAGGCTGACCAGCCAGATGATCAGCCACACGGGCGGCCCGTTGTCCCGACCCCGATCTCCGCCGCCGAAGAACAGGCCCCAGCGCGCGATGAAGCCCGCAGCCAGACCGATCACCGAGGCGACCGTCATGACCGCGACGTCGCGGTTGGCCACGTGGGCGAGCTCGTGACTGAGTACGCCTTCGAGCTCCTCGGCGCTGAGTCGCCGCATGATGCCGGTCGTCACGCAGACCACCGCGTGGTCGGGCGAGCGGCCGGTCGCGAACGCGTTGGGCAGATCGGTGTCGGCGATCGCGACCCGCGGCTTCGGCATGTCGGCCAGGGCCACCAGCCGGTCGACCATGCCGTGCAGCTCGGGTGCCTGCTCCGGAGTGACGATGCGAGCTCGCATCGACGACAGCGCCAGCCGATCCGAGAAGTACCACTGACCGAAGGCGAGGCCGACGACGACGATGATGCCGAAGAACAGGTTGGTGTACGCGATGAGCACCGCACCGAACAACAGGTACAGCGCGACCAGCAGAAAGCCCACCAGGCCCATGCGTGCCGTCAGGCCGCGGTCACCTCGGAAACGGGTCTTCGCCATCTGTCACCACCTCTCGCCGGATTCAACGAATGGCGAACACCCAGTGTTCCGCGACGCGGGTCTAGAGGGCATCTGGGATGAGACCCTCGTCACCAAGCAGGGCGACGACCTCGTCGACCTTGGCGTCGGCCGGCGGCAGGATCAGATCGGAGTCGACCAGAGTGTCCTCGGGGAGCGCCTCTCCCCAGCCGCGTACGGCATCGAGCAACCCGGCAAGCGCCGGGCCGAAGGCCTTCTCGTCCTTGCTGTCGACCGCCGCCTCGACCGCCGCATCCAGCTCGTTGAGCGCGTCCAGGTGACTGTCGTCGACCTCGAACTGACCCTCACCGAGGATCCGGACGATCATGACCGGCCCTCCTGCTGTGGCTTGGCTTGTGGCTGCTCGGCCGACGCGTCGGCGGACTCGCCTTCGATCGCCTTCGGCTTCTCGCCGGTGCCGATCTGGGCCTTCATGGCGGCGATCTCGGCGTCGACGTCCTGACCCGCCGACAGCTGGTCGAGCTCGCGGGCGATGTCGTCGCTGGGTTGTCCGCTGGCGTCCTCGAGCGCACCGGAGGCGATCAGCTCGTCGATCGCGCCGGCTCGAGCCTGCATCGTCGCCGTCTTGTCCTCGGCGCGCTGGATGGCCATGCCCACGTCGCCCATCTCCTCGGAGATGCCGGAGAAGGCCTCGTTGATCTTGGTCTGCGCCTCCGCCGCGGTGTAGGTCGCCTTGATCGTCTCCTTGCGAGTCCGGAAGGACTCCACCTTGGCCTGAAGCCGCTGCGACGCGAGGGTCAGCTTCTCCTCTTCACCCTGCAGCTGGGCGTGCTGCACCTGGAGATCGCTGATCTGCTGTTGAAGGCCTGCCTTACGCGTCAATGCCTCGCGCGCCAGGTCCTCGCGCCCGGCGCCGAGCGCCTGCTGCGCCTGGCCCTGGAGCTTGTCGCTTTGCTGCTGCAGCTGAGTCGCCTGCAGTTCGACGCGCTTGCGGCTGGTCGCGACGTCGGCGACGCCCCGGCGTACCTTCTGCAGCATCTCCAGTTGCTTCTGGTAGCTGTAGTCGAGCGTTTCGCGTGGATCCTCCGCCTTGTCCAAGGCCTTGTTGGCCTTGGCCCGGAAGATCATGCTCATACGTTTCATGATGCTCATCGCGTCGGTGGCCCCCTTCAGGCAGGCATCCGATGCCGTGGCGGAGGTAAGGTCTGGTCACGGAAGCCACGGCGTTTCCCGTGCGGTAACCCTACGCCGCAGCCGCAAGACAGGCGAAGCGGTATCCATGGGTACGCTGAAGGCGCGTGCACTCAGCACCCCGTACCGGCAAACTCTGCGAGGTCAGACCGTGTTCCGACGCCGCGACACCTCCGACGAGACCTCCGTCGAGGAAGCGCCGGACCCGATATCGGGCAAGGGACGTCCGACCCCGAAGCGGAGGGACGCCGAGGCCGAGCGCCGGCAGCGACTCAAGCCGCCCCGCAATCGGCGGGAGGCATCGCAGAAGATGCGGGACCGCCGTCGGACCGAGCGGGTCAGGATGCAAGAGGCGCTGCGCAGTGGCGACGAGCGGCACCTGCCGGCCCGCGACCGTGGCCCGGTACGCCGGTTCTGCCGCGACTTCGTGGACGCGAGGTGGAACGTCGCCGAGTGGCTGCTCCCCCTGCTGGGTCTCATCCTGGTGCTCAGCTTCGCCGGCGCCACCTCGCCGTTCCTGGCCTGGCTGCAGGTCGCGCTCTGGACCGCGACGATCATCGGCACCGTCTTCGACACCCTGCTGCTGATCTGGCGGACCCGACGGGAGTTGCTCCGCCGGTTCCCCGACGAGAACCGCCGTGGCGCGGTCGCGTACGCGGTGCTGCGCAGCTCGCAGTTGCGCCGGCTCCGGCTGCCGAAGCCGCAGGTGCAGCGCGGCTCCACCCTGCCCGACCGCTACTGAGTCACGCCTGTCCCACGGACACCATGTTCTCGTGGTGCGTGCACCCTCTGCGGTCATTTCGGTCTGGGTGTGCGCTGTCGACATTGACTCGGCTCCGGCGGCTCGCCGAGTCGAAAGTTGGCGCAATATACAGCCTCCGAGGCGGCGAGAACCTGAATCTCACGCCAACTCTCGGCCAGACCGGCAACGGCCGGCGACGCTCATACTCCGTCGGCGTCGGCAGCCGCACTCCGCATGGCCCGTACGCACTCCGCCCGGCCCGTACGCACTCCGCATGGCCCGTACGCACTCCGCATGGGATCGACGCCGTGCAGAGTGCGCACACACCACGAGAACGTGGTAACCGAGTGGCCCGTCAGGCGTCGTGCAGGCTCATCGGGCCGTAGACCTCGCGATCGCCCTCGAGCAGCCGCACTTGGTCCACTCCGGCATCGCGAAGCTCTCGCCAGCACTCCCCGATCCACGACTCCGCATCGGCCCGGGTCGGAAAACTCGCCTCGTGAACGTCCTCGACACGGACTGCCTTGCCGGTCGCCGTCTCGAGTTGCCAGGTCCATGCCATGGCGGCAGCTTAGAACGCTGGGCCGTCACCGTACGGAAGGCGTCACGAACGGCGGCTTGGTCACCACGAACGCCTCCCGGCGCCGTCGTACCTCGACCCCGACCGACTCCCCGACGCCGAGGCCGGGCTCGACCAGCGCCAGGGCGACTCCCTTGCGCAGCGTGGGTGAGAACGTCCCGGACGTGACGACCCCGATCGGTTCGTCGCCGCCATTGGTCACTCGCATGCCCGGGCGCGCGATGCCACGACCTTCGGCGACGAGGCCGCGCAGCACTCGAGAGGGTCCACGTTCGCGTTCGGCGAGCAGCGCGGCTCGGCCCCAGAAGCTCGGCTTGGACCACCCGACGGCCCACCCGAGCCGGGCCTGGACCGGGGTGATGTCGAGGGAGATGTCCTGACCGTGGAGGGGGTAGCCCATCTCGGTCCGCAAGGTGTCGCGAGCGCCGAGTCCACACGGTCGGATGTCGTGCCGGCCACCAGCCGCAAGGACGGCGTCCCACACCGCCTCGGCTCCCCCGGCCGGCACCACCAACTCATAGCCGCGTTCGCCGGTGTATCCGGTGCGGCACACGACGACGCGGTGTCCGTCGTGGGTCGCCTCGACGAACGACATGTAGTCGTTGCCGACCGGCAGTCCGGCGGCCTCGAGGGTCGCGTCGCTGCTTTGCCCCTGCACGGCGATCACCGCCCAGTCGTCGTGCTGGTCGACGACCTCGACGCCGCTCGGCGCGGCCGCAGCCAGCCGGCGGCAGACCTCGGCGGTGTTGGCCGCGTTGGGGATGAGGAAGACCTCGTCGGGTCCGTACAGGTAGGCGATCAGGTCGTCGACGACGCCGCCGGTCGGGTCGTCGCAGCACAGCGTGTACTGCGCCCGGCCGGGGCCGATCCGATGGAGGTCGCCGGCGAGACAGTCGTTGACGAACTCCGCCGCTCCTGAGCCCTGGACGACCGCCTTGCCGAGATGGCTGACGTCGAAGACGCCGACCGACTCACGTACGGCGGCGTGTTCCTTGAGGACACCGCCGCCGGCGTACTCCAAAGGCATCTCCCAGCCGCCGAACGGCGCGAACTTCGCACCCAGGGCGACATGCCGGTCGTGCAGGGGCGATCGGCGCGGGGCGGCGCCAGACGCCGGGTCTTCGCGGTCGGCCATGTCGGCAACCTATCGACCGGCAGCATGTGGGTTGTCAGCCGCATACCCCGCCCCGGCGTGACATCCGGCTGACAACTCTCGACGACGACGTAGGGTGGCCCCCACCGTCAATCGAGCGAAGCGAGGCGTTCGTGACCAGCATCAGCTTGCGGTCGACCGACCCGACCCAGAGCCGGGTCGACGTGATCGTGATCGCCGTCGCGAAGCGTTCCAAGAGCAAGGGCTTGAAGGCGCTCGCACCGGGTGATCAGGTCGCCGCGGCCTTCGGGCGCCGGTTCGCGCCCACATTGTCCACGCTCGGATTCCGCGGCAAGCCCGGCGAGGTCGCACGACTCCCCAGCACCGGCGTGGTCAAGTCACCGTTGGTCATCGCTGTCGGGGTCGGGGATGAAGGAGCGGTCACGACAGAGTCCCTCCGGCGGGCCGCCGGTGTGGGCATCCGGGCCATCCACAACGCCGCCTCCGCCGCCTTCGCGCTGCCCACCGCCGACGGCGCCGACGTCCAGGCGGTATGCGAAGGAATCCTGCTCGGACAGTACGGCTTCACCGACTACCGGACCGACAACGACGACGAGGACCCGGTGTCGACGATCGTCGTTGTCACCGACCTGGCCCGAACCTCCGCCGCGCAGCGGGCCGTCGCGACGGCCGAGACAGTGGCCAGCGCGGTCAACCTGACCCGCGACTGGGTCAACACGCCCGCCAGCGACATGACGCCGGCGCGGCTGGCCGACGCGATGGAGACGATGGAACATCCGGAGCGAGTCAAGGTCACCGTGTGGGACGACGAACGGCTCGAGAAGGAGGGGTGCGGCGGCACCATTGGGGTCGGCCAGGGGTCGGCTAACCCGCCCCGGATGGTGCGGGTCACCTACAGGCCGAAGAAGGCAGCGATGCACCTCGCGCTGGTCGGCAAGGGCATCACCTACGACTCCGGCGGCCTGTCGCTGAAGACTCACGCCGGTCTGATGACGATGAAGTGCGACATGGCCGGGGCGGCCGCCGCGATCAGCGCCACGCACGCCATCGCGACCATGGGCCTGCCGATACAGGTGACCTGCTTCGCGTCGCTGGCGGAGAACATGGTGAGCGGCTCGGCGATCCGTCCGGGCGACGTCTTGACGATCCGCGGCGGCACGACCGTCGAGGTCCACAACACCGACGCCGAAGGCCGGCTCGTGATGGCCGACGCGCTCGTCCTCGCGACCGAGGCCAAGCCGGATCTGATCATCGACGTGGCGACCCTCACCGGACCGTGCATCATCGCGCTCGGCAAGCGGACCGCCGGCGTCCTGTCCAACGACGACGCCCTCCGGGACGCGATCCCGGCGGCCGCGTTGCGGGCCGGCGAGGCGATGTGGCCGTTGCCGATCCCCGAGGAGATGAAGGCGAAGGTACGGGCCTCGACGATCGCGGACGTACGCCAGCACAATCCCGATCCGTACGGCGGCGCGCTCTACGCCGCGGCCTTCCTCCGTGAGTTCGTCGGCGACCATCGCTGGGCGCACCTCGACATCGCCGGACCGGCGTTCAACGACTCCGACGCCTTCGGTTACACCCCGAAGGGCGGCACCGGTGCGGCGGTACGCACGCTCGTTCGGCTGGCACAGGAGTTCGCCGACGAGGGGTGAGCCCCCGGGCTCGGACTCAGGCCTCGTCGCGCTTGTTCTGCGACTGCCGCCGGTTGTACTCACGCATCCGCTGCGGATATCCGACGACGGCCGCGTCATAGCTGGGCAGCCCGGCCTTGTTGCAGAAGTCGTGGGCCCACTGCGCGGACGGCACCCGGCGCCGGGTCCACTCGCCGTCGATCGCGACCAGCAGTAGCGTGGTCTCGGTAACCGTCGTCCGGGGCTCGACGAACCCCTCGACGCCGGTTCTGGACGTGGCGAAGTCGTCGAGATGCTTGCGGTCCACCTTCTCCGCAGCGCGATCCATCGTGCCGGTGCTGCTGCTGCGCGGTGTGCTGCTTCCCGATCGACGTCGACGGCCGAACAGGCGCATGGTGGTCGTCCTCCTCATCGGCTCCCGCCAGAGTACGGGGATGTCGTCAAGTGTGACGCACAACCAAGCGCGGGACCGGCAGATCGGCGTCACCTGCCGCATTCGTACTGCCGCAGATGGCGCAAAACCGGGTGGAGTCGCCACGCCAGACACTGCCTGGAATCCGCCTCGGCGGGAATGACAAGATGGCGACGGGTGACGCTAGCCGCGACCACCTGCATTGACGACTCACCTTGACGGCGCGGAGGACACGTGGCGGACAACACCGACAACGACTACGACGTAGTGATCCTGGGAGCAGGCAGCGGAGGGTATGCCTGCGCCCTGCGAGCCGCCCAGCTCAGGCTGCGCGTCGCTCTGGTCGAAAAGGACAAAGTCGGCGGGACGTGTCTGCACTACGGCTGTATTCCGACCAAGGCACTCCTGCACGCTGCCGAGGTGGCCGACGAGGTGCGCGACGGGTCCTCGATCGGCATCAACGCCAGTCTCGAAGCGATCGACATGAAGGGCGTCAACAGCTACAAGGAGGGCGTCGTCGGCGGGCTCTACAAGGGTCTGCAGGGACTCATCAAGGCCGGCGGGATCGAGGTCGTCCAGGGTGAGGGCCGGCTCGTCGGCACTCATACGGTCCAGGTCGGTGATCGCCGGCTGACCGGCCGCAACCTCGTACTGGCCACCGGTTCCTACCCACGGTCGCTGCCGGGTCTCGACATCGCCGGACGGGTGATGACCAGCGAGCAGGCCCTGACCCTCGACTTCGTCCCCGAGAGCGTCATCATCGTCGGCGGCTCGGTGATCGGCGTGGAGTTCGCCAGCGTCTGGAAGTCGTTCGGCGCCGAGGTGACGATCGTCGAAATGCTGCCGCACCTGGTTCCGCAGGAGGACGAGACGCTGTCGAAGAACCTCGAACGGGCGTTCCGGCGCCGCAAGATCGACTTCAAGCTCGGCACGGCGTACGAGTCGCTCAGCCAGGACGAGGACGGCGTCACGATGACCCTCGCCGGCGGTGAGACGCTCAAGGCCGAGTGCGTCCTCGTCGCCGTGGGGCGCGGACCCAGCTCGGACGGCTTCGGGTTCGAGGAGCAGGGCATCACGGTCGACCGCGGGTTCGTTCCCACCAACGAGCGCCTCCAGACCAACGTCCCGGGCGTCTTTGCGCTCGGCGACCTGGTGCCCGGACTGCAGCTCGCCCACCGCGGCT
>Ga0081455_10002301_pt1 | contig 22758 bp, 19 predicted proteins | sample TabmetS3T2R1_FD_70207 | JGI IMG/M metagenome (GOLD analysis project Ga0081455, IMG submission 70207) | Tabebuia heterophylla rhizosphere microbial communities from the University of Puerto Rico - S3T2R1 | ecosystem: Host-associated > Plants > Roots > Rhizosphere ...
GCGCTGGTTAACGGGTTCCCGCCCGCGCCCGAACGGTGAACGGTTTCATGACATTGCCAGGAGGCCGTCTTTCATCGTCGCGGATGCCACCGGCGGCATTGGCCAGTGCTTCTTCCTCGCCCGAGAGAAACGGTTTGAAGCGGCTTTTATCGATCGCTTTCATGAATGCTTCATGCGGGGACACAATGCCTTTTTCCAGCAGCGCCCAAATGGCGTCATCCATAAACTGCATTCCCTGTGCTTTACCGGAAACGATTATATCCTGCAGTTTGTGCGTGGCGCCTTCGCGGATGATCGCAGCGACCGCCGCGTTGGCGATCAGAATTTCGTTCACGGCAATGCGCCCAGGGCGATCGGATCTTTTCAAAAGCAATTGTGCTACCACGCCACGAAGTGAGTTTGCCAACATCGCGCGCGCCTGTGGTTGTCGATCGGCGGGGAAAGCATCCACCATGCGATCCACGGTTTTGCGCGCATTGTTTGTATGGAGGGTGCCGAACACGAGAAGACCGGTCTCGGCGGCGGTTAGGGCCAGTGAGATTGTCTCCAAGTCGCGCATCTCCCCAACCAACACGATATCAGTATCTTGGCGCAGCGAAGCTTTTAGGCCGGCAGCAAACGAAATTGAATCGGTCGGAACCTCCCGTTGTGTGATGATGCTGCGTTTATTGTCATGCACAAATTCGATCGGTTCTTCGATCGTAATGACATGCTTGGAAAAATTGTCATTGATGAAGTCGATCAAGGCAGCTTGCGTGGTCGTTTTGCCGGAACCAGTCGGACCAGTAACCAGAACGAGTCCGCCGCGCAAATGAGCAAATTGCTTTACCACAACAGGAATACCTAGTTCTTCCAGCGTCGAGATTTTGGTGGGAATTAAGCGGAATGCAGCGGCATAACCTTCCGACTGCTTAAAAAAGTTAGTGCGAAATCGAGAGTGCTCATCCATCTGGTAGGCAAAATCCAGATCGCCGTGCTGCTCAAACATCTCCCAGTTACGCGGACCGCAAACTTCGCTCAACATTCGCGTAGCTTCATCGTGCGACATCGGCTCGCTTCGGATCGGCATGATGTCTCCATGCGTCCGCATTTTTGGCGGTTCCCCTTCAGCGATATGCAGGTCCGACGCCCCTTGCCGCACGACGATTTGCAGAAATTGATCGAGAGCAGCCATCGGATATCGGCTACATGTTCAGTTGCTGACGCACAATGTCCTTTTGCTCCGCCCGCGCATAGGCTTCCTCTGCGCTAATGAGACCACGTTGATAAAGATCAATCAACGCATCGTCCATCAAACGCATGCCTTGTTTTTTGCCAGTCTGAATAATACCGGGCAACATGAATGTTTTGTTTTCGCGAATCACGTTAGCCACCGCCGGCGCATTAGTAAGGATTTCCAGTGCGAGTACGCGACCGGTTCCATCTTTTCGCGGTATCAGTTGATGACTGATAATGCCGCGCAGTGATTCCGCGACCATTACGCGGACGTGTTCTTGTTGTTCAACCGGAAACACATCCAATAGCCGGTCGAGAGTCCGCGATGCGCTCGCGGTGTGCAGCGTTGCAAGGACAAGATGTCCGGTCTCGGCCGCGGTGATCGCAAGTGAAATTGTTTCCAGGTCGCGCATTTCGCCGACCATGATCACGTCGGGATCTTCCCGCAGCGCCGCGCGCAAGGCGCTGGCGAACGACTCTGTGTGCGTGAACACTTCCCGCTGGCTAACATGACAATTTTTTGAGCGGATGACATATTCGATGGGGTCCTCGAGCGTGATGATGTGATCGTGCCGTTCGAGGTTAACTTGCTGAACCATCGCGGCAAGCGTCGTGGACTTGCCCGTTCCCACCGAACCAGTGGCGAGGATCAGGCCATTCTGGTAGCGAGTGAGTAACTTAAGCTGTTGCGGCAATCCGAGGTCGTTTATTGTCCGCACGTAGGAATTGATGACCCGAAATACGATCTCGATCCCCAGCCGCTGTCGAACTACGCTCACTCTGTAGCGAGCGTGATCGTTCTCATACGCAAAATCGGAGTCGCCGCGGGTGTTGAGCTCCTCTTTGTAAACTTCCGGCATGAACGTCTCTGCCAGCGCAACGATTTGTTCCCCGGTAAGCAATGGAGCGTTGGGCCACATTGGCTGCAACGTCCCGTGCACTCGCCAGATCGGCGGGGCGGCTACGCCGAGGTGAACGTCTGATGCGCCGGCGGTTTGGCCAATCTCGAGATAGTCATCGACGTGCGGCAGGGGATGCGATTCCAACTGGGGAGCTAAAACCTGTGACGTCATCGACGAACCATTCATCTGTGTCATGGGACACACAGGTCCCAAGCGACAGACGGCGCATTATTTCCTGCCGCGGGAAGGTTCGCCAGAATAAAAAAACCGGTTTTTAACAAACTCCATGACAACCGGACGGGCTAGGTTTCCGACGAGCTTTATCGCCGCCATCGCAAGTCCAGTCTCCATTAGCTTCTTATCTCCTTTGCGTCGGCTCCTTGCGTTTACATAGATTTTTTTCTTGCGCATCGGCGCCAATGCGATCAAAGCCCCGACTGCGGCAGCCGCGCTGATCCATGAACCGGTTTGTTTCCGAAATGACCTGCGGAATTTTGCCGGGAAATCCAGTTCGTAACGCAGGCCGCGCAACTCAGTCGCCACGCTCTGCCGCGAACGCGCGATCTCCGCTTTTAGCTCGTTGATTGATTCAGAGTTTTCAGCCATTCGCGATCTTTCTTTAGTTCATCGACGCTATCCCGAAACATCGGCTTCGTGATGCGGCTGCGCGCCACCAGCAATAGTACTCCTGCGATAATGAAATGTGCCAAGGCAACGACGAGCGCTACCACAGGCCAGGACGTCCCGAGCAAATGTGCGAGCCCAACAACAGCACTGACGATGAGAAAAATGTATCCCATCAGGCAGAGCGCCAGCGCTGCGATGACGCAACCCACCAATATCAGCAGCTGCACTGCGGCCGATTTGGATTCCTGCGCAAGCAGAACAAACCGGCTCTCAAAAAACGCTACAATCGCGCTGATCAATGCCAGCGCGTTGTCGAGCAAACCGGAATGGCCCGCAGGATTGCGAGATGAAGGGCTCCCGCTGCTCATTTCCGGCGCTTTCGAAATTAACGCCGGAAGATCAGACCCAGCACGAATCCAATTCCAAGCGCCGTGAATACTGCTTTTGTTGGATTTTCACGGACGTATTGCTCAGCGTCTTCCTGGAACGTCCGAACGCGGCTCCTAGCATCACCCCAGGCTTGTTCCGCTTTGCCGCGGGCCTCGCCCCAGGCCTGCTCCGCTTTTCCGCGGTACTCTTCGGCGAAAGCACCTGCGGCCGATTTCAAATCTTCCGCTGCTCTACGAGCATGTTCTTTGCTGCTTTGCAATTTGTTCTGTGCATCGGCATTGGCCGGTGTTGTCTGTTGTCCTGGTATGTTTTGTTCTGCCATTGGTAGTCTCCGGTTAATTTGGTTCGACTATCTGCGTGCTTTGCTAAATGGGCAAACATCGACTTGCCTCAAAATCATAAACGTGTCGAACGCTTCGGGCGGACTTCTTTGCCTTATGAACATTTTGACGCTTAAACGCCTAACGTCCTCAGCGAGCCAGAAAAACGGAAAATTATTGTTCGCGAAAAATAATTCGCGCTTTTGTCAGATCGTATGGCGAAAGCTCCACGGAAACTTTATCGCCGGGCACGATTCGAATGAAATGTTTGCGCATTTTGCCTGAAATATGCGCAAGGACATTGCGTTGGCCGGGCAGATCGACGCGGAACATCGTTCCAGGCAAGACCTGGGTCACGGTGCCTTCAGTGATGATCTGTTCTTCCTTCGCCATCGCCGCGAATATACGCGGCAGTGCATGCCCCTCAAGGGTAGTGCCCGGGGACGGCGATCTCTAGTCCTTCGCTCTCTGGCGATCACCTCTCCTTGAGGGGACAGGCAAACATTGTCTGCGTCACGATTTAGCGGAACTGTTCCAGTGAAAGCGTTGGCAAATATTCGCGAAGCTCCTCACGTTTCCACCACGCGCCAGTCTGGCGAAGCTCGTCCACCGTTGTGAAGCGATAGCGATAAAACATCGCGCGAATGTAACGCGGCGGTTTGTCAGGGAATGGGTTGTTTGCTAGCAAGCCATTCACGTCATGCGAGCCTTGGAGCAATCGGAAGATCAATGCCACGAGCCATGGGTTTTCGCGCGGCTCGCCCAAAGCAGCAAACCACATCTGCCAATCGAGTCTCGGCTGGTGCGGCGCGCACCATCCCGGCGCGCTTTTCACGTCGCCGGGTTTCCATTTGAATTCGTACGGCAGCCAGTCAATGCCATCGGCGCTGCCTTCGAGGATAATTTCGCAGCGGTCCTTAGTCATCACACGGAAAAGGCCATAGCCGTTGACGATGCGAAATGCTTCGAACGTTTGGTAAAGATTCGCAAGTGCTGGCGGTGGTCGACTTAGTGGTCTAAATGCGCTGAAAATTAGCCATGCATTGATTGGTAACGTCACGATGATCACAAACATGCCAATATAGACAGACAATCGTTGTGTTAGGGCACGACCGTTGGGTGCGCAGACGCTTTGGCACCGGACGGCGCGGCAGTCGGTTCCTACGACCGAATCGTCGATCAGCAATAAGCACAGTGCGAGCGTGAGCAGATTGAAAAAGCAATAGTTTCCCGTGATCGCGATCGCGAGTTGAAGAAAAATCAGCAATCCAGCAGCGATCAATCTCAGAAGTCGCGGCGCCCAAATGAAAAATGGCACAATGATTTCCACTACAAGGCAAAACGCGACGGAAGAATGTTTGAACCATTCGGGACTTTTGTCCGCCCACCAGCCAAACACCGTCGGCAGCGGTTGCGACCAATAATGGTAATCGAGCGCCGTTAGGTTCCACCAGCTCTCGTCACCGCTGGTTAACTTCACCACGCCGGACATCAGCATCAGTTTGAACAAAAGAAACTTGAGCAAAAACAAAGCAGCTCGCGAAACGGGCGACGCTTTACCCGCTGGCGGTGATCGTGGCCACAGTAGCAACTCCCGTGGCCACAACCGCCACGGCGCGAGGAAAATCGATAAAAACCCAATCTCGAGCAAAAGCACGTCCCATTGAAAATTGAAGAAAACCTGTCCGGCGATTGTGAGCGACAAGTACAAAGCGAAAAGAGCAACGAGTAAAACCGCGGGGGCGATCCCGAAAATCAACAGCAACGAACAGATAACGCCGCTACCGCAAAGGAAATGGAGAAATGCATCGCTCGCGTTAAACCAGCACAGCGTCGGCAATAGTCCGTAAGCGTCTGGTCCGACTTGGCTCCGAACTGCTGGCAGGAATTGATTGACGGGCGACATCCCATTGCTGCCGACAAGTCCGTCCACCTGAACCCAAAGCGATACAAAGGCGACTAGATAGACCACGCCGAGTAGACGCAGAAACCAGCGGCGCGCCCAAAAGTAGGTGGGTCGCCGCACGTCTTTGCCCCAGAGCAGTCGCGTAACCGCTGACGTAAATTTTCGGTGGCGAGCGATGAAGCCATAGCCGGTTTCAGAAAGTATCGCGAAGCCGGGGATATGATCGTAGCTCCATGCCAGCCATTCTCGCGAACGCCGTTGTGCCAATGAGCGATACACCGCTTCCGCTGCGAAGATCACTGTGCCGTCCGGTTCGATTAAAACCAGCGATCGGTTGAATTCATCCGATGAAATTTCAGGGAAGTACTCAGCTGTTTCTTGATAAGTGGTGTAATTGACCTTATCCGCTGTAATTTCGCGCCAGCGCTCCATCCATAACCGGCAAAAATCACAGTCGCCATCCCAGATCAGCAGCGGCTTCGGCGGCGGGTTGGAAACGCGAAGGTGCGATTTGTTAGGCATTGACGTTCTTAGGTCGCGAAGTCTGCCCATACCGGAGCGTGATCGGAAGGGTCTTTTCCAGCGCGCATTTCGCGATCAATCCCGGAGGCGATGCATTTCTTCGTTAGGGATTCGCTCGTCAGAATAGCATCAATACGAAGCCCACGATTTTTTTCGAAGGCGCGCATTTGATAATCCCACCAGGTAAAGAGTTTTCCTTCCTTGTGATGGATTCGAAGTGTGTCGCGCAAACCGAGGTTGCACAAATCACGAAAAGCGGTGCGTTCGCCGTCCGAAGCCATGATGGCGCCGCGCCAAAGCTCGGCGTCGTAAACATCTATGTCCTCTGGAGCGACATTGAAATCGCCGCAGACAACGAGGTCGGAAGATTTTTCCTTCGCGATGCAGTCTCGGAACCGCCGATACCAGTGCAGTTTGTATTCGTACGCTGGTGAGCCAACGGCTTGTCCATTGGGCGCGTAAATTGAGAAGAGGCGCAACTGGCTGACGGACGCTGCGATCACCCGTGCCTGGGGATCGACGACCTCGTCGCAAAGCGACGCCTGAACCTCGTACAGCTCGGTCTTTGCAAGAATCGCTACGCCGTTGTACGATTTCTCTCCGTGATATCCCGAGCGATAACCCGCCGCTTGCAAAGCGAGGGCCGGAAACTGTTCGTCCGGGCATTTGGTCTCCTGCAGGCAAACAATGTCCGGTTGTGTTGCCTCAAGCCATGCAAACAACCGGTCCTGCCGTTTTCGCAGTGAATTGATGTTCCAGGAGGCAATGCGCATGGGTAAAGGCTTGATCGGTGAACCGTGATCGTTGTCCGTTGGTTTCGGATCACCGATCACAACTCTACCTCCAGCCCAGGTGTTGGCACGATTACCTCCGAGTCTGAAAGTTCGTTCGATAGTGTGGCGCGCATCCACTCGACTGCCGACGGGTCACCGTGCACCAGGAGAATTTTTTTCGGCGAAATCCGTTTGGCGTAATCAATGAGCGACTCGCGTGTCGCATGCGCACTAAACTGGAACTGCTCGATGTTGCAGCGGATCCGTTGCGGCGATTTATTTGGATCGAGCGCTAGTTCGCCGCCTTGCCCCGCTTCCCGTAGAAGGCCGGCTGGCGACTCTGGATTGGCGTAGCCGACAAAAAAGATCGAGTGCTGCGGTTTCTCGATGATTCGTCGCGCAAAAACATTGGATAGCGTTTTGGGAATCATCATCCCACTGGAGAGAACGTACACGCGTCCACCCTGCACTGCGGTATCGCGCACGGTTTCATCGTTTAAGATAAACGGCGCTACTTCCCGCATGAGTTTGAGGCGGGGAAATTGGCGGCGGGTCGTGTGCACACGGCGATCATAGATGTCTGTGAATTTCGAACTGAGACCGCCAATATAAATTGGAAATTCTGGCAGCAGCCGACGGCGACGAAACTTGTAGAGCATCGCAAGAATCTCCTGTGTTTTGCCAAGCGCGAATACCGGTATCAGCACACAGGCATTACGCTCGAAAGCGGCTGCGAGCGCTTCCGCCAGGCGTCGCTCTTCACCGGCGCGGGTCCAGCCATCGGGCTTTGCGTGATCGCCCCTCGTGCATTCCATGACCAGCACATCGATTTTCTCCTCGGGGAAAACCGCCGGCTGCATGATTGTTTGATCGTCGAAATTGACGTCCCCCGTATAAAAAACAGTTTGGCCTTCGGCGCGCAGCATTACTCCGGTCGAGCCGAGTACGTGTCCTGCATCAAAGAACTCGAAGGTTAACGTGTCCTTGTCGCGCTGGGCTGCCCGTTCGCCGGCAATAGAGATCCGCTGGCGCATCGGACAGCAGCGCCAGCGTTGCGATGCTCGGTCTATCTCACGATGCGTGAAGAGAGGATAAGACATCTCTCCGATCTCCTCGCGTTGTCGCGTCATCACATTCACCGAGTTGTGCAATAGGACACTGCCGACCTCGGCAGTAGGTTCGGTCATGAAAATCCGCGCGCCCGGGAAGCGTCGCATACCCAGAGGCAGGGTGCCGATGTGATCCTGATGCGCGTGCGAAACAAGAATTGCGTCAACCCCTCGGTCGGCGATTGCCTTGAAATTGGGCAGCGCGTCCTCCCCGGTGTTTTTCGGGTCCATTCCGCAGTCGAGCAGGAGCCGGTGTCGGCCGAGCTCGAGATAGTACGAATTCGCCCCGATCTCCGTGTGCCGTGTAAGATTACTGAATTTCAAATGCGACTCCGCTGACGTTCTGAGGGTTTCCTATCAGAGCGGTTATTGTCTGAACAGCCGGTTTCGCGTTCGGTCTAATAACAGGTCGCCATGGAAGGAGAACGGAACAGGCACCGCGACCCGAGCACACATCTGGAGCAGGATAATTGCATCCACATCTTCACCGTCTCCTCCGCCATGGTGGGCGTTTATCTGACGGTCGTCGGAATCTTTATCCTGGCCATGATTGGCATGGTGATCATTGTGCGTTGATCACTTACAACATCTCTGTTCCACCCCGACAAGGCGCGGGCTAAAGGAGCTCTTTAAAAATCCGCAGCCAATTCCCGCGGAGAATTTTTTCAATATCGACGTCGCTGAATCCGCGTTCAATCAATCTGCGGGTGAGATTGCGCGCATGCGAATGATTCGTTAGGTTAGGAATGAAGTGCGGCGTTGTAAATTTTGCGGCTAACTCATTCTGTCTCGACTCCGGCCACTGGCGGTAGATGAACTCGAAGAAATCAAAGCCAATCCCGACGCTGTCAATTCCGATCAACTTCGCGATGTGCTCGATATGATCGACGTAGTGGTCGAGGATGCTTTCGTCTTCTCGCGGGCTCACAAGAATTGAATTAATGCCGATTACTCCGCGCCGTTCTCCAATCATCTTGATTTGTTCATCACTAATGTTGCGGTCGATGTCGTAGTACCGGCGGACGTTCGTGTGCGACACGATCGGGGGCTTGCTTGTGATCGAGAGAATCTCTTCAAACCCGGCTGGATTGATGTGTGCAAGATCGACAATCACGCCGAGCGCTTCGCATTCACGCACGACCTCGCGACCAAACTCTGTCAAACCTTCGGTCGGCGAGCGGTTCGCCGCGAAAACTCCGCCGTGGCCAGCAGCATTGGTTCGGGCGTGCGTGAGAGCGATTGAGCGCACACCGAGCTCGTAAAACACGCGCAACTGATTTAGGTCGGTATCCAGTGGCTCGATTCCCTCCATCGTGATGAGAAAGGCGATTCTGCCCGTTTCGCGCGCCTGCTGAATTTCGCGAGCGCTTCTACAAATCGCGAAACGCCTCGACGCTGCTGTTTCGGCATAAAGCCGTGCAATTTGATCCAGCGCAACGCGCAAACCGTTCTGCGGCAAGTAGCGGTCCTCGATATAAATCGCCGCTCCGACAACAGAAATACTTCCCGCTTCGAATTCGGGCAAAAATTCTGCTTCGAGAACATCTCCGCGTTGGCGTTTTCCATATAAATCCATCGGTAAATCGAAATGCATGTCGATGACCCCGCCGGAATGCAGTCGATCGATTCTTTCTTCAATGGGATCTTGTCGACTCATCTTTCATCAAGGTTTGTACAAGAAGCCCGTATCGTCCGGCGTTTAGAAGACACGCCAAAGGCTGCGACATTCATGACGATCATCACAAGCGCGAAAAGGTATAATCCCATCAAAATTCCGATGGCGGCATGCATCGCCAAAGTGCAAATAAGCCAAATGAGGCGAGTTTTTCTCATCCAAATGCAAATTGGATAACTCACTTCGAGCAGACAGATTAATATTCCGAGAGTTGGCAGAGCGTATTTGAATCGGACTAGAATATCAGGCGGAACAAGATTGAAAGGTGGCCGGATCAGCGACCGCCAAAGATTGGAGCCGTCCCACCAGCCATTGCCAAGACATTTGGCAAGGCCACCGATAAAGTAAACAAAGCACAGATGCACTTGAAAGACGCGTCGCCAAAAGCCCAAGAGCTGCGGATTTTTCGCTTTTGTTTTTGCTACCCAGTGATCAAAGGAATAATGATCGGGCAGTGGAGATAACATAAGGTAAAAGAGTGCCGTCGTCATAAAACTATCTGCGCCGTAGGCTAGTAATCCTCCGCTTTCGGCGGCGCAGATGTGGACGAACCAGGCGGCAATCGCTGCCGCGCGGCACAACAGGCCTAGCATCAAAAGGCAACCGGCGGACAGTAAGCCCACCCAGGCAATGGTAAGCACCGCTTCTTCGCTCATGTTGAAATTGCGACCGAAAGCGACGAGCCACCCAAACGTCGGGATCAAGGGACTATCGAAAGAAGCAATTGCTTCGCCCACTTCACGACCAATAAGACCCTTGCCACTGCTGGCGAACAAATAATGCCAGTCGTTTCTCAAGAAGAGCGCATATACGATAACCTGAAGACCCAAACCGATCCGCAGCACGGCGAGCCACGCGTCAGTTTCGGGTGGAAATAAAAAGCCGAGGAAGTGCTGCCAGCCTTTTTTTAGCAGACGTAGCCCGGCGCGGATTCGCGAAGCGGGCGATTTAACCGCGGGTTGCACGGATTAGACGATAACAGAATCAATGAGCTTGGAGAAAAGGGAATCAGGAACAAGAGACAACAATTCCACTACTGCTCTTGCTCACCGCGCAGGCTGAAATCGAAACTGAAGAGTGGGTGAAATATCTCTGTTTCGCCGTGCTCAAACTCATTTATCCCCGGTGGACTAACCGATCCGAAAGTTGCGCGAATCTTTTTGACGTCCCGGTGCTCTCGCCAAACGGAGAACGCCAGCCTTTTCACGAGTACCTCTCGAACTGGCTCGTAACGTTCCTCGGCCAACCTATCTAACAAGCTCTCAAATCGCCGCGCTGCTGCCTTGCTGCGCAGACGCGGCGACTCCTGTTCTACTCGACCATCTTCGTAGAACAGCTCCAAGGTCAATTTGTGATAGCCAGGAACATTTGGAGCAAAGAAAGTGTAGCCCGCTTGGATACCGGCGGCATGCAGATAAGTCGATATGCTTTGGCGAAGCAGACTCGAGGCAGCGGCCTGCTTTCCCAGTACCCAGGCGGCAGCGACTTCCGCCCTGCGTGCGTACGGTTCGAGGACTGAAGGCAACATGGTCGCTCCTTCGGCGATGAGCGAGAACAGCCCGGCAAAGCAAACCGCCATTACGAGAAGAAAATGTATTCCGAACCAAGCGGCGTAAATGCGCTTCCAAGGCATCAGCTAAAAATGGTGCGTGCTACATCTTGCGTCGGCACTGCCACTTGGGAACAACGCGCTGTATTCAGCTTGCCGCGGCGGTACATAGAGCGCCAGTCCCTGGGAAGGCCGGGACTGGCGCCTCTATTCGCTAGGTAACCAGCAGGCTTAAAGTGCCGCTGTGATTACTTTCAAATTCTCAGTCGCCGCCTTGCTTTCGCTGGGCAAAACATTCTCGACGAACCAAGTTCGACCCGGCTGGCGCGCTGCATAAAACGATGTGGCTTTATCAGTTTGAATACTCTTCAAAGAAGGAGCCAGGGGGTTTTGATTCCGAGGGGAAGCATGCATTGCCAGCGAACTGAGACCGATGACAGTCACAGAAACCAACATTGCTGCGAATATACGTAGGGTGGGTTTAGCGTGGATATGGTTCATAAGTCCGCGTCTACTAGCAGTTTGAACTAATGTCAAGTGCAAATTTTTCCTTATTAAATGGGAGATATCCCTAGGTCAGAATTCCTATAGTTCTTCGCATGAAAATTTTTTTTGCGTCGAAAAGCAAAATCGCGACGACACCACACGTGCGGACCGTTTGCAAAATATTTGCTGGAAATACATGGCCTCATCCAGATTAGAGATTATCCTCGAACGCATTCGCCACTTACGCACGAACCGCCTGAACAATTATCAGTGGCACACGGTTTATACCGTGGGGGATTTTTGCCGAGCAAATCGCGTCGTTTTTTAAACTCGGCTGTCAACGCACTGGCATTGGAGAGCGGCCAAAGTTACCTTGCGCCTCACTCTCAAGTACAAGACGAAAGCGTATTGTTGGATTCCGCGCAGTTTTGGTCAACTCAGCAATTATGCGATGCGGAAATGAGGAGCTCTGCGAGTTCGTCCGGGAACGCATCCTCGGCGGGAGGAGTGGCCTGTGGCCGCAGTCGCGGCTGTTATTTCGGCGCGAGGGAAGCGATGATTGCTTCAAAGCGCGGGTCGCCACGCAATGGGTCCCAGAAGGGATTGAGACGGAGATCGCCGTAACTAACATGGCTGCCCGGAAGCTTCACTGCCTCAGCCAATCGTTCAATTGCGGCATCCGTCTGGCCGGTCAATGCATAAACGACCGCGAGGTATTGAACCAACCTCGCGCCATCGATGGCGTTTTTGCTGACGGGAATTAATTCAATCGCGCGTTGGGTTTCGCGGACGGCGTCCTCTTTATTTCCCAGAGCAGCATCGACGACACCGAGCGCGCAAAGAGCCGCTGCGTAATCGGGTTGATCGCGTACGATCTGCTCAAGTTCTCTCCGAGCGCTGGCAAACGCCGCACGAGCTGCCGGTTCGTCCCCGCGAAGACGGGCGACCAGACCGCGGCACCAGCTGTCGGGGAATGGGATGTTTTCGTCGTAGCACCCGCCTATCGGCATAGCTGACAGCGCGCGGTCAGCGGCGGCTGGGTCGCGCTCGCTATAGGCAAGGTCGAGCCAATGTGAAGTTATATAAGGCGCCGTCTTTGGGTCTTGGGATATGGCCGTCTCAATTGTTGCGTGAAGAGGGCCTGGATCAGAACGCCATTGAAGATCAACCCAGGCGCGCCACACTTTGATCGCAATATCTTTTGGCGCTATGGCCAACACCTTATCAAGAGTCGCGACTGTTTCTTTGTAGCGGCGCAACGCCTGGTATGTAAGCGAGGTTTGCTGGAGTATTGAAAGATTGCGCGGATCCAATTCCAGCGCCTCTTTCATTTGAGCGAGGGCTTCCTCCCAGCGCCCCTGCCGTCGATCGATGTAGGCGGCTAAAAGTGGAATTCTGGCCTCGTTAGGCAAAGTGCGCCGGGCGGCAGCCAGCTCCTCGCGGGCACGGTCGTAGTTCTGATCGGCCCAATACAGGTGCTGTGCGAGGGCGAGGTGAGTCTCCCCAGAGGTCGGGCGCAGATGGCGAACCGATTCGATGGCCGCTTCAGACAATTTGAGACGCGCAGTAGTGTGGTCGAAACCGAGGAAATAAACGCGGTCATGCGCTCCCGCGAGCTGACCATAGGCATCAGAGAACAACGGGTCCCGCGCAACAGCCTGATCGAGGAGTCGAACGGCCTCCAGTAAATCGTCTTTTACCCGGATGCTATACGGGATCTCGTTGATGAGGTCTTTGGCCCGAAGGTATGCGTCATACGCGATTAGATCTGTAGTCGGTGGCTCATAGATGGCGGCTTTTTCGGTGGATGAAACCTTGGCGCCGAGCCGATCGGCAACTTTTTGCGCGATCTGAGTTTGCAGAGCGAACACATCATTCAGATCCCGATCGTATTCCTCCGCCCAAAGGCGAGAATCGTTCCGCGTATCCATCAACTGGACGTTCAGATGAATTCTGCCGGCATCGCGTCGCACGCTGCCCAGCAGCACGTACGCCACATTCAACTCACGACCGATCTCTCCTGTGTTGTGAGCGCCTTGATATTTTGCCACGCTGTTGTGACTGATAATCTTCAGGTTCGCCAACTTTGCCAGCTTGGTGGAGATACCATCGTAAACACCGTCGGCGAAAAACGTATTCTCTTTGTCTGCACTGAGACTTTCAAAGGGTACGATGGCAATGCCGGCCGGCGGTCCCGCAGAGTTCGTAGCAATTCCGTTCTTCCAAATCAGTACGCCGACGGCTGTCAGCAGCGTGAGCAACAGCGCCGCCATTGCGGCGATGACTGGATTGCGCCGCGACCAACGCCAAAGACGCACCGGCGGCGAAACAGGGCGGGCGACAATGGAATGTCCATGCAGCCACCGCTCAAGATCGTCAGCCAATTCACCAGACGAGCGATAACGGGCATGTGGATCGCGTTCCAAGCATTTCGCGCAGATTGTTTCCAAATCGCGATCCAGGGCCGGTGCCAGACTGCGCAATTTGGGAGCGGGCTTTTCGGTTGCCTGTTGAATGGTTTTCAGCGCGTGCTCACCCATAAACGGCGGCCGACCGGTTAAAAGATCGAACAGGACCGCGCCTAAACTGTACACATCGGCTGCAGGGGTTAGATTTGCTGCTGATCCGTTCACCTGTTCGGGCGCAATGTAGCCTGGTGTCCCGAAAACGGTGGGTGTGCGCGTCAATTGGCCGGTTGGCTCAAGCCATTTTGCCAATCCGAAATCGCCGACCAGAGGTTCGCCGCTGCCGTCCAACAAAATGTTTCCCGGCTTTAGATCGCGATGGAGGATTCCGTGATCGTGCGCGTATTGCACTGCCCGCGCTACCTTGGCCATCAACGCAACAGCTCGACGCGGCTCGCTGCGTAGTGTGGGGCCTGCCTCAAGTAAACTGCCGCCGCTAGCAAACTTCATGCTGAAGAATGGCAGCCCATCGTGGCTCTCGCTTACTTCGTAAATAGGCAGAATGTTGGGATGATCCAGGTTGGCTGCCGCCTGAGCTTCGCGCCGGAACCGCATTAGCGTGTCTTGGGAATCGGCGTGGTAAGACAAAAGGCGCTTGAGCGCGACGATCCGACGTGAATGCCGTTGTCGCGCGCGATAAATCACGCCCATTCCGCCACGCCCAATCTCTTCCAGAATCTGATAATTCCCCAAAAGCCAGTCCGCGTCGTGACCATCGACCTCGCGAAGCAGGTCATCCAGAGTCGGTTCGGCTGGCGAATGCGCGCCGTTGCCGTTAATGCCCGTGGAAAGAAGGCAGTTCAGACAAAAGCCGCGCCCCACGCGCGACGTGGACCCGCACTTTGGGCAGGTGCCCGATTCAGTCTCGAGATGTAGGGAAACAGGACCGGGAGAACTCATGAACGAGACACGAGCATAAATCGAAGTTCAACTATTGCCAGCGCAAATTCACAAATTGTTGAAACTTATGTACAACGCAGCGCATGTCGCAAACATGCAGACGGCGAATCGAAATTCCCACTGCAACGGATTTGCAATCAAAAACGGGACTTTTCGCTCACTGCGCGATGTACTTCGGTTTCGCTCGGAACCTATTTCGCAGCGCTTAATGCCGCGCAGAGATAACGCAGTTCGTCGTCGATTTCGTTGGCTCCGCCGACAGTTTCAGCAACTTCTTCGCGAAGCAGAGCGCGATAACGTTCACGCAACCGGTGCACTAAATTTTTCACTGCCGTTTCCTGAAGACCGAGTGCGCTGGCAAAATTCGTATACGATACGTCTTCCCGATCTGCAGTAAGGTAGCCACTAAGGACATCGAATACGCGTCGTCGGCCGTGTTTTTCACACTCGTCGCCCAATCGCCGCAGCGCGCGCTCGACGACTGTCGCAGCCCAACGCACATCGAAAACTCTTTCCGGCGACCAGTTGTTCGATTCCTGTTCCGGAATCGATAAGTGGGACGGCGCCTCCGTCATCCAATCATCCCAGGAAACGAAACGTATGTCGCCACCGCGCTTTCGCGCTTGACGCTTATCGACTTGATCGTGCAGGAAACGCTGCAACGTCTTGAGTAGAAGCGATCGGAATCTCCCCTTATTTCGATCAGCAGATTGAATCAGCCGACCTTTAATCACCCTGCCGAAAAACTCCTGTGTCAAATCCTGAGCGTCAGGGACGGAGTGGCCCTGTCGGCAAATGAAGGCGAAAACCGGTCGCCAATAGATTTTGCAAAGCTCGGCAAGTGCAGCCTGCGCTTTTTCTTCATCCGTTTGAGAGTCCGAGCAGGACAACACGACGCTCCACCGTGTTGTCATGAATCGAGCACGGGTGTTGCTAAAGGGGGTATCCCGTTTCACCGCCGCGGATAATGTCATTTGTTTGGTTGTCACGCAAGCTCCGTTATAAAGCGTTGCCGACCGGGTTTATTCGTCCCGCTCGTAGCCAACCATAAAGACCGCGGTGCCAGCGAAGCGTCCGAAGGGCAGCCAGCGACCGATGGCATTAAGGAAGGTATTGCCCTCGAAATAAAAGAAATGGAGGCCAGATTCTCATTTTTTTTGAAACTTCGCCTTAAGAAATCCGAAGTAGATTGTGTTCAGCAATTAGCAGCTGCCATATTTCGATGAGTTGGATTACCATCATCTGGTCGATGAACGCCGGAGCGTGTTTAATGCTCGCGGCGTTCTACGGCGCGGTCTGGTGCAAACAGCGCGAGAACCGCGTATATCTGGTGTTTTCCTGTAGCGCAGTCGCGGCGGCGGCGATCTCCGCGTTCGAGTTGTGGATGATCAATGCCAGGACAGTGGAACAGTACCAACTGTTGCTGCGCTGGATTCATGTGCCGACGTGGGTGCTCACGATATCCTTCGTGGCGTTCGTGCGACTCTATCTCGACGCCGGTCGACGGTGGCTCGCGTGGAGCATTTATGCCCTGCGGACGCTCATATTGATTTGCAATTTCAGCTTTCCGCTGGGTATCAATTTCAAAACTATTACAACCATCCGCCATTTCTCATGGGCCGGCGAGATGGTGTCGGTGCCCGTCGGTGTGCCGAATCCGTGGGGCCTGCTTAGTCAAATCAGTCTGTTCCTATTGCTTCTCTTCTTAGTGGACGCCGCAACTACCGTCTGGCGACGTGGCGATCGGCGACGCACGTTGCTCGTCGGCGGCAGTATGATTTTTGGCGCGATCCTGGCGTGGCACGTGCCCTTGGTGATTTGGGGAATTATTGAAGTACCGTTCTTCCTCGGCTTCACCTATACGGCAGTCGTTGCGGCCATGGCATATGAATTGAGCAGCGACATGGCTCGCGCCGCGCGTCTCACGCACGAATTGGAAATTAGCGAGAAGAGATTTAATCTCGCCGCGGACTCCGCTAATCTCGGAATGTGGGAGTGGGATTTGGAGAAAGATGAAATCTGGGTCTCGCCTACACGCCGCGCTCAATTGGGTTTCTCTGCCTCTGCAAGAATTACATTCGAAGACCTGATTTCGCGCTTGCACGCTGACGATCGCGACAAAGTTCGGCAGGCAGTGAATGAGGCGATCCATAACTGCAAAGATTATCAGGCAGATTTTCGGGTTGTTCGTGCGGACGGTAGTGTGCGCTGGGTCTGTGCGCGTGGTGCCCTGCAGGTGGACGACCACGGAAAACCAAAACGGCTTACGGGGATTAGTCTGGACATTACAACCCGAAAAGAGGCGGAGATCCTGGCGCGACAGCAGCGCGACGAACTTGAGGAGCTCAGGGAGCAGAAGACCGCATTGCTTGAGAAAGAAGTTGCGGAGCGCGCCAGGCTCGAACGCGAGGTGATCGAGAGTTGTGCCCGCGAACAACGGCGGATTGCGTATGATTTGCACGACGGCGTGGGGCAACAATTGGTTGGCATAGCTCTAAGCGCGAAACTGCTTGAAGAACAGTTGCGGTCGAATCACCGCGCAGAAGCCGAGAAAGCCTCTGCAATAGTGAAGCTCGCCAATCAAGCGGCCAGGCAGACACGACTGACCGCACGCAGTCTCGAAGGCGCTGACGGAGTGGGTGATTTGAAAACGGCCCTGGAGGCGCTGGCAATGAACATGAGTCAGAATTGCCGGGTGAAAAGCATGATCAAAGCCAATGCGGCCTCGCTGCCAATTAGCGCGCCGGTAGCGGCTCAACTTTACCGGATTGCACAGGAAGCAGTGCATAACGCGATCGAGCACGGTGCCGCTCGCGAGGTACTGATTCAGCTCGCATTGGGTAATCGCGATATGGTCCTAACCGTGCGAGATAACGGGCAGGGTTTCGAGGCCAAGACAAACGGGTATGGCATGGGGCTTCGAATTATGCGCTATCGCGCGCAGTGTATTGGCGGTTCATGCCATGTGCACACCGCCCACAATAAAGGCACTGTTGTTCATTGCCGGGTCCCGCTGGAAGCGCAGCCTTCCCTCTCTATGATCTCATGAATGCAATAATACAAACCGAAAGAAAATCGTCCGTAGTCGTTGTGGAGGACCATCCGGTGCTCTGCGATGGGCTCAAACAGTTAATCGATAGCCAGCCGGACCTCCTCTGCGTCGGAGTCGCAGACGACATCTTGAGCGCCAAACGCCTCGTTGAAGAATGCAAACCCGATCTGATGGTTCTCGATTTGCGTTTGAAAACCGGCGACGCGCTTGACTTCATCAAAACATTGCGGGCCGAATGTCCTGAAGTAAAGGTGCTCGTGCTATCGCAATACGATGAATTAATTTTCGCCGAGCGCGCGCTCCGTGCCGGCGCCTTCGGTTACATCATGAAGGAAAACACCACCGATGAGGTGCTGCGAGCGGTGCGCAAAGTCCTTGCCGGCGACTTGTATTTTAGCGAAAGAGTCGCCGCAGCCATAGTGCAGCGAACGTTGCGCGAAAAACCGACTGCCTCGCGTAACGGCGTCGAGCGCCTGTCGGATCGCGAGATGCAGGTGTTTCAACTTCTGGGCGCTGCATACAGCCCCCGAGAGATTGCCGAGCAATTTCATCTTAGCCGCAAAACCGTCGAGACCCACTGCGAAAAAATTAAGCATAAGCTGAACCTGCAAACCGCTGCTGAACTTAAGCGGTTTGCGCGAAAATGGGCCGCCGAAAACTTGGGCCCCTCCGAACCTTGGGTGGGAGCGCCAATCACAAAGCGATCGATAGAGGCGGTAGGATAATCGCGATGTCGTTGCGCGCGTCGGGCATGCATCGATAACTTGTCTATCGCCAGTTGATTTGCAGTTCGCGACGCCGCGAATGCATTTGAATTCGCTCAGGGTAAGGTGTGATGCACCTACCTAACGAAAAGTTTCATATCTGGGTAAGGTCCGTCACGAAGCCAAACGCGTTACAGTTGGAAAACCCGTGGTGCAAATCCAGTGACAGCGCACTGTCGTTAATAACGCGACTAAATTTCTTAGGGAAACACAGACGTTCGTCGTAGGTGGAAATCAACGCCCTCAATCAGGAGGGCAGCTTGGAAACTTCGCTCCGTAGTTCTCGTAGAACGGCGGTGAAATGGAAAACCCATTTTAGATGAAATATTTCCCCGAACGATTGCGATAGCGGTTGCTCGAATCATCTATACAAACCCGTCTTGGACCGGCCCTGGGAATAGGCTCCCCCAGACAAAAATCAAAAGAAAGAAAACTAAATGAAAGCAAATAAAAAATGTATATGGATCGCCTTTGTCGCGGTTCTGGCATTTTGTAGTACTTTTCGTGCCGATCCGCCGCTTCCAGGCGCGATCTTCACCACCGACAGTACTTGCACCGAGGTGAACCAAAACATCTTTGATAACAAAGAAGATGTTTACATCGATGGTGGTCCGGCGCATCCCGGCGCTGCCGGCCTGCCGGATGGCAGTTACTGCGTGCAAGTCACCGACCCGAGCGGCGCGACCGTTCTGGGCAAGAGCGATCCAGGGGCGGTCACTGTTGTCGGCGGTGAATTCGTTCAATGTTATCAGCTCACTTCGATCCTAAAGACAGGTTCCAGTGGCTTCACGGTTCCCGGGTACGATGACACGCCGAATCCAGGTGGAGAGTACAAAGTTTGGGTCAGCACTGATTGCGACTTCGTCAATAACAGCACGAAGACCGATAATTTCCAGGTCAACAATACAAACGGCACGCCTACGCCAACTCCAACGGCAACCCCTTCGCCCACTCCTTGTCCTAAGGGCTGGTGTTGTGTCACTACGTTTTACGACGCGAACACCAACGGCATCCAGGATAACGATGAACAGGAGCTGGTGGGATGGCAATTCCGTCTCTTTAGTCACAACAACTTGCAGGTTCACAAACAAACGCCCCTGTGTGCATACGTCCGTGTAGGCCTCTACAGTTTCGTTGAACGGCAGCCGAACGAACCGAATTGGGTTCCCACTACTCCTTATGGGGTGGAAGAGGACGTGGACACCGATTACACGGAGCACGTCATCTTCGGCAATGTCTCTTTAGGTGCAGGCGGCGCTAATGAGGGCTCTTTCTGGACTAGTCGGGACAATTGGGCACTCATCACACCGGCCGACCTAACCTTCCTGTCCAGTTTGTATCTGCGAAACGCTAACGGTGCAGACTTCAATCCGGCGACCACCAAAGCTTTAGCCAACTGGCTGGCGAAGTCCAACACCACCAACATGGCTTATGCGTTGTCGGCCCAATTGGCGACGATGCAGCTTAACGTGCGACACAACTTCGTGAACGGAAGCGCTATGGTGTATGCTCCAGGATTATTGCCTTACAGCACGGCCGGCCTGAACAGCGCTGGATTCATCAGCATCAATGACTTGATGGCGGCTGCTGCTGCTGAGATACAAGCGCACGGCCTGACCACTTCCGGCAGTCCCGACCGGGCTGTCCAGGAGGCACTGAAGGATACATTGGAGGCCGCGAACAACAACAAGACCTTCGCCCAGTCTTCGCCTGCCACGTTCACCTTCGGTGATTGAAGAAACGCAACGCTCTCGAAGTTAATTAGATCTTAGAAAAACGAAGGGCTCTCCTGAAAAAGGAGAGCCCTTTTGCTTGATCATGGGCTGCCGACAGATTGGGGCTTTCGTAGCCACCGTGTTGCATGTCGTCCAACATCGCCGACTGCACTCCTTTCATCTGGATTTCATTCGTGCTATTCGCGAATCGAACTGGTGGACGCCCTTGACATAAGTTGAAAACCGCGACGGGTAGCGGCGAGCGAGCCAGAGACGCGCGGCAGTTTCAAATCAGTGGGTCAAATCTATCCGAAGTTTTTTCGTAACCTCGGCTAGCAAATTTCGCATATGAACATAGAGGGACGGCCCCCAACGCCTGAAGGTGGATAAACGGTGTGAAGTGGACAAAGGGGCCGCGGCTAACCGTCGCGGCCCCGACGCCGTTGATGCTCACGAGTTGCCGAGCGTCATCAACGCAAATTTCGAGAGGCTTCGGCAAGGCACTCAAGACACACAGCTTGGCTAAATTTCTCGACTCAGGACCACGTGATAAGGCGCAGTTCGTGCGCTTGCATTAGACCAGGGTGTATCGGTACGACGCGGACGCTGAAGCCGTAGGTGCCGCTTTCAGTCGCGGGAACACTGCCCTGGTAAATGTAGTTTCCGTTGCCGTCGGCTTGGCTACTCTGATTTAGCACTGTGGCGGTGGGATTGTGGAGGTTGCCGTTGTCCACTTCGCCGTGATACGCTTCCACGCGCACGTGTCGCGGGTCGACCCCGCCCAGATGCACGCGCGCGCTGATCTGCAAGGATTCGCCGACCGAAATACTCTCTCGATCTTTGTTGGTTACTTGCACGTCCGACACCTGCACTTGGGGCCAATCCTTTCGCATCTGCGTTTTCCATTGGCTGAGGTGCGTCGCTGCGCTGGAGCCGTCGCTAGAAAGATTTTCGTACGCTTCGGCCGCGGGAATATAAAGTTGCTCGGTGTATTCTTTGACCATGCGCTGCGTGTTAAACACGGGCGTGACGCTGCGAATCGATTCGCGCATTAGTTGCAGCCAGGCGAGGGGAAGTTTGCCGTCTGGTTTGGCGTAATAAAGCGGGACGATTTGGTTTTCGAGTAATTGATACAGGCTGTTGGCGTCCACTTCGTTTTGAAATTCCGTGGTGCCATTATCAATCTCGGCGCCGATCGCCCAGCCGTTGCTGCCGCTGTAACCTTCGCGCCACCAGCCATCGAGCACGCTAAGATTGATCCCCGCATTCGGCGCCGCTTTCATTCCGCTGGTGCCACTCGCTTCCAGCGGGCGCAGCGGATGGTTAAGCCACAGATCGACGCCTTGGACGAGTCGGCGCGCGATGTAGCTATCGTAGTCTTCTATAAAGACAACGCGGTTCTCCAAGCCGGGCTCGCGCGCGAGTTTGTAGACTTCCTGGATCAGCCCCTTACCTGCTTCATCGCGCGGATGTGCTTTGCCGGCGAAAATGAATTGTACTGGGCGCGTCGTATCGTTCACCAATCGCTTCAGTCGTTCCTTGTCGCTGAACAAGAGCGTGCCGCGTTTGTAAGTGGCGAAACGGCGCGCAAAGCCGATGGTTAAAATCTCCGGATCAAGGATGCGATTTATTCTGCGAATTGACTCCGGCGATTCGCCCAGTCGTTCGCGCCGCTGCCGTTCGCGGTCGCGAACAAAATCGATGAGGCGACGTTTAAGGCGTTGATGCGTCTCCCAAAGTTGCGCGTCGGGAATATCGATGACGCCGCGCCAAAAATCAGGTTCAGTCAGGTGCTCCTCCCAATCGCCGAGATGCTTGCGATAAAGTGCCGCAAATTCCGGTGCCATCCACGTCTTCGTATGAACACCATTTGTGATGCTGGTAATTGGCACCTCATGGATTGGAACGCCCGTCCAGACATCTTTCCAGAGCGATCTGCTTACTTCGCCGTGCAATTTACTGACACCATTCGCGTGGCGACTGAGCCGCAGTGCCAGGATAGTCATACTAAACGGTTCGTCGGGGTTGAGGCGCGTGTGACCGAATGAGAACAGCTCGTCGAATGGAACGTTGAGTTCCTTTGCAAATTTCCCGAAATATTTTTGCATCATCTCCCGCGAGAAGGAGTCGTTGCCGGCTGGAACCGGCGTGTGCGTGGTGAAAACATTGGCCGCCGCCACGACTTGCAGTGCCGAATAAAAATCGAGCTTTTTTTCGACCACGTTCAGACGGATCCGCTCTAGCGCGAGAAACGCCGAGTGCCCTTCGTTCATATGAAACACGTCCGGATGGATCCCGAGCGCGGTGAGAGCTTTCACGCCGCCGATCCCGAGCATGATTTCCTGGCGCATCCGCATCTCTAGATCACCGCCGTAGAGCTCCGCGGTT
>Ga0081455_10002302_pt1 | contig 22757 bp, 20 predicted proteins | sample TabmetS3T2R1_FD_70207 | JGI IMG/M metagenome (GOLD analysis project Ga0081455, IMG submission 70207) | Tabebuia heterophylla rhizosphere microbial communities from the University of Puerto Rico - S3T2R1 | ecosystem: Host-associated > Plants > Roots > Rhizosphere ...
AGTTTTAACCTTGCGGCCGTACTCCCCAGGCGGAGTGCTTAATGCGTTAGCTGCGGCACCGACGAGCATGCTCGCCGACACCTAGCACTCATCGTTTACGGCGTGGACTACCAGGGTATCTAATCCTGTTTGCTCCCCACGCTTTCGCACCTCAGCGTCAGTTGCGGACCAGTGAGCCGCCTTCGCCACTGGTGTTCTTCCCAATCTCTACGAATTTCACCTCTACACTGGGAATTCCACTCACCTCTTCCGAACTCAAGCCTGCCAGTTTTGAAGGCAATTCCGAGGTTGAGCCTCGGGATTTCACCCCCAACTTGGCAAGCCGCCTACGTGCGCTTTACGCCCAGTAATTCCGAACAACGCTAGCCCCCTTCGTATTACCGCGGCTGCTGGCACGAAGTTAGCCGGGGCTTCTTCTCCTGTTACCGTCATCATCGTCACAGGCGAAAGAGCTTTACAACCCTAAGGCCGTCATCACTCACGCGGCATGGCTGGATCAGGCTTGCGCCCATTGTCCAAGATTCCCCACTGCTGCCTCCCGTAGGAGTCTGGGCCGTGTCTCAGTCCCAGTGTGGCTGGTCGTCCTCTCAGACCAGCTACAGATCGTAGCCTTGGTAGGCTTTTACCCCACCAACTAGCTAATCTGACGCGGGCTCATCCTTTGGCGATAAATCTTTCCCGTTACCGGCTTATACGGTATTAGCTCGAGTTTCCCCGAGTTATTCCGTACCAAAGGGGAGATTCCCACGCGTTACTCACCCGTCTGCCACTCCCCTTGCGGGGCGTTCGACTTGCATGTGTTAGGCCTGCCGCCAGCGTTCGTTCTGAGCCAGGATCAAACTCTCAAGTTGATCCGGAGATGAGTTCCGAAGAACCCATCAAACCGTTCTGGCTGACCGCTTCCGCTCGCCATCGCCCGAAGGAAATGGACGAGCAATCGGAATTACGCTCAAAGCAATTGCGGTGGTTCTCCTGAGATTGCCCCAAAAGGGACAACCCAGAAAAACACGCGTTTGAACTTTGAAACGTAGTCAGCCGATGTTTCGTTTCGACGACCGTCCCCAATGGCTCCCGGCGATGCCGAGAACGTCGGAGATCGGTGGCGTCGAGCGACATCGCCGCCTACGCTTCCCTTTCTCAAAATCACGATGTCAAAGAGCCTCTTCGTGGGCGACGCCGGAGACAAAGGGTTAGCCCGCAACCATTGGCTGCGGACACAAGACCGCTTGATCACCGAGGACGACCGCGAAGACGCGCCAGCTCACCGAGCCATGACAGCGGGCGGCCAAACGCGAGGCCGGTTTATAGGCGCCGCTCACACCCCCTGTCAAGCCGACTTTAACGGGAAAGTGACGATTTATGGCAAACGGCCGCGCTCCAGATGCGAGCCATTTTTGCCCAATCGTTAAGCACATTCTGTCTCGCCCTGGCACGATGACTGCCCTCGTCCGGGCCAATCACCCGGCACGGCCGCCCCCGAAACGGCCCGTTACGGCTCCGCGAATCACGGGTGTTGCGCCGCAAAAGGTGGAGGTCTTTTTGGCGCGGAAATGTTCCTTGTTCGTTCGGCCTAAGTATCGGCGATAGCGCGATAATTTGCCATTTGAGTCGACGGATGCGATGGTTAGGTCTGAATGAATGACGTTATGTTGACAATCCTCCGGGGCGCCGTCATTTTGGCCGATGCCGTCTGTCGGCACCTGCGTTGCATGGGTCTCCGCGTTCCGTTCCGGGCTTTGAGCCGGTGGTGGTTCACGGGTCATCAATGTCTGGCCGTTAAGCTTTAGATCGTGCAAGTGGGCAGGCCGGCACACCCTTTTGGGGGGTCCAGCTGTAGGGTGGGAGAAACGGTGGGTGCGAGCCGCACAGTGGGTATCTGACCAGCTCCGACGTTTGCCTTTGTCTCAGCGCATGGTTTCTGCGCGTGAGTCCGTGCGCAACGTCTCTTGCAGCAAGAAGCCCGCCGCATCGCGCAGCTCGCAAGTCCGCACGCCCAATTCCCCTCGCTCGCTCGCATCTCATCTGAGCGCGTCTGTCGCGATGGCCGCTTTCATCGGTGGATCGGCGTGTCTCGCCGTCATCCCCGAGCTTCCCGGCGCACACAATGCGCTGGCGCAGCCTCATCACTCTTCACGCTTTGCGCTGGCCTTCACCAAGGAGACGCCGCCCGTCGTCGCGGCATCGCTGTCTGAGGGCGCCGGCGATCTTCTCGTCAACACACTTCGTCCGGGTACGGTCGATGATCTGTCGATCGCGGAATCGCAGCCGCGTACGACCGCCGTTGTCGCCCGCAGTGGTGATACGCTGGCCGGCATTCTCGTCGAGGCGGGCGCCAATCCGGCCGAAGCTTTCGATGCCGTGGAAAGCCTGCGCAGCGTGTTCAATCCGCGCAAGATCCGCGCGGGCCAGGAAATCGAGATCACACTCGCGCCTGCGGACGCCGTCGAGTCCGCGAGCGCGCTCGTGCCGGACGATGAGCCGGAGCAGCCGACCGCGCGTCTCCTTGGCTTCAAGCTGCAGCCCACGGTCACGCAATATATCGAGGTCAATCGCCCGGATGGCGGCGGTGAGTTCCAGGTCTCCGCGATCAATCGCGAGCTCAAGGAAACGCCGGTGCGCGTCAGCGCCACCATCGACTCGAGCTTGTTCCTTACCGCATCGGATCTCGGTGTTCCCAACGAGGTCATCGTCGATTTGATCCGGCTCTACTCCTACGACGTCGACTTCCAGCGCGAAATTCAGAAGGGTGATTCCTTCGAAGTGATGTTCACGCGCATGGAAGATGAAGAAGGCAAGGCGGTCGCCGAGGGCCATATTCTCTATGCCGCGCTGACAACCGGCGGAAAGACGCGCCGTTTGTGGCGCTTCGCCACCGCGAAGGATGCCGTCGCCGATTACTATGACGAGACGGGCCGCAGCGCGAAGAAGTTCCTGATGCGCACGCCGGTCGACGGCGCCCGCCTGACATCGGGCTTCGGCATGCGCCTGCACCCGATCCTCGGCTATTCCAAGATGCACAAGGGCGTGGATTTCGCCGGCCCCGTCGGCACGCCGGTCATGGCCGCCGGTAACGGCGTCGTGGAATTCGCGGGGCGGAACGGCTCCTACGGCAACTACGTCCGGCTGCGCCACTCGAACGGCTATCGCACTGCCTACGCACATCTCAGCCGGTTCGCCAAGGGGCTGAAGCAGGGCGCCCGCATCCAGCAGGGCGACGTCATCGCCTTCATTGGCACCACCGGCCGCTCGACCGGTCCGCATCTGCATTACGAGGTTCTGGCCGACGGCAACCAGGTCAATCCGATGAGCGTGAAGGTGCCGACGGGCTCGAACCTGGAAGGGCGCGATCTCACGGCGTTCCAGACGACGCGCACCTCCATCGAGCAGGAATTCGCGACGGCGAAGGATCTCGGCAAGCTCACGACCGCCGGCCTCGTCACACCGAGCACCACGGTCCGGCAGTAACAGCAATCAAAATTCGGATATCCCTGTCGGGCGGGACGTTCGTTCCGCCGATGACTTAGTCTTGCGCCGTGCCCGTCCATTCGTAGTCGATATCCGGCTGTCTCCAGAGCGCTTCCACACGTGAAACAAGGCCGTCGTCATTGATGTAATTGATGATGACCATCTGGATGGGGACGATCTTTTCCTTCGACCACGGCTCCGCAGAGTCTATTTCCGTTACATGAAGATAGGCGCGGCGACCGTCCGGCGACGCCGTGATGTCGTGGACAAAGCTTTCGCTAATTCTCGGCTGGGTCGGGCGAACCTCGCGCAGGAACGCGATGTAGTTGTCACGGCCATGGATTTCGTTGTTCGCATCCCGGTCGCGCACACCGATCCGAACCATGTCCGGCGCGAGGTGTGAAGCGGCCGCCTCGAAATCGCCTTTGATGAAATCCACCCACCATCTCGCTCGCTTGATGGCATTGGCTTGATCGGGCATTTGCCGCTCCCTTCCTAGCGTTCGGGCTCGATCATCTCCAGGTCGAGGTCTTTCGTAAACACCTCACAGGGCGCGCGCAGCCACATCTCTCCTAGGGATAAGAGATGTGGCTGCTCTGTCTTCGGGAAGCGCCTTAGGCCGCAGCGCGCTCGGCGGCGCGGCCGTTGATGGTGAGGCCGCGCTCGTTCGCCGAGATCTTCACGCGATCACCCTCGCTGATCGTGCCTTCCAGAATGAGCTGCGCCAGCGGGTTTTGCAGATTGCGCTGGATGACCCGCTTTAGGGGACGTGCACCATAGACCGGGTCGTAGCCGGCTTCAGCGAGCCAATGTTTCGCCTTGGCGTCGAGATCGATCGTGATGTTCCGATCCCGGAGCAGTTTGTCGAGATGCTTGACCTGGATCGTGACAATCGTGTCCATCTGGGCGCGTGTCAGCCGGTGGAACAGAATGATCTCGTCGAGCCGGTTCAGGAATTCGGGCCGGAAATGCCCGCGCACCACGCCCATGACCTGATCGCGAACGGCTTCCGAATCCTGCCCCTCGGGTTGAGCCGCCAGGAATTCCGAGCCCAGGTTCGACGTCAGAATGATGAGCGTGTTCTTGAAGTCGACCGTGCGGCCCTGTCCGTCCGTCAGGCGTCCATCATCGAGCACCTGCAGCATCACGTTGAAGACGTCGGGATGCGCCTTTTCCACTTCGTCGAACAGAATGACCTGATAGGGCCGACGCCGCACGGCTTCCGTGAGCGCGCCGCCTTCGTCGTAGCCGACATAGCCGGGCGGCGCACCGATCAGGCGCGCGACCGAATGCTTCTCCATGTATTCCGACATATCGATCCGGCAGATCGCCTGATCGTCGTCGAACAGGAAGGCGGCGAGCGCCTTGGTGAGCTCCGTCTTGCCGACACCGGTGGGCCCAAGGAACAGGAACGAGCCGATCGGGCGGTTCGGATCCTGCAAGCCAGCCCGCGCGCGCCGCACAGCGTTGGAGACGGCCGCCAGCGCTTCGTCCTGGCCGACCACGCGTTCGCGCAGGCGGTCTTCCATCTTGAGCAGCTTTTCGCGCTCGCCCTGAAGCATCTTGTCGACGGGAATGCCGGTCCAGCGCGAGACGACCTGGGCGATGTGCTCCTCGGTCACTTCCTCCTCGACCATGGCACCTTTGGTGCTCGCCTCGAGCGCCTTCAGCTTCTTTTCGAGATCGGGGATGATGCCGTAAGCGATTTCGCCCGCGCGCGCGAGATCGCCGCGCCGCTGCGCGATTTCCAGATCCTGGCGCGCCTTTTCAAGCTCGCCGCGCAGCTTCTCTTCCTCGCCGAGCTTGTTCTTCTCGGCCTGCCAGCGCGCGGTGAGATCGGACGATTTCTTTTCGAGATCCGTGAGCTCGGTCTCGAGCTGCTGAAGCCGTTTGACGGACGCGGCATCAGACTCCTTCTTCAAGGCCTCGCGCTCGATCTTGAGCTGCATGATGCGCCGGTCGAGCTCGTCCAGCTCCTCGGGCTTGGAATCGACCTGCATGCGCAGGCGGCTGCCCGCCTCGTCCATGAGATCGATCGCCTTGTCCGGCAGGAAGCGATCGGAGATATAACGGTGCGACAAGGTCGCTGCGGCAACGAGGGCCGCATCGGTGATGCGCACGCCGTGGTGAACCTCGTATTTCTCCTTCAAGCCGCGCAGGATCGAGATCGTGTCCTCGACGGTCGGCTCATTGACGAAGACAGGCTGAAAGCGCCGCGCAAGAGCCGCGTCCTTCTCCACGTGCTTGCGATATTCGTCGAGGGTCGTGGCGCCGACGCAATGCAGCTCGCCGCGCGCGAGCGCCGGCTTGAGCAAATTGGACGCATCCATCGCGCCCTCTGCCTTGCCCGCGCCCACCAGCGTGTGCATCTCGTCGATAAAAAGGATGGCATCGCCCGTGCTGGTCAGCTCGGACAGAACGGCCTTGAGGCGTTCCTCGAACTCGCCGCGATACTTCGCGCCGGCGACCAGCGCCCCCATGTCGAGCGCGAGCAGGCGTTTGTCTTTCAGAGATTCCGGAACATCGCCATTGACGATGCGCAGCGCCAAACCTTCGACGATCGCCGTCTTGCCGACGCCGGGCTCGCCGATCAGCACCGGATTGTTCTTGGTGCGCCGCGACAGAACTTGAATGGTGCGCCGGATTTCCTCGTCGCGACCGATCACTGGATCGAGCTTGCCGTCGCGCGCCGCTTCGGTCAGGTCGCGCGCGTATTTCTTGAGCGCGTCATAGGCCTGCTCGGCGCTCGCACTGTCGGCCGTGCGGCCCTTGCGCATATCGTTGATCGCGGCGTTGATCGCTGTAGGTGTAAGCCCCGCATCCTTCAGAATGCGCGCGGCGTCGGTGCCCTCCGCCATCGCCAGCGCCTGAAACAAGCGCTCGGCGGTGACGAAGCTGTCATTCGCCTTCTTGGCAAGAGCCTCGGCGCCGTCGAACAGGCGCGCCGTCTCGGGCGCGAGGTAAAGCTGGCCGGCGCCACCGCCCTCGACCCGCGGCAGCTTGGCAAGCGCGGCCTCTGTCGCCTTGAGTGCAGCCTCCGGGCGCGCGCCGGCGGCGCGCATCAAGCCGGCCGCCAGACCCTCCTCATCGTCGAGCAAAACTTTGAGCAGGTGCTCGGGTGCGAACCGTTGGTGGCCCGAGCGGACCGCCAGGCCCTGTGCCGACTGAACGAAGCCGCGCGCCCGCTCCGTGTACTTCTCGAAATCCATTGCTTAAACCCTCCAAGCTCGTCGGTGGGAGCCGTCCATAGTCTGGCACGACCCACATTGCGCCTTGTCAAAGATCGGCCCGTAAAAGGCACCGATCCCGGCTTATGTGTGCACCGCGGCGCGGGACCACAAGGCCTCGACCGTCGCTTTGAAGCTTGTTAACGCATACGCGCGCCACCCGCCCGGCGAGAGCGACGTGACGCGCTCCGAACGCGCGGGAAAACCGGAAAGAGGGTTAGGCGGAGACGGGATCGGCCTCCTCGCCGTCCTCGGCCCCTTCGCCCTCGCTCTCCTCGTCGTCCTCTTCGGGCCCCTGCAGGCGCGGGCCGGGCTGCGGACCCTGGCCGTCGTGCTGAGGCATGCCGTTCGGCCGGCCGTTGTTGTAGCCGCCATTGGCGTTCTGGAACGAGTTGAGCAGGCGGAAATAATGCTCCGCATGCTGAAGATAGCTCTCGGCGCCGACCCGGTCGCCTGACGCATTCGCATCGCGCGCGAGCGCTTGATATTTTTCGTAGATATGCGCGGCGGTGCCGCGGATTTTCACATCGGGCCCGCTCGAGTCGAAAGTGCGGCCCATCATGTTATGTGGCTTGCGCCCGCGGCGCGCGCGCTTGGAATTGTTTTGTCCCGGCCTCATCTGCCCAAAACCATGTGTTGAGTCTCACTCATCTGCCGCGAGTCCAAGATCCTACCGACCTGCCTCGACGGCACTGCCCATTACCCAGCGGAAAAATGCATCATCCCGGTTATCGGGTCCGACGGCGGATCCCAATTCCAATTTCGGGCCCGCTACACTTCGTGCAATCGTATCGCTGTTGAGATCAAAGGCCTCTAGCCTTGCCGCACCAGCGGCCGACGAAGCCGACGACATTCAGATCCCCCCACAAACTAGCCGCTCGCCCGGCCTATTCCAACTCTTTTTTTAGGACGTGCCGGACGCCAAAAGCGCTCGCGGCCGACCGCTCAAATCTTCAACAAAATTGCGCGTCGCAAGCCCCGCCGCCTGGGCGAGCGCCGCAACATGGCACCCCTGCCCTTCGCCGAACTCGACCGCCACGATGGCTCGGGGCGCAAGGCGCGCGGCAAGACCCGCGAAGAGACGGCGATAGGCGTCGAGCCCATCGGCACCGCCGGATAGCGCGGCGAGCGGCTCATAACGCGCGACATCGGGCGCAAGTGTCGCAATGTGGTCATCTGGAATGTAGGGCGGATTCGAGACGACAACGTCGAACTGGCTTGTAAGCGCACTCGCCCAATCCGCACAGAGCCACGAGGCGCGCGCGCCCAGGCCCAAGACTCCGGCCGTCGCCCGCGCCCGTCCGAGGGCGTGTTCGCTGCGGTCGACGCCCACGCCCACGGCGTTCGGCCACTCCGCGAGCAGTGCCATGAGCAGACATCCCGAGCCCGTGCCGAGATCGAGCACGCGCCGCGGGGCACGCCGCTCGGGCAGCGCCGCGAGCACCGCTTCGATCAAGGCCTCGCTGTCCGGCCGCGGGATGAGCACGTTTCGGTCGACCCCGATCTCGAGCGACCAGAACTCGCGGCGGCCCGTGAGATAGGCGACCGGCTCGCGCGCAAGCCGCCGAACGAGAAGGGCCTCGAAACGGCACTGCTCATCCGCGCTGAGACGCCGGTCCCGCGCGGCCCAGATCTCCTCGGATGGAAGCCCCGTCACATGGGCGAGCAGAACACGCGCATCGAGCGCCGCGGTTTCGATGCCCGCATCCGACAGGGCCTTTGCGGCGGACGCCTGTTGCGTGCCGACGAGGGTCATCACGCCGCGTCCTCACCCATGGCCGCTAGACGCGCGGCCTGGTCTTCCGTGATCAGCGCCTCGATCAATTCGTCCAGGCATTCGCCGGTCAGCACGCGGTCGAGCTTGTACAGGGTCAGATTGATGCGGTGATCGGTGACGCGGCCTTGCGGAAAATTGTAGGTGCGGATGCGCTCGGAGCGATCACCCGACCCGACCATGCCTTTGCGTTGCGCGGCACGCTCGCGGTCAAGCTTTTCACGCTCCATCTCGAACAGGCGCGCGCGCAAGACCTTCAAACCCTTCGCCTTGTTCTTGTGCTGGGATTTCTCATCCTGCTGCGACACGACGAGGCCGGTCGGCAGATGCGTGATCCGCACCGCGCTGTCCGTCGTGTTCACCGACTGGCCGCCCGGGCCGCTCGCGCGGAAGACGTCGATGCGCAGATCCTTTTCGTCGATCACGATGTCGACCTCTTCCGGCTCGGGCAGCACCGCGACCGTTGCCGCGGAGGTGTGGATGCGCCCCTGCGTCTCGGTCGCCGGCACGCGCTGCACGCGGTGTACGCCGGCCTCGAATTTGAGCCGCGCGAAGACGTGTTTGCCGGAGATGGAAATGATCGCTTCCTTCATGCCGCCGACGCCGCTTTCGCTGAGCGACAGCGTCTCGACCTTCCAGCGCTTTCCCTGCGCATAGCGCTGATACATGTTGAGGAGATCGGCCGCGAACAGCGACGCCTCGTCGCCGCCGGTGCCGGCGCGGATTTCCATGATGACGTTGAGATCGTCCGCTGCATCGCGCGGCAGGAGCAGAATTTGAATTTCCTGCTCGATCTCGGGCAGACGCGCCTTCAGCGCCGAAAGCTCCTCCTCGGCCAGTGCGACCATCTCACGATCCGTGTCGCCGGCGCCCAGCATCTCCTGCAGGCTTTTCATCTCGTCATTCGCGGCGCGCCAGCGCTCGGCCGCCTCAACCACCGGGCCAAGCTCCGCGTGCTCTTTCGACAGGCGCACGAAATCCTCGCGCGCGAGATCCGTCGCGAGCGACGTCTCAATGGATTTGTAGCGCTCGACGAGCTGCGTCAGTTTCTGTTCTGGAATCACAAATGGCTCCAACGAGCGCGGTTCTTAATTCCGCTTAGACCAACCCCCAGACGCCCACCTGCGACAGGCTCCTCAGGATGAGGCAATAGGGCTTGGCAAAATAAACTCCAACCTCATCAGGAGGCCACACAGTGGCCGTCTTGACGGATGGCCACGCGCCCAGTTTCCAAGAGAATAGCTATGACGCTTCGGCGAGACTTGGCTTTGCGGGCGCGCCCGTCCCACGCTGCTTCTCGATTTCGGCCGCCCGTTTCTCGACCAGCTCCACGATATGGTCGACCATGCGGGCATTGTCCATCTTGTGGTCGGGCTTGCCCGCCACATAGACCATGCCGGCACCACTGCCGCCGCCGGTGAAGCCGATATCGGTCTCTCGCGCCTCGCCCGGACCGTTCACCACGCAGCCGATGATCGACAGCGACATGGGCGTCGCGATATGGGCGAGCCGCTCTTCCAGCGTTTTGACCGTCTCGATGACGTTGAAGCCCTGACGCGCGCAGGACGGGCACGAGATGATGTTGACGCCGCGGGCGCGGATGCCGAGCGACTTCAGCATGTCGAAGCCGACGCGGATCTCTTCCACCGGATCGGCGGAGAGCGAGACGCGGATCGTGTCGCCGATGCCCGACCACAGGAGCATGCCCATGCCGATCGACGACTTCACCGTGCCCGGGATCATGCCGCCGGCTTCGGTGATGCCGAGATGAAGCGGATAGTCGCAGGCTTCCGCGAGTCCCTGATAGGCCGCAACGGCGAGGAAGATGTCCGACGCCTTGACTGAGATCTTGAACTCGAAGAAGTCGTTGTCTTCGAGAATGCGGGCGTGATCGAGACCGCTCTCGATCATCGCTTCCGGACAGGGCTCGCCATATTTCTCGAGCAGATCCTTTTCGAGCGAACCCGCGTTCACGCCGATGCGCATCGAGCAGCCGTGATCCTTTGCCGCCTTGATGACGTCGCGCACACGCTGGGCCGAACCGATGTTGCCCGGATTGATGCGCAGGCACGCCGCTCCCGCCTCGGCCGCCTCGATGGCACGCTTATAGTGGAAATGAATATCGGCCACGATCGGAACCTTGGCCGCGCGGACGATGGTCTTCAGCGCCGCGGTCGACTCCTCGTCCGGGCAGGAGACGCGCACGATGTCGGCGCCCGCGTCTTCGAGCTTCCGGATCTGATCGATCGTGGCGCGGGCATCCGACGTCAGCGTGTTGGTCATGGACTGGACGGCGATCGGCGCGTCGCCGCCGATCGGCACGGCGCCCACGTGAATTTGCCGGCATTTGCGGCGGTGGATCTCCCGATAGGGTCTCACACTCATCCGATCTCAATCCCTTCAGCAACTCGCCCCCGAGTCAGCGGCGCGGATCCTAATCTAGCATAGCGGATTTGCCCAAGCCCCGAGGCCTAATGACCCGGTCCGGGCGATGGCTGAGGCGCCACCTGCGGCTTGGGAGCCGGCGCTTTGGCCGAGGGCGTCCCGGACGGGGCAGCCGCAGCGGGTGCTGCCGAAGCCGGAGGACTCGCGGGCGGATTCAAGGCTTCCTGGGCGCGGCGGGTCTCTGCGTCCTGCGCGGCCGCCCGCTCCCCAATGGCCTGGGGTGAGAGGGAGAAGTTGATGAGCGCGGTGCCCACCGGCCCGACCCGGCCCAGGGAACGCCCATCGAACTGGAGCTCAAGCGCCCCGGCGTTGCGTGTGACCAGGATCAGACCATCGCGGTTCGGCACGCGATAAACATCGCCCGCATTCATCTTGACGTTGATCAGCGGCTCGCCCGTCGTCGTGTCCTCGACGCGGACGAACACGCCCGGCACCAGGGCCTTGATTGCGACGCGCACATCCGGCGACGTGGCGCCGAGCACGCGGCCGGTCAGGTTCACCGGGGCGGCCGGGGCAGCAACCGATGGGGAGGGCGGCGCGGCGGCTTGCCCGGGCGGCAACGGCGGCACGCGCGTTGTGGGCAGCGCCGCCAAGGCGGGATCGGCGGTCGTCGAAGCCGGCGCGTTGGCTTCGGTTTGTTCGAGGGATGCCGGCGGCTGGTCCTTGGACGAACCTTGGCCGCCCAGCAGCTGGTCGGCGGATTGAGAGAGATAGAACGCGCCCCAAAGGGTCGCGCCCATCAGGACCGCGAACAGAAGGACCCAGCCATAAGGCATGCGGGCCTCTTCCTGCGCGTCGGGAAACACCAGAGCCGGGTCCTGCTGCGGCGTCGCGACCGCCAACGCACCGATCTCTTCCTTGAAGCGAGCGACGAGAGCAGCCGCATCGAGCCCCAGATATTCCGCATAGCTGCGCACGAACCCGACGGCATAGGCACGCGCCGGCAGCCGGTCGTTCAGACCTTCCTCCAGCGCCTCCAGATGGTCGCGCCGGATCTTGAGCGCTCCGGCCACTGTGCGGATGTCCTCGCCGACCCGGAGACGGGCCGCGCGAAGCTCTTCGCCCACAGACCGTTCAGGCTCGCCGCCCTCGGGAACCTCTCTCAGATGCAGCCGCCGGCGCTCGGCCGTGCGGTCGGGGTCCAGTGGCAGCCGCGTGACTTTTTCCATGCCAAATTTCCGCTCGGGCTCGGCTTTTCGGCCGGTCCAGACGTCCAGCGTCAGAGCTTTGCTCAGGAAGATTAATTAGTTCAGAAGGATGGCGGAATGAAGACGTGGTTCGTTAAATCGCCACAGATTCCCGTTCGGCGAACGCCTTGAGCTCTGCCCTGAGACTATGGAGAGGGCTATCGAGCAGGGGCAGCAGATGCGCCTTGAGCCGGGCCGCATCGAGGCTCCGGATCATGAGCTTCACGGGGCCAAGCCCGGCCGGCGGCAGAGACAGGGATCTGAACCCCAAGGCAGCCAGCGCCATCGCTTCGAGAGGCCGGCCCGCCATCTCCCCGCAAAGGCTCACGGGCACGTTCTTCGCTGCACAGCTGCCCACGATCCCGTGGAGGAGACGCAGGAGCGCCGGGCTCAGCGAGTCATAGCGTGTCGCGAGCCGCGTGTTGCCCCGATCCGAAGCGAAGAAGAACTGCATCAGGTCGTTCGAGCCGACCGAAATGAAATCGGCCTGGGCGCAAAGCGCCTCGAGCTGCAGTGCAAGCGCCGGCACCTCGAGCATCACGCCGACGCGAACCTGTTCGGGCATATCCTGGCCCAGCCGCTTCCGGCGCTCGATCTCTCGATCTACAAGCCCGCGCGCGGCCTCGAACTCGGACACCTCCGTGACCATCGGGAACATCAGCGACAGGGGGCGGCCCACGGCGGCGGCGAGGAGGGCGCGCACCTGGTAGCGGAGCAGCGCGGGGCGATCGAGACCGATCCGGATTGCGCGCCAACCGATCGCGGGATTCTCCTCGCGCTCCTGGGCGAGATAGGGCAGCGCCTTGTCACCACCGAGATCGAGGGTGCGGAACAGCACGGGCCGCTGGCCCGCCGCCTCCAGCACGCGCTGATAGAGCGCCGTCTGCACGGACAGGCTCGGCATCGTTGCCGAGACCATGAACTGCAGCTCGGTGCGGAACAGGCCGATGCCTTCGCCGCCGGCTTGATCGAGCTGGGGCAGGTCCACCAGCAGTCCCGCATTGAGGTTGAGCTGAAGACGCACACCGTCTTTCGTGATCGCAGGCTCCTCACGGATCGCCGCGTATTGCGCCTGCTTGCGGGCGCGAAACCGCGCCTTTTCCGCATAGGACGAAATGACCTCAGGGGGCGGACGTATGTAGATCTCGCCCGAGTCGCCATCGGCGATGATCGCATCGCCCTGATTGAGCACGCCGATAAACTCCTCGAGACGACCGACCATGGGGATGCCCAGCGCGCGCGCCACGATGGCAACATGCGAGGTGGGCGATCCTTCCTCGAGAATGAGGCCGCGCAGCTTCTTGCGGTCGTAATCGAGCAGCTCCGCCGGGCCCATGCCGCGTGCACAGACAATCGCGTCGTCCGGCAAGGTCTCCACCGCGCCTAGGCGGTCGCGCCCGGTGAGCTCGCGCAGCAGGCGGTTAGCCAGATCGTCGAGATCATGCAGCCGCTCGCGCAGATAGTGATCGGTCTGGCGCATCATCCGGGCGCGCGTCTCGTTCTGCACCCGCTCGACGGCGGCCTCCGCCGTCAAACCGGAATCGACGGCCTCCGACAGACGGCGCACCCAGCCGCGGTCATTGGCGAACATGCGATAGGCTTCGAGAACGTCGCGGTGCTCGCCCGCGGCGCCGATCTCGCCCGACTCGAGCATGGTGTCGATCCATTCCCGGATGCTCTTGATCGCGCCGTCGAGTCGCTGACGCTCGAGGTCGATGTCGTCGGCGATCATCCGGTCGATCTCGACGCGCGGATCATGCAGGACGACGTAGCCCATCGCGATGCCGTCCGCCAAAGGCAGGCCCGTGAAGCGCACCGGATTTCTGTTTTGCGTGTCGACGTCGGCCAGCGCGCCACGCTCGAGCACAGCGCCCGACGCCACATGCTCGGCCAGGACGGTCGCGATGATCTGGAGCGCCTCGACCTCTTCCTCGTCGTAGTGGCGCTGCGTGCGGTTCTGCACCACGAGCACGCCGATGGTGAGACCCGCGCGCAGGATCGGCACACCCATCAGGGAGTGGAACGGATCCTCGCCCGTCTCCGGCTTGTAAGCGAAGTTCGGATGGGTCGGCGCATCGGCGAGGTTGAGCGGCTGCGCGGTGCGCGCGATTTCGCCCACGAGACCTTCACCGGGTTTCAGCGTCGTTCGGTGGACAGCGTCCTTGTTCAAGCCTTCGGTCGAGAACAGCTCGAGGGTCTTGTCCGTGCGCGCGAGATAGATCGAGCAGACCTCGGCCACCATGTTGGCCGCGATCATCGTGACCAGCCGGTCAAGACGCGCCTGAGCGCTGATCGGCAGCGCCATCAGCTCGCGCATGCGACGCAGCAGAACGCGCGGACCTGTGGCGGTCTGGGCGGTCATGCCGGCAGCGCTTTCACGTGTGACGTTTTCAACTTTGAGGTCATGGCGGCCTCGCGCATTCCCGATGGCGGGCACACCGCGCGGGTGGCACCCCCCGTTACCTCAGCGTCCATCCAGGCGCTTACGCCGCGTCGAGCCCGTAGGCGGAGTGCAACGCGCGAAGCGCCAGTTCCGTGTACTGAGCGTCAATGAGCACGCTGACCTTGATCTCCGACGTGGTGATGACCTTGATGTTGATGCCTTTTTCCGCAAGCGTCTGAAACATCGTCTTGGCGACGCCGGCATGGCTGCGCATGCCGACACCGATCACCGAGACCTTGGCAACGCCGTCGTCTGTCGAAAGACGCGCAAAGCCGATTTGCGCACGCGCGCCTTCGAGCAAGGAGACCGCCCGGTCGAGATCGGCGCGGCCCACGGTAAACGTCAGATCCGTGGTCTTTCCGTCGTCGGCCACGTTCTGCACGATCATGTCCACATTGACACCCTTGTCGGCGAGCGGACCGAAGATGCTGGCCGCAACGCCCGGCCTGTCGGGCACGCGCACAAGCGTGATCTTTGCCTCGTCGCGCGAATACGCTATTCCGCTCACCACGCCTTGTTCCACAATCTCATCCTCGTCACAAACAAGTGTCCCGGCCCTGTCGGCAAAGCTCGACACGACCTGCACCCTCACGCGATGCAGCATGGCAAGTCCGACGGAGCGGGTATGCAACACCTTGGCGCCGGCCGAGGCCAGCTCCAGCATCTCCTCATAGGCGATCTTATCAAGCTTGCGCGCCTTCGCAACGATGCGGGGATCGGCGGTGAAGACGCCTTCGACGTCGGTGTAGATGTCGCAGCGATCCGCATGAAGAGCCGCTGCCAGCGCCACGGCGCTCGTATCGGACCCACCGCGACCGAGCGTCGTGATTCGGTTGTCGGGACCAAGCCCCTGGAAGCCGGAGACGACCGCAACCTGCCCCTCTTTGAAACGATCAAGGAGAATGCGCGTATCGACGTCGACGATTCGGGCAGCTGCATGCGTATCATCGGTCCGCATGGGAATCTGCCAGCCCTGCCAGGACCGTGCGGGGATGCCCTCGGCCTGCAGCACAAGGGCGAGCAAGCCCGACGTGATCTGCTCGCCCGCCGCGACGACGGTGTCATATTCGCGCGCGTCGTGGACGCGGGCAGCATCGGTGCAGAACGCGACGAGCTGGTTCGTCGTCCCTGCCATCGCCGAAACGACGACCGCCACCTCATGGCCCGCCTCGACCTCGCGGCGCACGAGGCTTGCGACATGCCGGATGCGCTCCACATTGGCGACCGAGGTGCCGCCGAACTTCATCACCAACCGGGCCATGCCCTTCCCTCTTTCCGCCGTCTCGCGTCGCTTCTCGGGCGCTCCACGTCCTCGCACAAGGCTGGCCGGCGCGGTCAAAGCCGCGCTTCACTAGCAAGCCCGATGGGATCGGCCCTATGATCCGCCCCCATAGGCCTCGAAAGCGGCCACGCCAAGGCGGCGGTCGCGCCGATGCGGGACTCCCGCGAAGCGCTCCGAAAAAAAGCGGCCTATACATACTGTGGGGCCAACCGGGGCGCAAATGCCGCCTGACGGAAGGGTGTGTCGAGCTATGTCTGTTTCACTAGGAGAAGCCGATGCCCCAGGGACCAGCGTCGATCCCCAGGAGATCGAGAAGTTCTCGGCTCTTGCCGCCACCTGGTGGGATCCCAAGGGCCCATTTCGGCCACTTCACCTCATCAATCCGGTGCGGCTCGGCTTTCTGCGCGACCGCCTGATCCGGCGATTTGGGCGCGATCCACGGAGCCTCACGCCGTTCAAGGGCCTGAGCATTCTCGATATCGGGTGCGGCGGTGGCCTGTTATCCGAGCCCATGGCCAAGCTCGGGGCGCGCGTGACCGGCATCGATGCTTCGGCCCGCAACATCCGGATCGCGTCCGTGCATGCGGCGGAACGAGGGCTCGCGATCGACTATCGCTGCACGACGGTCGAGGCCATGGTCGCTCAGGGTCAGATGTTCGACGTGGCGCTCAATATGGAGGTCGTCGAGCACGTCGCCGATGTCGGCCAGTTCCTGCGCGATTGTGGCGCGCTCGTCCGGCCCGAAGGCGTGATGGCCGTTGCCACATTGAATCGGACGCCGAAGGCTTATGCGCTCGCCATCATTGCCGCCGAGCGGGTGCTCCACTGGCTGCCGCGAGGAACCCATCGCTACGACAAGTTCGTCAAGCCCGCCGAGCTTGCAGCGGCCCTCGACAGCGCCGGCTTCGATCCGTTGGAGTGGAGCGGCCTCACCTACCAGCCGCTCGAAGAGCGTTGGGGCCTCGGGAGCGATCTTTCGGTCAACTACATGATGCTCGCCGAGCGGCGCATCGCGGCAGGCTGATCCGTCTCAGGCGCGGATCACACGCTCGGCCGGCAGCACGAGATTCACGCGCGTTCCCTGGCCCAAGGCACTTACGACCTCGAGCGCACCGCCATGGAGCTCGGCGAGCGCACGGGCGATCGTGAGCCCAAGACCCAAACCCTCGAAGCGCCGCGCGAGGCGACTGTCGATCTGCTTGAAAGGCTCGAGCGCCATCTGAATCTTGTCCGGATCCATGCCGATCCCCGTATCCGCGACGAACAACGCGACACGTCCATCGTCGCGCAGCGTGGCGCCAAGATCGATCCGTCCATCGTGTGGCGTGAATTTTTGCGCGTTGGAGATCAGGTGGCGCAGGATCTGCCGAATTTTCCTCAAATCGACTCTGAGCGACGGCAGATCGGACTCGATGTCGATTGAAATGAGCGCCATGGGCGCCTCGCCGGCGGCCTGGTCACGCTGCAGCGGCACCACATCGTCAACGATCTCACCGACGGTCACGACCTCGTCGACGACCTTCTCGTCACCGCATTCGAGCCGAGACAGCTCGAGGATCGCGGAGATGACATGCAGGAGCTGCAATCCACTGTCGGCAATGTGGTTGGCGAATGTCTTGTATTGGGGATCGCCGAGCTCACCGAAACTTTCGTTTTGAAGAATTTGTGCGAAACCGATCACGGCATTCAGCGGCGTCTTCAGTTCATGGCTCATGGTGGCAAGGAAAGCGCTCTTGGCGCGATTGGCCTCTTCGGCGTGCTTGAGCGCGTCGCGTAAACGCGCCTCTGCGGTACGCCGCGCCGTTACGTCTTCGACCGTTCCCTCGTAGTAGAGCAGCACGCCTTGATCATCGCGCACCGCACGCGCGTTCTCGGCAATCCATAGCCGCGTGCCGTCGCGCCGCTTGATCTCCGACTCGAAGCTCGTGACCTTGTCGTTGGCGAGGAGCAGCGCCTGGAAATCGTCCCGGCGACGCGGGTCGACATAGAGGCAGCCGGCGATGTCGGTGAGCTCCTGGATCAGATGACCGGGCGAGTCGTAGCCATAGAGCCAGGCGAGCGCCGGGTTGGCTGCGAGATAGCGGCCGTCGGGCGTGGTGCGAAAGATGCCTTCTACGGCACCGTCGAAAAAAGCCCGGTAGCTCGCCTCGTCCAGCGGCTCGAGGGTTGCTGGCGTTCGTTTTTTCTCGGGTAATAGGTTTTGAGCTACCTGCCGCAAGGCCCGCTCGCCAGATTTAAGCACTGAACCGACCCCACGCTTTTCCCGGCGGGCCGGGCGTTGATGAGGCCATCTTTAATTGGAAGAGTTTAACAGCGTGTCAAACGAATTCCGCTTTTTCCGCAGGATTCCGCCGCTTTTTTAGGCACACTGATTAATTATTGCGCCGCGGCAGGGGTGGAAGGGGAGCGACCTTAACACCTTCCTCCAGAAGATTGCGCGCCTCGTCGGGGGTCGTTTCGCCATAAATGTCGCGAGCGTCGGCCTCGCCGTAATGGATGCGCCGGGCCTCTTCGGCAAAACGATCACCCACATAATCGCAATTCGCCTCGACATGCTGGCGCAGCTCGACAAGAAGTCGCTGAAGCTCCTCGCGACGCGCGGTGGTCGCGGAAACTGCGGGCACCTCCTTGCCGGTCGGCTCGGAAGGAAGCGGCGCTTCGGTCCGGGATCGAGAGATTCGCGGCGCCATCACGGCCTTTCGGACATCGTCGCTGCCGCAAGACGGACACAGCACAACCTTCTGGGCGCGTTGCTCGTCAAAGGCGGCGCTGTCTTTGAACCAGGCCTCGAACTCGTGATTGTCCGAACAGGTAAGCGAATAAACGATCATGGCTCTGACGCTGTAGGATCCAACGGATTAGGATCCTATCATAAAGCGCCGCTTCAAGCGGTCCAAGTACCTGTGCCTTAACGGGACATCAGGGGGAGACCGCCATGGGCCGCTCGAGCTGCCAGGCTGGAATCCGACTCCGGGCCTTTTGAACGTCCGCCATGTCCAGGTCGGCCAGGATGAGTCCGGGCTCGGTTCCGGCCTCGGCCCGCACATCGCCCCAGGGACCCACGACGAGGCTGTGCCCATAGGTCTCCCGGCCATCCGCATGCCGGCCGCCCTGGGCGGGGGCCATCACAAAGGCCCCGGTCTCGACCGCGCGCGCCCGCAGCAGGACATGCCAATGGGCCTCACCGGTCGTCTGCGTGAAGGCAGCCGGGACCAGGATCAGGCTGGCGCCTGCCTGAGCCAAACGGCGGTAAAGGGTCGGAAAGCGCAGGTCGTAGCAGACCGAAAGGCCAATCCGGCCCCAGGGCAGATCCGCCACCACCAGACGATCGCCCGGCGCAAAGGTCGCCGATTCGCGATAGGTCTGCCCGTCCCCCACCTCGACGTCAAACATGTGGATCTTGTCGTAGCGGGCGCGGACCTCGCCGTCCGGCCCGAGAAAAAACGAACGATTGGCGCAGCGGTCGTCTGCCACGCGGATGGGCAGAGAGCCGATCAAAAGCCACAGCTTGAGCTCGGACGCCAAGGCGCGGAACGCGGCGAGCGCGAGGTCGTCGGCCTCGGCCACCGCCTGCGCGAGGAGACGGCCCTTGCGCATGTCCATGAGGCTCGTCATTTCGGGCGTGGCGACGAAGCTCGCGCCATCCTGTGCGGCCTGTCGAATCAGCAGCGAGGCAGCCTCGATATTCTCCGCGACATCGGTCCCGGAGCGGAGCTGGACACAGGCGACCCGAAGCACACTCACCGCGCCTGTTCTCCGCGCAGGAGGCCGTCCAGCTTTCCCTTGCGCTCGAGCGCGGCGAGCTCGTCCGACCCGCCGACATGGAGGCTTCCGACGAAGATTTGCGGCACGGTCTGGCGCCCGCCCGAACGCTGCATCATCTCGCGGCGCAAGCCGGCATCCATCGCCACGTTGATCTCCTCGTAAGCCACGCCCTTGGCTTGAAGCAGCCGCTTGGCTCGCTCGCAATAGCCGCAAATGGGCGTGGTGTAGATGGTCACGTGTTCCATGGAATCCTCGAATTGCCCACCCCAGTCCATATGCCTCAGTCTATATGGGGAGAGCGCGGCCGGCCACAACGCGGGCCAATGTGGCCACCGCCACCGACCGCGCGCCGCTCCGCTTGAGCGCCTGGGCGCAAGCCTCGGCGGTCGCACCCGTGGTGAGAACGTCATCGATCAGCACCACCCGGGCGTCCGCGACCTGAGCCTTGTAACGTCGCCGAACCGCAAACGCCGAGGCCACATTCCGCCGCCTGCCCGCCGCGGTGAGGCCAACCTGGGGCGCCGTCCAGCGCACCCGGGCCAGAAGATCCGGCATGAGACGTTGCCCGCCCGCGCGCGCGACACCCTGCGCCAGGAGCGCCGATTGATTGAACCGTCGCGACAGGAGCCGCCAGCGATGGAGCGGCACCGGCGCCACGATATCCGCCTCGTTCAGGAGATCGGCCGCGGCGCGCGCGATCCAGCTCCCGAACAGCTTCGCGCCTTCGAGCCGATCGCCATATTTGAGGCGCGTCACGAGCGGCCCGCTCGCTTCGTCATAGACAAGGGCGGCGCGCGCACCATCGAACGCCGGCGGCGCCGCGACACACGCCGCGCACAGCGCCTCGTCCCCGAGATCATAGGGAAACGGAAGACCGCATCGCGCGCACAGCGGCGCGGAGATAAATCGAAGCTGCGTCCAGCACGTGACGCAGACACGCCCCGGCTCGTCGACGCGGGCGGCGCATTGAATGCATGTCGGCGGAACGAGCGCGTCGAGCGCCCGACGGGCGAGCGCCGCAGCCTGCCTCGCAATGAGTTCCGCCTCCACCGCCCCGATTTGCATCGAGCGATGTTAGTGCGTGCCGCGGCGCTCGATAAGTCCTAAGTCAAGGTCTCGAACGTCTTGCCGTTTTCGAGCAAGCTCTTGAGATTCGAAAGAATCTTTGGCCATCCGACCGATACAGATTCGATGAGCTTGGACTTCGGCCTGTCCATCTCATGGATCACGGTGAGCTTGACCGCCTCATGCACGATTTCGATCTCGAAGGTGCAGCGCGCATAGCCCTCCTCCTTCAGCTCGGGGCGGAATTCGTTGCGCCATGAGACCACAAGGCGATGCGGGCGCTTGCTTTCAAGCACTTCGCCGGTGTCGGCGACGCGACCGTCTTTGAAGATCATCTTCCAAGGAGCACCCTCGTCCCAGGTCGACTCGAGAATGACGCCGAACCAATAGACCCGCTGGAACTCGGGTTTGGTCAACGCCTCCCACAGTTTTTCGGGTGTGGTGCGGATGTAGGTTACGTAAACGAACGTGTCAGCCATCGTCCTGTCCTTCCAACTGCTTCTTGAGATCGCTGAGCGCCTTGAGCCGTCCGCGCTCATATTTGCGGATCCAACGGTCCGCGATGTCGTGAATGGGAACGGGATTGAGGAAGTGCAGCTTCTCGCGGCCGCGCTTCAGCGTGACGACCAGATTGGCCTCTTCCAAAATGTTCAGGTGCTTGGTCACCGCTTGCCGCGTCATGTCGTGGCCTTCGCACAGCTCGCTCAAGGTTTGTCCGTTCCGCGCATGGAGGCTGTCCAACACCTGGCGTCTTGCCGGATCGGCGAGCGCGTGAAAGACGGCGTCCATGTCCATGGCTCCAATATGCAACCAATTGGTTGCATATTCAAGAGCTGATTTCATGCCTTTGCTCAGGCATGCGAAACTGCGGCGCATGACCGCTCCGAGCCATCCCATGATTTTTGATCGAAGCCTGGTGCGCCTGAGACGGGCGCGCGCGGCGCTGGGGTTTTCCGCGCACGCCTTCCTGTTCGAGCGCGCCGCTGCGGATCTCATCGAGCGCTTGGGGCTCCTCGAACGGCCGGTTTCGACGGCAATCGATCTCGCTGCGCGCGGGGGCGTATTTCGGCGCGCGCTTTCAGACGTCGGGCAAAGCCTCCGACTGATCGAAGCCGATCTGGTGCCCGACGGCGTCTCGGTCGTCGTCGACGAGGAAGCTCTTCCCTTCGCGACGGGTGCGGCGGATCTGATCGTAAGCCTTCTGTCGCTCCATGCGGTGAACGACGTGCCCGGCGCGCTCATCCAGATCCGACGCGCGCTCAAACCGGACGGGCTGTTTCTAGGCGCGATGTTCGGCGCGGAGACGTTGCGCGAGCTTCGTCATTGCCTGGCCGACGCTGAGATCGAATGCGAGGGCGGATTGAGCCCGCGGGTTGCGCCGTTCGCCGACATACGCGACGCAGCAGGGTTGCTCCAGCGGGCGGGCTTCGAGCGGCCCGTCGTCGACCGCGACGAGGTGTCCGTCACCTATCCAACGCCGCTCCACCTTATGCGCGATTTGCGCGGCATGGGCGAGACCAACGCGCTCACGCTGCGGCGGCGGACACCGCTGCGGCGCGCCACCCTTCTGCGCGCTTGCGCGCTCTATGACGAGCGGTACGGCACAGAGGACGGCCGCGTTCAGGCCACGTTCGACATTCTCTATTTGACAGGTTTTGCCGGCGGTTACTGAAGATAACCGGCGATGTTCCCAAAGCCGGTGTTTAGTCCCGTCGTGATCAGCGGCAATGCGCCGATCAGGGCGACCACGAGGAAACCGCCGATCAACGCATATTCAATCGCCGTCACACCACGCTGGTCGCTCAGAAACAGAGACCACGTTGACTGTTTGGTCGAGGACTTTGCGCACTGCATCGCCTGGTTCCTACGTCCGCACTCACAAAAGATCGCACAGATGCGCGATCAGGGGCTCGTCCGCGGGAGGCATCGGATAATCACGCAACAATTGCGGCCTTACCCATGCCAAATTCTGACCTTCCCGCGCACTCACCGCGCCCTGCCAGCGGCGACAAACATAGAGCGGCATCAGCAGGTGGAACATCTCGTAGGTATGCGAGGCAAAGACGAAGGGCGCGAGACACGCGGCCGTTACATCGATGCCCAG